>SMVA01098659.1_pt1 | contig 32767 bp, 34 predicted proteins | sample 2456451 | NCBI WGS metagenome assembly SMVA01 (sample SAMN11095933, study PRJNA526329) | marine sediment metagenome | biome: Marine sediment; feature: Surficial sediment; material: Deep marine sediment; isolation source: Hadal surficial sediment | place: Pacific Ocean | collected 2014-05 | depth... | reverse complement strand
CCCCGTAGTCAGCCAGAGGCTCCGCAACAAGGCGCGATCAGGTCTCTGTTGCCGTATCCGGTTGCGGAGCCGTGGCTCGAGCGGCCCGCCGCGAAGCGGCAAGAGCGGGAAAAATGGCGCTCCGCAACAGGGCGCGATCAGGTCTCTGTTGCCGTATCCGGTTGCGGAGCCGTGGCCCGAGCGGGCCGTAGCCAAGAGCGGGAAAAGGGCTCCACTTTCGTCGAGAGACGACCGGTCACCTATCGGTGGGCGCTCTCAATCGACGATTTCATAACGTTGCAGGATCCGGTTCCGCAGTTCGGCGACGGTCTCTGCCACGTTGAAGCCATCGACGAGCTCGGCGGAATCGCCGAGCCGTACCAGCAGACGGGCCGCAACGGCGGGGTCCGAGACGCTCATCCTTATCGTGGTGACGTCATCGGTGACATCGATGATGTCCACCGGGTAGTGCTCGGCAACCCAACCCGCCCGCTCCGACAGCCGGATCGTCACCTGGGTGTCGTCCTCGTTTGGCGTGTATCGGACCTCTGGCTTCGGCGGCTCTTCCTTTGGCGCAAAGGTTTCGCCCGTCACCTCGGCGGTTCGGATGCGGTCGATGCGAAACACCCGTTCCGCTACGGCAGAACGGCACCAGGCCGACACGTACCAGTTGCCAAGTGTCGAGAACACTGCCCAGGGCTCTATGTCTCTGATCGTCACTACGCCGGTGGCGACCGAGCTGTGCTCGACGGTCACCACGGACCCACTCTCGGCGGCGGCCCGAAGCTCGGGAACCAGCGGCGGTTCCGGAAGCTCGACGACCACAGCTTCGTCTGCATCGGGGAGGACCACGCGCTGCAGCTTCTCCACTGCACTGTCGAGCGCCGGAGGACCTTGCCCAGACGATTGAAGCGCTCGACCGGCGGCCAGTAGACCCAGGGCCTCGATCGCGGTCAGCCGAACCGGTCGAGCGAAGTAGTCGGCCATCTCGACGGTCACCTCGTCCTCGTCGATGTAGGCGACCATGAGGTCACCAGGGCCATACCCGGGGAGGCCGCAGACGAACACCGTGGCGAGATCCTTCGCCAGTTGGTCCCTGTCGTAATCGAATCGCTCCACGACCTCATCCACGCTGGAACCCGGGTTGGCAATGAGCCACGGCAGCGTCGCCAGCAGTCGGTTCAACCGACGGGCGGTTCGCGGGGCACTCATGACCCACTCCTTATAAACTCTACGAACTGGTTGATCAGGTGTGCGGGCTCAAGAATCACGGCCCGATCCTCAAAGCCGATGAGCCAGCTCAGCAGCGGAGGCACTGCCCCAACCTCGAGTACGACGTCGATGCCTCCGTCCTCGAATCGCGTCACGGACTCCGACACTCCCAGCTCGCGTTCTGCGATCCATGCCACCTCCGGATCGAAATGGATGGTTGCCCGAAGCGCTTCTGTGCCCTGGTCCCAAGGCATGGTTGCTACCGCATCCCTGGCACGGAATCCGCTCGGACGCTCGAACGCGTCACGATCTCCGACGTGTAGGTTCTCGGCCCGATCCAGTCGGTATACCTTCACGATATCGCCGGCCTCCGGCCCGACGAGATACCAGTGGCCGCGTCTGTGAACCAAGCCGTAGGCGTGAACGACCCTGGTGCGGCCTCGGTAGTCGAACGTCGCCGACCGGCGATCGGCGACCGCGGAGAATACTTCGGCCACCATATCCGCTTCGGCGCCGAGGTCGGCGCCCACGGGCACCACCGAGTCGGCGGCGATGGCGCCACCGAGCTTGAGGATGGCATCGGGCCCAGACGGCTGGCCGCCGAAACGGACCGCCTGGACGGCGAGGGCTAGAGCGGTGCGCTCTTCTTCGGTGAGCCCAGGATCGTCCAACGCGTATTCGGCCTGGGGTACCACGTAGCCGTGCTCCACCTCGAACACGTCGGTAGCCACCAACCGCAACGGAACACCGATCTGGCGGAGCAGGTCCTTGTCACGTTCGAATGTTCTGCGGAAGGCCTCGTCGCCCTTGTCGTCGTAGCCGGCGACCGTGTACCGGATCTCCTCTGCACTCACCGGATGATCGGCAGTGAGCAGAAACGCCAGCAAGTTGAGGATGCGCTCGATGACTTTTTGCATGGTCTGGAAGGTAAACCGTCCAGACCACGTACTACGTATTACGTATCACGTATTACGAATGCTCGACCGACCACCACGGGGTCGCAATATGTTGCGCCAAGGGGAGTATCACGTATTGCGAATCCCGCATCGAGCACCAGGCGTCGAAATACGTTGCCCCAAGAGGCGAGGATAAGAGTGGAGCCGCCTTTCTCCCCCTGTTTCTCCGCGGGGCCTCGTGTCTACTCGTGGTACGTAATACGTGGTACGTAATACGCCTCTGAGAAGGCGCAGAGCGCCTTCTCAGAGGCTGTTGATCAGCTTCTCTACCCGCTCGTCGACTGCGCGGAACGGGTCCTTGCACAGCACGGTCCGCTGCGCCTGGTCGTTGAGTTTCAGGTGGACCCAGTCAACAGTGAAGTCCCGCTTCTTGGCCTTGGCAGCCTTGATGAACGACCCGCGCAGTCGTGCTCTCGTCGTCGCCGGCGGCGTCGTCATGGCCTCACTGACCTGCTCGTCGGTGACGACACGCTCGGTCATCCCGCGTCGCTCCATCAAGTAGTACAGACCCCGGTCACGGTTGACGTCGTGGTAGGCGAGGTCGAGAAGGCCGAGACGAGCCGAGGACATGGCGAGATCGTGGCGAGCCTGGTATTTCTCGATCAGATGGAGTTTCATCACCCAGTCGACCTCGCGGTTGAGCGACATCGGATCTTTCTCGAGGCCGGTGAGGAGGTGTTCCCACATGCCGATGGCCTGCTCGACCTGAGCAGGGAAACCTGTGGTCCGCGAGTAGCGCATCACCCGCTCCAGATACTCCCATTGGATATCGAGTGCCGACAGCTCGCGCCCATTGGCCAGCCGTACCAGACGACGACACGACGGATCATGAGAGATCTCCCTGATGGCCCGGATCGGGTTCTCCAGGCTGAGGTCGCGGAACACGACATCGGCCTCGATCATCTGCAACAACGCAACAGTGGTACCGATCTTGACGAACGTGATGTATTCGGACATGTTGGAATCTCCGGCGATCACGTGGAGCCGCCTGTAGCGTTCGGCGTCGGCATGCGGCTCGTCACGGGTGTTGATGATGGGTCGGCTCCTGGTCGTCGCCGACGAGATCCCCTCCCAGATGTGCTCGGCGCGCTGCGCCAGGGTGTAGACGGTGCCGCGAGCAGTTTGCAGCAGTTTCCCGGCCCCAGAGAAGATTTGCCTGCTCACGAAGAAGGGAATCAGGGTGTCGATCATACGCTGGAAGTCACCCCGCCGCCCGACGAGGTAGTTCTCGTGGCACCCGTACGAATTGCCGGCGGAATCGGTGTTGTTTTTGAAGAGGTAGATCTCTCCACGAATACCTTCTTCGATCAGCCGCTCTTCCGCAGCTCGGACCAGATCCTCCAGGATTCGCTCGCCCGCCTTGTCATGGGCGACCACGTCGCTGAGGGCATCGCACTCCGGTGTTGCGTACTCCGGATGGCTCCCGACATCGAGGTACAACCGGGCCCCGTTCTCGAGAAACACGTTCGACGATCTGCCCCAGGAGACCACGCGGCGAAACAGGTACCGAGCAACCTCGTCAGGTGACAGCCTGCGCTGTCCCCGCAGCGTGCAGGTGACGCCATACTCGTTCTCGATGCCGAAAATCCGACGTTCCATATCATTCAGCGTACCGCTGTTGGATGTATCGGCACACGACCAGCTCCCCTTCGGCAAGAATCAGCCCAATGAGTGATAAGAAAGGGCCATTCGTGCCGCTGTTGACGATCGGGGACCCGAATGAGGCACAGATCACGGCGGCGCGGCTACGGGCCGCCGGCATCGATGTGCGAATGCACGGAGAGAACTTTGGCCCATATCCGATCAGCCTCGGCGAGCTCGCCGACACCGAGATCTGGGTGCGTGCGGATCAGGTCGATAAAGCGGCCGCCGTGATCACGAACACGGAGTGAGTCGGCCTTCAGTCATCAGTCGTCAGCCGGTTCCCGGTTCCCGGCCATCAGCCATCAGTCATCAGTGACCGGCCGCCAGCCGAACCAGCAAGCGACCTCCTGATAAAGGCTGAGGATGGTGGACCTTGTTGTCTTGCTGAAGACCGAGGACTGACGACGTTCTCATCTTGCCGGGGACCTGCGGCCGGGGACTTTCCTTGTCTTGCTGAAGACTCAGGACTCTGGACTCCCTCTACACCGCGGCTGAGACCTCCTCGAGATCGAGCCTACGGAACTTCCTGCGCCCGAGGCTTTCGTCCAACGCGGCCGCTTCCCACGCATCATCGGAGATGTCCTCTTCCGAGCTCTCTGCGATTACCGTGGTCGCCATTGCCATCGCCGCTCCCAGCTCGAGATCCGGTTGGTAGGCCTCGACCATGCGTTCTCTGATCGCGGCCTCGTCGCCGCCGATCACGGCAAATCCATGCTCGTCGCGAAGGGTGCCGTCGAAACGGACGTGATAGATATGGTTGTCGTCCTCAGCAAGGTCAGCGACGATCACCTCCACCTCGTATGGCTTGATCTCGTGGGTGAAGATCTGGCCCAAACTCTGCGAGTAGGCGTTGGCGAGGCCCTTTCCGGTCACATCGGCCCTGGCGTAGGCGAATCCTTTTACGTCGGCGTAGCGGATCCCGGCAACGCGGAGCGTCTCGAACTCGTTGAAGCGACCAACGGCGGCGAACGCCACCCGATCGTAAATCTCTCCGATCTTGTGCAGAGAACGGCTGGAATTCTCCCCGATGAGCAGAATCCCCCCCGAATACTCCATAACCACGATCGGCCTCCCCCGCTGAATCCCTTTGCGGGCAAACTCGGCCCGATCCTTGATCAGCTGCTCAGGCGGGACGTAGAACTGTGCGGTCACGGCCTGTTCTCCAGCACGTGGTCGACGACGGGGGCGATCTCCTCATCCGGGATCTCCCGGAATCCGTCGGCGGTCACGGTCGCGACGTTCGGGTAGATGCCACGTTTCGGATCGGGTCCGCCGGTCGCGGAATCTTCCTCGGCAGCGGCTACGAGAGCCTCGATGGCGATGTGCAGCACCTCGGCCTCGTCGAGGTCGGGTCGCCACGCGCCCTTGAGGAACGCTTTGGCCTCGGACCCCCCGGAGCCGGTGGTCGCATAGTTCTGTTCCTCGTAACGCCCGCCGACAACGTCAAAGCTGTACAGCTTGCCTGTGCGGTCGGCTTCGTCATACCCGCTCAGCAGCGGCACGACCGCCAGGCCCTGGACCGCAAGAGGGAGGTTGCTGCGCACCATCCTGGCCAGATAGTTGGCCTTGCCATCGAGGCTCAGGCGAACGTCCTCGATCTTTTCGTAGTGCTCCAGCTCCGTCTGGAACAGCTTGGTCAACTCCAGGGCCATCCCCGCAGTCCCTGAGATGGCGACGGCCGAGAATTCATCGGCGCGGTAAACCTTCTTCACCCGCTGGTGAGCAATGACATTGCCTGCTGTAGCGCGGCGGTCACCGGCCATGGCGACCCCGTTTTCCCAGCGAAGCGCCAACACCGTTGTCGCCTGTGGCACTGCTAGGTCGGCGCCGTGCTCGATCGGCCACTTCGGTTGTAGGCCGCTGCGTTCGAGCAGCGCCAAAAAGCTGGACTCCGGGACGATCTCACTCGACGAAAGCATCCCAAGCGAAAGAGGATCGCCGATCACTGCCCGCCCTTCTGCACGTAGTTCTTCACGAATTCCTCGGCATTCTCCTCGAGGACCGTGTCGATCTCGTCCAGCAGGTCGTCGATGCGTTCCGTGAGCTCGTCTGCAACCTCGGCCGTTGTGGTTTCGACGTCCTCGGAGGCCTGCTTCTCCTCCGCTCGATCCGACTTCCGCTGTGGTCTTTCCTGTTCAGCCATCATCGCCTCCGAGAGCACTCAACAATGCTGCCGCGTCATCGCAAGCGTCGAGCAGCTCCCCTACATGATCTTCTGTACCGCGCAGCGGCTCCATCATAGGAACCCGTTTGAGCGTTTCTTCCCCGACGTCAAAAACCAACGAATCCCAGTTGGCGGCGACCACCGAACCCGGGTACCGAGCCATACACTGGCCACGGAAGTAGGCGCGGGTGTCCCTTGGCGGTTCAATGACCGCCCGCTCAACGTCGTCATCGGTGAACAGCCGTCGCACCCTTTTCCTGGCGACGAGACGTCCGTACAGGCCTCGCTCCGGGTCGACGTCGTGGTACTGCAGATCCAGCAAGCGCAGCTTCGGGTGGTCCCAGGCAAGCCCATCGCGTTCCCGATAGGCCTCGAGGATGAGCTGCTTTGCAGTCCAATCGAGACGGTCGGCTGTGGTCGCCGGATCCAATTCGAGATCAGTGAGGATCAACTCCCACTGCGTCAGCACGTCCTCGTAAATCGGGCCGACCTCTACCGACCGAGCGTATTTGGTCAACCACTCGAAGTACTGCCACTGGATGTCGAGGGCGGTCATCGACCCGCTTGCAGTCTCGAAGTCGCGCTCGAGTGTCGAATCGTGACTCACCCCCCACACCGCCTCGACCGGATCGGCAAGGCTGATCGGCTCGGGGAGGGCGCCGTCTTCGATGGCATCCAGAACGAGCGCCGCAGTGCCCACCTTCAAGTAGGTCTGTACCTCGTTCATGGTGGCGTCACCGATGATCACATGGAGGCGGCGGTACCGGGACGGGTCCGCATGTGGCTCGTCCCTGGTGTTGATGATCGGTCGCTTCAGTGTCGTTTCCAGGCCAACCTGCTCTTCGAAGAAATCGGCACGCTGGCTGATCTGGAAGTCGACCTCAGGCCGACCGTTCTCTGACCCGACCTTTCCTGATCCGGTGAATATCTGCCTGCTGACCAGGAACGGTGTGAGATGGGCTACGACGTCACCAAACGGCAGCTCACGAGCGATCAAATAGTTCTCGTGCGCTCCATACGAGTTGCCTTTCCCATCGCTGTTGTTCTTGTGCACCACGAGGCGCTCGCCATCGCCGAGCAGCGCGCTGGCAGCGACAACCGCCCTCGCCATGATGACCTCACCTGCCTTGTCGTACAACGCGGCCGCGAGCGGATCGGCGCATTCCGGCGTGGAGTACTCGGGGTGGGCGTGGTCGACGTAGAGCCTGGCCCCGTTGGTGAGGACCGAGTTGACCAGGCCTGTTTCCAGGTCGATTCCCGGGCCATCCTCCACACCGAAGCCTCTGATGTCCCTGCCGGGCGACTCTTCCTCGAACGACCACTGGATCCGTGCCCCGCGGGTGTAGGCGTTGATGAGGGCAGAAGAGGCGTGGACCGGGTTGAAGTCGCGTTTGTGGAGAACCGTTATCCCGAACTCTGTCTCGGTCCCGAGGACCTTAGGGAGCGCCATGTGCCGTCAAAGATACTGGCCGGGCGTGACAGCCTCGACGGCTCTGCTGTCGCGGTCTCCCTCGATGAGGGTGCGCACGTACACGATGCGCTCGCCCTTCTTGCCCGATATCTTGGCCCAGTCATCAGGATTGGTGGTGTTCGGCAGATCCTCGTGCTCGCGGAACTCCTGCCGGACCGCGTTTATCACATCGCTGGTCTTGAGCCCGGGAGGATCGCCCGCGATCTCGCGTTTGATGGCGTCCTTCTTGGCTCGCCTGATGATGTTCTCGATCATCGCCCCCGAGGCAAAGTCCTTGAAGTACAACACCTCACGATCGCCGTTCGCATAGGTGACCTCGAGGAAACGATTGTCCTCGGTCTCCTCGTACATCTTGTCCACCACGACGTCGACGAGGTGATCGATCATCGGTGCCGTGTCGCCACCGTAGCGCTTGAGCTCCTTCTGGTCGTAGGGGAGGCCGTGCTCCAGGTAGATCCGGAAGATCTCGCGGGCGGCGTCGCGACCCGGGCGCTGGATCTTGATCTTCACGTCGAGCCTGCCCGGTCGAAGAATCGCCGGATCGATGAGATCTTCCCGGTTGGATGCGCCGATCACGATCACGTTCTTCAGCGCTTCCACCCCGTCGAGCTCGGACAAGAGCTGGGGCACGATCGTCGACTCAACGTCAGAGGACACGCCGGTTCCCCTGGTCCTGAAGAGGGAGTCCATCTCATCGAAGAACACGATGACCGGCACACCCTCGTCCGACTTCTCTTTGGCTCGCTGGAAGATCATCCGGATCTGGCGTTCGGTCTCGCCGACGTATTTGTTCAAGAGCTCAGGACCCTTGATGTTGAGGAAGTAGGACCGCGTATCCTCGCTGCCTTCTCTAGCGGCGACGGCCTTGGCCAGGCTGTTGGCGACCGCCTTGGCGATCAGTGTCTTTCCACATCCAGGAGGTCCGTACAGGAGCACACCCTTCGGAGCGCTGAGGTTGTAAGCGGCGAACCGTTCCTTGTAGAGGTACGGCAACTCGATGGCATCCTGGATGGTCTCGATCTGCTCGACGAGGCCCCCGATGTCGCGGTAGGTGATGTCGGGAATCTCCTCGAGGATGAGCTCCTCGACTTGAGGGCGGATCAACTTCTCGAAAATGAGTCCGGTCACGGGGTCCATGCGGGCGTGATCGCCAGGACGCAAGAATGTGCCTTGGAGGGATTCCGCCCGCTCGACCACCCGCTCCTCATCGGCTCTCCCTAATACGATCAGACGGTCGTCCTGGAGGGTCTCCTTGACCGTCACCACCTCGCCGCGCCGTTCATAGGTTCTGACATCGACCACGTTGAAGGCTTCGTTCAGGATCACTTCCTGGCCGATGCCGAGCGCCTTGATCTCGACCGTCGGCTCGACGTTCACCCGGAGCTTTCTGCCGTTGGCGTTGACATCGATCGTGCCGTCCTCGTTGACCCGAAGCACGGTGCCGAACGGGTTCGGCGGTGCGGTGAGTTTCTCGACTTCCTCCCTGAGAAGTGCAAGCTGCTCGCGCATCTCCTGGAGAACCGCGCTCAGCTTCTCGTTCTGGCCGGCGGCCTGAGCCATCTTGCCGCGGGCCTCGAGCACGCGCTCTTCGAGCATGCGCACCCGGCGCGGCCCATCGTGGAGGCGGCTTCTGAGGACGTCGATCTCGTCCTCGAGCATACGAATCGTCGCCTCGAGCTGTTCAGCGTCCTGCCGGCTCACTGTCCGCTACCTCCTCAGCAGAGTCGACGGCTCCCCCGCCTCCGTTTCCGAGTGTAGGCCATACTGTTATTTCGGCGGACGCACTAGGTCCCCTTAGCTGAACCGGAAGGCCTGAACCGCGAAAGAAAGCATCGGGCTTCGCCCGATGTGTACCACGTATTACGTATCACGTGCCACGACAACCGAACGGCGCGTTTCGAAATACGTTGTACGTAATACCCGATACTGGTTGGGCGCTAGCCCAACGCCGGCACAATCGCCACCGCCAGCGACAACACCATCATCAGCACGATCACCCAGATGAGCACTTTCACCATCGTCTGGCGGTTGCGGAACATCAGGATTCTGACGCTGGGATCTCGAACTCGCCGACCACCGCGCCGCGCTGGATCACCCGGATGCCGATGGACTGACCAGCCTCTATCTCGGCTGAATAGATCAGGCGCCTCTGTGGTCTGCGGCCGCGTGTTATCCCTATTAGCAATAGGCCGAGTCCGAGGGCTGCCCGCCTGTTATCTCCCCGCCTCGAGCCGTCGACCATGGTGTCGAAGCCAACCTGGGCCCACGGGTGGAAGCGGTTTGCCCACCAGCGATCGATGAGGGCGACTAACAGTTTCATGGCTGGGTATAGATCTCGACCGTGATCTTCTGGGTGCGGGATCGATAGATCCTCCAGCTGACGAAGACTGCTGTTGCCAGTACCAGGCCGCCGATGATCCAACGCGAAGCGCCCGTTACGGTGATGTCGACCACGTCCTCGATTTCGCGGAGCTTGCCTTCGAGGTCGTCGCGAGTGATGGTGTTCGGTGTCATCCACTCTCCTCTGCGGGCTTTGGTCCGAGCTGGTAGAGCACCGCTCCAAGCGCAGCGAGCCCGATCACGGCAAGCAAATACCCAAGCGCTTCCCAATATGGGGTGTCGGGGAGGGTGTCGACGATCGCCCGCATCCCGGCTACGGCCAGCAGGATGATGGCGAACGCCCAGACGAGCGCCGCCCCGAGTGAGAACCCGCCGAGCCTGCGCAGCTCCTCGGCCCGCTCAACCGTCTCCTGACGCAGGTAGGCGCTAGCCAGCTCCTTGAATTCGGTGAGCAGGGCAGGCAATTGTTGGAGACTCATCAATCCTCCGGCGGATGCGGACATCCAGCGTAGCCGACCACGCCGACGCTCAGGTCCGGTCGGATCGCTTCTAGAAGCGTCTCTTGCGAGCGGTACGCATGCCCCGGCGACCGCGAATGAGCCACCCGACCGCAAACCCGAAGGCGGTAGCGATCAAGATCCACAACACGATCTGGGAGCCGACGTACAGCAAATTACCCCTCCTGAGGGATGAACTCGATCCTACGGTTCTGTTCAGCCGTTGCCGTCGGCGACACCGGTTGCGTATCACCGTAACCGACAACGATGAAGCGGTCGGGAGACTCACCCTGGGTTACGAAGTAGTCGAGAACCGCCTGGGCGCGCCTCTCCGACAAGTCGAGATTGTGTTCCGGGGTGCCTGAAACATCGGCGTGACCTGCGATCTCGACGGCGACATGTGGGAGCTCGAGCAAAGACAACAGGATCTCGTCGAGCAGCGTCTTCCCTTCATCGGTGAGGTCGGCCCGGTTCAGTTCGAATTCGACGACCTTGTCGCCGATGAGCTCGGTCAGCGTCTGGGTGAGCTCCTCGACCTCCTCTGCGGTAGCAACAGGGACGTCTGGGGGCAGGATGAGGCCCGGGATCACCTGGAACCCGTCGGCTTCCAGGGCAAGCGTGGCCGCCTCGCCGTCGTCGGTGATTTCTCGTTTCTCCTGTCGGGTCTCAACCTCACCCGAGGTGAGCACGACCTTCCCGGAGGGGTTGATGATGAGTTCCCCTTCGTCGAGGCCGGCGGCGAGCGAACGGAGTAGCGCCACCGCGTTCCCGATCCAGTCGGTCTCGTCCGCAAGGCCCTCGATCCGGACGAGGTCTTCGATGACGGCAACATCGGATGCGTCTACTGAACTGAACAGTGCCTGCTCCTCTTCATCGACGAAACCTGCCGGCTCCGTCTCGAGGTAGGTTTGGATGGCCTCTGTCGACACGTCACCGCTGATGGTGAGAGTGCCGTTGGCCCAGGCAAAGGTCATCACCCGGCCGCTCACTGCGATCGTGTCGATATCCGACACCTCGACGATAAACAGAGCGGACGTGTCGATGTTCCCAACCCCGTTGACCGCGGCGACCGCCGCCGTGGCATCGTCTCCCGACTGCGTTTCGCGGTAATAGCCTTGCAGCGTGACGTCGAAACCAGTCACGGCGGTCGTGATGTCCTGGAACCCGGCGATGCGAAGGGCTCGTTCGGTCCGCGCCTCCAGATCTCCCTCGATCGCCCTCGTCCCGAAGAAGGCTGCCGCCACCGCGATGAGGAGGAAGATCATCACGGTCCCGGCAGCGAAGGCAAACCGGGAGACGACCTGATCTTCCTCACCAGGTGGTCCGAACGAGGGCGGGCGATCTCCGGACCTATTTCCCGTGGTCCTGCCCCGATCCGTATTCAGCTGTTGGAGTCGCTTTGTCGTCGATCTCGACATCGAACATGCCTCCGAGCGTACTGCTTTAGGTATCGGCAGTCTCGCCGCGCCGATATACCATTAATCGATAGGACGATCGGCTGCCGTGTTGAGGTTCCCGCCTGGGCGCGCACCAATAGATGACCGGATCGCGCACTATTTGCGGAGCCTCTTACTGGTCGAAGAGTCGGCGGATGGCGTCGTGATCGCGCAAGGCGTTGGTCATCATGTCGTCGGTCGCTTCCTTCAAGGCCCGCAGCCGGCTCGACAGCAACTCGAACTCGTCGCGAACCTCGGTGAGGCGTCGCACAGAACGATTCCGCTCCGCCTCGTAAACCTGAGAGGCACGCTGCTCGGCGTCACCGATGATCTTGTCGGCCTCGGCCTGGGCTATGGCAATGATCCGGCGCGCTTCGATCGTCGCACCCTCGGCACCGAGCGTTTCGCTCGGCACCGGTGATGACAGCAGTCTCATGCGTCATCCTTCCTTTGCGTTGCCCTCCGATCCTCTACCAGCCGTGACACCAGTGTATGACGACTGCGCTGCGCGGTCAATAGGAGCTTTTCCGCCACTCTCTGTGCGCGCGGGCCCGTCGGAGGTGCGGTCTACGATGATTCTGTGACCTTGCAGGCCCAACTCGGTACCGGAGACTGCGAGGCGATTCACCAGGAGTGGCTCAAGCAACCGGTGAACGCTTGGTCCAGTCTGGCGTTCGCCGTCGTCGGTCTCGCCGTCTTAGCGAGCGCCCGGTCGGCGAGCGGGGCCGATCGAACCAATCGTGTGGTGTTTGGCTTGCTGCTGAGCGCAACAGGGATCGGCAGCTTTCTGTTTCACGGGCCGCAGCCGGATACCGCTCATTTTCTCCACGACCTCACGCTCGTGGCCGCCCTCTGGTTCCTGGTGGTCGTCAATACGGCTGGGGCGTTTTCCGCTAACCGACAGACAGCGGCCGCGGTCTTCCTCGGAGGCGTTGCCGTCCTCGCTCTCGGCCTGCTCATCAGCCCAGGGATCAGCAATGCGCTTGTCGGCATCGTCATCATTCTGCTGATCGCTTCGAATGTCGTCACGTGGACGCATACCGGACCGATCCGCTTGTGGCATGCCATGGCCATTGGAGTGCTGATCGCCGCCGTCGCCCTCAACCTGGCCGGACGGACCGACTCTCCCTGGTGTGACCCGAGCACCCTGCTCCAGGCACATGCGGGGTGGCATGTGCTCGCCGCGGTCTTCCTCGGGCTCTATTTCATGGCAAGCGCTTCGACGAGGAGCGGGATCGGAGTGGGGATGTCGTGACCGGAGCCGTGACCATCAACGATGTGCGAGCCGCCGCCGACCGGATCCGCCCCCACATCCATCGCACCCCGATCGTGACCTCTTCGACGCTGGACGCTGCCGTCGGGGCCTCGGTGTTTGCCAAAGCGGAGAATTTTCAGAAGGTCGGTGCCTTCAAAGCCCGTGGTGCCACCAATGCCGTGTTGCTGCTCGATGATGTCCCCGGCGTAGCCACCCACTCCAGCGGCAACCACGGCCAAGCGCTTGCCTACGCAGCAGGAATACGAGGCCTGCCTGCCTGGGTCGCTATGCCCAGAACCTCCAATCCACTAAAGATCGCAGCGGTCCGCGGTTACGGTGCCGAGGTCGTGCTCTGCGACCACGCCGAGCGTGAGGAGACCGCGTTGCGTCTGGTCGAAGAGAACGGGGCGGTGCTGGTACATCCATTCGATGATGCCAACGTGATCGCTGGTCAGGGAACCGCCGCCCTGGAACTCGTCGAGCAGGTCGACGATCTCGACATCATCATCGCCCCAATCGGCGGTGGAGGATTGTTGGCCGGCACTGCAATCGCTGCCATGCCAGCCCAATCCGCGATCACCGTTGTCGGTGCGGAGCCGTTCGCCGTCGATGACGCCTACCGGTCGTTGGCCTCCGGCGAACGTCAGCCGGGCGTCTCCAACCCGCAAACGGTTGCCGACGGGCTGCTGGTCGGGATGGGAGCCATGCCGTTCGACATTCTGTCCGGGCTCGGTGTGGAGATCCTGCGCGTCGAGGAGGCCGATATCCTCACCGCGGCGGCGTTCTTCCTCGAACGCATGAAGCTGGTCGTCGAGCCATCGGCCGCAACCGCGTTGGCCGCCATCTTCACCCACCCCGATCGGTTTGCCGGGCGCAGGGTCGGTCTCATCGTGAGCGGAGGAAACACCGATCTCGCCTGGTATGAGCCATCAAGTTCGTAGTCGGTCCTTCGTAATACGTGATACGTAATACGGCTTCGGTTTCGGATACCGAGCTACCTGATGTTCGACAGGTCGGTCAGCGCGGCGGCGAGCCGGGGCCGGGCTTCGGCGAGAGCGGTAGATGCCCGCATCTCCTGGTCCCGCGCCGCGGCGAGCTCGGCGCCTTGCTCTGCTGGCTCCGACGAGCCCGATTCCGCGGCATGGGATGAGTGACGCGCATCGGATCGTTCGATCACGGCTGCGTACGTCTCCTTCAACGAACCGACGGCCCCCTGAGCGGCGCGCAACGCAGGCGAGTTGGGAGCGGCGGCGGCCTCCAATGCGTAGAGATCGGCAATGGCTTGGTCCATCCGATCAGCAAGTTGGCCCCAGATCCTGGCTTGCTCGGCGTCGGTGGCCTGACCGATGGTTCCCTCGAACTCGGCATCGCCATGCCAGATCGCCAGCTGCTCGGTGAGGTTGTCGTACAGCCATCGCGACTCTGCATAGCCGCTCTGGGCGTGGGTCCTCCACACCGGCACCACCGCTGTCGCCGGCGTTTTCTTTCTCCTCCCCGCGAGCAGGGCGATGATCAGGATGAACACGGCACCCAGCACGATCAGCAGCACCCACCACGGGGTCTCACCTGTGTCGGTGTCAGGGACCACCGTGGTTTGCGCAGGGGGCGCAGTCGTCTCTGCCGGAGGCGCAGTCGTGACGGGTGTGTCGGGCAGGGTCGGCTCCACGGTGGGGCCGGTGCCCTCACCTGACCCATCGCAGCCGGCAACCAGGCTGCCGACGATCAACAGCACGGCCAGGACCAGACCGATACGCACCCACTTGGTCATGTCACCCCTTGAGACTGGACGGCGCCGCAGTGTAGGAGCACCAGAGGCTCCGCAAATGGCGCGCGACCAGGTCTTTGTCGGCAAGGCCATTGGCGGAGCCGTGGCCCGAGCGGCCCGCCGCGAAGCGGCAAGAGCGGGGAAAATCGCGCTCCGCAAATAGGACGCGACCAGGTCTTTGTCGGCAAGGCCACTGGCGGAGCCGCGGCCCGAGCGGCCCATAGCCAAGAGCGGGAAAAAACGCTCCACTTCTGTCGAAATGACCGGTAACCGATCGCGGCGGGCGGTCTACAGAGCGCCTGGCATCCAGTCGCTGAGCTGGAAGGTCTTTCTGGTGGTCACTGCGTGCTCCATCAGCTCGTCTGGGACATCGGCAACCGATCTGGCAACGGACGCTTCGCCGGCGCCGGTGGCAACGGGCTGCCCCTCCGACAGATCGCACACCTCCCTGGCCCGAGCCGAGATCTCAGCGGTTCCGATCGCCCTTGCCTGGGCGATGATGGCCTCTTTCGGCATCCCGAGGAGCGGCCTGAGCAGCGGTGTCGACGTCTGGTTGGACACCGCGACCAGGTGCGGCAGCGTCTGGCTGGAGACCTGTCCAAGGGCATCGCCGGTGACGAGCGCCTGAATGTCTCGCTCCTCGGCGATCGTCGACGCTGCCCGAGCCATGAGGACCTTCAGCGCAACCTGCCGCATTCGCGGCTTGACGTGGCCGATGAGGCCATCCTTCACCGGCTCGAAGTCGACGAGGTGCACGGCGGGGTCGGTGCCGTAGCCCCATCGCTCCCACATCAATCGAGCAACCGCCAGCGCGTGATCCGATTGGGCACAGTTCAGCGAGAAGTGGACATACTCGACCGGGCAGCCGCGAGACATCATCATCCATGCGGCGACGATCGAGTCGAATCCCCCGGAGACCAGGCTGAGCACCGGCCCCTGACTGCCTATGGGTAGACCGCCGGCACCCTTGCGATGTTCGGCTATGAGAAATGCCCGGTCGTCGAGAACGGTGACGTTGACCCATTCGTCCGGGTCGTCCAGGTAGACCGTTCCGCCCGCCTCGACCAACAACGTCCCTGTGCGTGAGGCCAGGTCGTACGACCGCCATTCGTGCAAACCACGCCGCTTGACCCGCACCCCGAACGTCTTGCCTCGCACTCGGTCCGCCGACCGCGCCGCGATTGCCGCGGCCAGTGCGTCGAGGTCTTCAGCAGGCACCTCTTCGACGGTGTCGATCGACGCAGTCCCGAAGACCCTGGTGGCAGCGTCGACGACCGCATCGATGTTCCCATCGGGAAAGATAGCGAACCGATGCGAGCCGAGGCGCTCGACGGGCCCTTCATACCCGACGCTGCCCAAGGCCTCGGTCAGGTTGGCGACGACGCGCTTGATCATCCGCGGCTGGGTGCGGCGGGATTTGAGAAATATGTCCCCGGAAAGGGTGATATGGATCATGGGATCGTTCGTGGAGGCCAAGGCGCGGCCAGTTTACGCCGAGACGGTGGGTGTTGGGGGTTGTCCCTTGACCCGCTCGATCAATCCGCTCACATCCATCGTGGCGATGTGGTCACCTCGACGAGCGCAGGGCCACCCGTCACCGCCAACGCCTCGCTCAGCACCGATTCCAGATCGTCTGGATCGTCGACCCTGAAACCTCGCCCTCCGCACAGCTCGGCGTAGGCGGCGAAATCCGGATTCACCAGATCGGTCTGCCAGACCGGACGCAGCGCCGAAACCTGTTCCCTGCTGATCTTTGCCAACTCGTCGTTGTTGAGCACGATGTGGGTGATCGGCATCTCGTACTTGACGGCGGTGGTGAACTCGGCCATATATTGACCGAGGCCACCGTCTCCCGAGATCGAGATCACCTTTCTGTGGTCCCCTACGGCGGCCCAGGCACCCAGCGCCGCGGGCAGGGCGAAGCCGATCGATCCCAGGTACCCGGACATCAACACGTCCTGTTCACCGCGCGACTCGAAGTAGTGCCCGAAGGCGTAGGTGTTGTTTCCGACATCGACGGCGAGCACCGCATCGTTGGGGACCAGGCCGTCGAGGACACCGAAGAGCCGGGCGGGATGCATCCGACCCTTGGCATCGAAGAGTTCGGCTCGTCGCTCCTTCTCCCTACGCCACAGCTCCCAGCGGTGGGCCAGCGTTGCTCGCATTTCGGGGCGGTCGGTTGCGGGGAGGGCGTCGCGCAGCGCGGCGACCGTGCTCCGGATATCTCCCCACACGGCGACGTCGACCGGGTGAAACTTGCCGAGCGCCGCACGGTCGAAGTCGACCTGGATCGTTCGCTTCTTCTCCGAGATCCCGGTGTGGACGGCGAACGAAGCTCCCAGGACCAGCAGCGTGTCTGATCGACCCATGGCGGCTGCGGCGACTCTGGTTCCTGACCGCCCCAGGGTCCCGGTGGCGAGCGGATGGTCATCGCCGACCAGGCCCTTTGCCTTGAACGTGGTGATGAGCGGGGCGTCGAGATGCTCGGCCAGCGCGATGACATCAGTTCGATACTGCCGTGCGCCGTTCCCTGCGATGATGACGGGCCGCTCGGCACCGGCGAGCAGGTCGACGGCCCGTGCCACCTCGTCCCGGGGTGGTTGGATGGTCGGGTTGGCGACTCTTCCCGCCATGGGTCGAGGCGGTGGTTCCGCCAATCCCTCTAGTTCCTGGACCTCATCAGGGAAGATCAGATGAGCGACGGACCGGTCGACGATGGTGTGTTTGATCGCCAGCGCCATCAGCTCGGTTGCGTTCGTTGGCGTCAGCACCGTCTGGCTCCAGCCGGCTACCGCGGCAAAGGCTTCGGAGAGAGGGATCTCCTGGAAGGCACCGGGGCCCAGCACCTGCGTGTTGACCTGCCCGGTGAGGGCAAGGGTTGGGGAACGGTCGACCTTGGCATCCCACAGGCCGGTCAACAGGTTGGTCGCTCCCGGCCCGGCGATCGAGAAGCAGGCCGCCGGTCGGCCGGTCAGCTTGCCGTATGCGGAGGCGGCAAACGCCGCCGCCCCCTCATGGCGGATGCCAAAGTAGCGGAGACGCCCATCGACCTCGGCCTTGCGGAACGCCTCGGCGAGGCCGAGGTTGGAGTGCCCCACCATCCCGAACACGGTGTCGACGCCCCAGTCGGTCATGACGTCGACCATCTGATCCATGAGCGAGGGCTGCTCGACTATCGTGGGAAGCTCGACAAAGACGCCACCGTCGCGCTCTTCGACCGCGTACGGTGTTGCCGCATCGTCGTATCCCTCGTCTGGCGGATCACCGGTGATCGGGTCGTACTCGTAGCCGTGCCAGGGACAGATCAGCCACCCGTCCTCGATCGTCCCCTCCCCCAGCGGACCCCCCTGGTGCGGGCAGCGGTTGTCGAGTGCGCCGATCCCCCGCTCGGTGCGAACCAGGCACACGGCGCGGCCGCCGACGACGAGTGCGGTGACCTCATCGACGGCTAGATCTGCGACGTCGACCTCGTACCAGACCGTATCGCTCACGCGCCGCGGTATTCGTCGTCGGTGACTTGGCGGTCCGTCCATTCGGTCGGGTCACCCACAGTGATCGACAGGTGAGTCATCGGCGCATCGAATGCCGCCCCGTGCCAATGCAGCTCACCGGGAGGGATCTGCACGGTGTCGCCCGCTGTCATCGCGGTGCGCTCGCCTCCATCGTTGGCCACAAGTCCGTAGCCAGATACGCAGTACAGGACCTGCCCCCCGGGATGCGAATGCCAGTTCGTCCTTGCGTTCGGTTCGAAAACTACCCCGAGCACCACCGCCTCTGACGAGTCGTCGGGCTCGGCCATGGGCCCAAACCAGGCACGGCCGGTGAACTGCGCCTCAGGTGCCGGTGCCCACTTGATCAGGTCGGTTGATGTGAAGTGCATGACTCGACGCTAGCGCTCTCCCAGGCCCTCGAGCACCGGAGAACCGTTGTAGCGCGGGATATACTGGCCCGACCGCGATAGGCGACGCGCCATCTGGTGGCGCCGTCCGGGCTAAACAGGCCGACGAGTCGACGAAGGGTCACATGGGACAGCCGATCTTGGTTCAACGCCGTGTCCAGGGCGACATCGCCATGTTCAGTGGCGATCGGTCGCTCACCGGACAAGATGGCGCCAGGTACTTCGCGGCAGACGGGGTGCCAGACAACGGGAAGCTGTCGGCCGCCGTCGCCAAGGAGTTCTTCGACCTCGACCCCGAAATCGACTATGTCTATGTGGCCTACAACCACGTCATGGCGAGACGGGCCGGCGGGTGGGATGAAGACTTGCTTGAGGCTGCCGACGAAGCCCTCAACAGGTTTTTTGTGTTTTACGATGGAGAGATCGACGTACCGATCGGTGGCGCCGGATCCGGGGTAGCGCTGGCGCCACCCGGGGCGGTAACGGGCCTGTCCGACGAGGCCATGGAGGCGCTGCGGACCGAGCACTACAACGCCACCATCAGCTACGTGGACGAGGTTCACGAGGACCTGTGGATATTTCGCGTTCGACCGGACGACGGGCCACTCGCCTACCAGGCGGGGCAGTACACCACACTCGCCCTGGGGTTTTGGGAGCCGCGCATCGACGAGCTCACCGAGGACCTCGACGATGCACAACGCCGGAAGCTGGCCAGAAGATCGTATTCGGTGAGCAGCTCGATGCTGGCAGAGAACGGCTCCTTGCTCGACCCAGCGGAGGAGGCCGCAGCCGAGTTTTATGTCGTGTTGGTGAGGAGCGACTCGCAGGGAACCCCAGCGGTGCTCACCCCTCGCCTGTTTCTCAAGGGTGAGGGTGACCGGCTGTTCATCGGCCGCAAGGCGGCCGGGCGATACCGCCTCGACAGGTTCGACGATCCGACGGCCGACGTCGTCTTCCTATCGACCGGAACCGGCGAGGCACCCAACAACAGGATGACGCTCGACCTGCTGCGGCGGGGCCACCAGGGTCGGATTGTGGGGGTATGCACCACTCGCTACTCGCGGGACCTGGCCTACTTGGAGACCCACGGCCGTCTGGCGGAACGATACGACAACTACGAATACATCCCGTTGACGACACGTGAGCCGGAGAACGAGGGCAACAAGATCTACATTCAAGACCTCATCGAGTCGGCGAAGCTGGAGGAGATGGGCTTCGCCCTCGACCCCGAGCGAACCCATGTCTACCTGTGCGGCAACCCTCTCATGATCGGCCTTCCCGAGTGGGATGGCGACACCCCGACCTATCCCGAGACGCGTGGAGTCGTCGAGATCCTGACCGAACGCGGCTTCACCCTGGACCACGGCCGCACTATCGGCAACATCCATATCGAGGAGTATTGGTAAGGCTTCGCCTTACCAATACTCCGTATTACGTATTACATACAACGTATTACGACCCAACGGATTCGGCTGCCCGTGCGGTCGGTTTCGTGATACGTAATACGCTCCGTGTACAACGACCGAAGGGATTCGCCCGCCGGGTGCGCCGCGGTACGTGATACGTAATACGGTCCGTGTCGGAGAGAAGACTCGAACTTCCACGGGATTTCTCCCACATGGCCCTCAACCATGCGCGTCTACCAATTCCGCCACTCCGACATGGGCCAGGAACTATACCGAGGCCAGTTGAGGAGTCTTCACTGCAACTCTGACCGCGAAATACGGGTCCTGCGCGGCCAACGGCCGCTCAGGACCTCAGGTCCAACACGGCGCGCTCGCTACCCGTCCAGGTTCCGTCTGGCGCTACCAGATGGCAGGCTACGAAATGCTCATCCCCGCGGTCGTCGAGCGGTGGATGGTCTCGGTCCCGACACACGTCGGTAGCGAACGGGCAACGTTCGATGAACCGGCACACCGCCTCGGGGTTGATCGCCTTGCTGACGCCGCCGAGGATCTCGACGGGGGGTCGGTGGTAGGAGGGGTCCGGCACCGGTACCGCAGATAGCAGCGCCCGCGTATACGGGTGCATCGGGTTCTTCAGTAACTCCTCGGTCGTCGCCAACTCGACAATCTTTCCCAGGTACATCACCGCAATCCGGTCGCACATGTAACGGGCGACGGCGAGATCGTGGGTGATGTACAGGTAGGTGACGCCGAGCTCTTCCGCGAGCTCGGTCATCAGCCGCATGATCGAGATCCTGATGCTTACGTCGAGCATCGACGTCGGCTCGTCGGCGACCACGAACGAAGGGTTAATCACCAACGCCCGTGCGATCGCGACGCGCTGTCGCTGACCCCCGGAGAGCTCGTGCGGGTACCGGAACAGAAAGGACTCAGCGGGGGTGAGCCCGACAAGAGTCAGCAGCTCGATCACCCGCTTCTCTCTGTCTTGCGACGTACCGATCTTTTGCACGACGAGCGGCTCCGCCACCGCGTCGAACACCGTCCGCCTCGGGTTCATCGATTCGTATGGATCCTGGAAGATCATCTGGACGTTCTTCCGGAAGTCCTTGCGGTCGGATTTGCTCGTGATCTCGGTGACCTCGACCATCTCACCGGCGGTCTGGTCTCTGATCAGGACGGAACCTTCGGTCGCCTCGTCGAGTTTGACCAAGATGCGCCCGGTCGTCGTCTTCCCACAGCCCGACTCGCCGACGAGACCGAGGCTGTGGCCGGCTTTGATCTCGAAGCTGATGCCGTCGATGGCGTGGACGAAATCCTTGGCCTTGCGGAACATGCCCTTGGACACGGGAAACACCTTGCGCAGCCCCACGACCTTGACCCGGACGTCGGGCGACGTCTCTGCCCGGTTCATCGTGTCGGTCATGCCGATTCCGCCTTCATCTCCGGTACCTGCTCGTAGTTCCAGCACGCCACCAGGTGGCCGGGCTCGATCTCTTCCATCGGAGGCTCCTCGGCTGCACATTGGTCGGTGGCGAACGGGCAACGGGGATGGAAACGGCACCCGGTGGGCGGGTGCAACAGGTCCGGTGGCTCACCCTCCAGCGGGTTGAGGTTCAACCGCGGTCCGGTAACCGACGGCGTCGAGGAAAGCAGCAACCACGCATACGGGTGGCGGGGTCGGGCAAAGACATCTTCGGTCAGACCGTGCTCGACGAGCTTCCCCGCGTACATCACGCCGAGGTGGTCGGTGATCTCCGCGATCACCGCGATATCGTGCGAGATGTAGATGATGCTCATCCCGAACTCATGCTGGATGCTGCGTAGCTCTTCGAGCACCTGCTCCTGCACGATCACATCCAACGCGGTGGTCGGCTCGTCGGCGATGATGATCTTGGGATCGCAAGACAACGCCATGGCGATGACCGCCCGCTGCTTCATCCCTCCGGAGAACTCATGGGGGTACCGATCCATCATCGCCGGGTCGAGGCCCACCAGCTCGAAGAGCTCAGCGATTCGGGCGTTTGCCACCGCCACAGTCGGTTTCTCCTCCCAGTGCAGATCGATGGCTTCGCGGATCTGATCGCCGACCCGATACACCGGATTCCATGAGTTCATCGCCCCCTGGAAGATCATGGCGATGTCGTTCCAGCGCCGCCGCCGCATCTCCTCGTCGGAGAGCTCGAGCAGGTTGTCCCCGTCAAGGACGATCTTCCCGGCCTGGATCTCTGCGTTGTCGGGGAGCAACCGCATCAGCGACATCGCGATCGAGGTCTTCCCACAACCAGACTCGCCGACCAACCCCAGTGACTCACCGCGGCCAATGGTGAAACTGACGTCCTGGACGGCCGAGACGTAGCCATCCTTGGTCCGGTAGTTCATGATGAGATGGTCGACTTCGAGGATCGGACCGGGGTCCAACTCTGGCTTCTCGCCTTCTTGTTTGCCGGCGACCATCGACCGATCGGCTGTCATCGGGCGCGGAGTCTCGGGTTGACGACCTCGTCCATCGCCCGGCCGATCAGGAAGAACCCGGCTCCGAACAACGTCACGGAAAGGCCGGCAGGGAACAGCAACCACCAGGCGGCGAGCCCGAACAGTGTGTAGCCCTGGGTGTGTGCGGTATTGATCATGATTCCCCAGCTCATCGGGATGCTGAGCAACCCGAAGAACGACAACGTGGCCTCGAGGAAGATCGCGCCGACGACCTCAAACATCATGTACAGGAAGCTGAGCGGGAGCACGTTGGGCATGATGTGGCGGGTGATGATGTGCCAGTTGGATCCCCCGGCAACCCTGGCCGCATCGTTGAACGGCTTCACCTTGACCGACAGGGCCTGGGACTTGAGGATGATCGCGGTCGCGCCCAAGCCCGACAGGAGTCCGATCAGCAGGCCAAGCTGCCACAGGCCCACCTCATACAACGAGCCGATCACGATCAGCAATGGGAGCAGCGGGAGCAGCAAAATGAGATCGGCCTGCCGCATCAGCCAGCTGTCGACCCAGCCTCCGTAGAAGGCGGCCACCGACCCGATGGTGGTAGCGATGGTCACCGCGCTGACCGCGGCGATCACCCCGAGGGTGAACGCCGCCTGCGAGCTCTTCATCAACTGGGACAGGATGTCGCGACCAAACGGGTCGGTGCCGAGCAGGTGGGCGGAGTTGGGTGGTGCCGGCGCCTGCCCAACCAGGACCACATCCCCTTCTTCAGGGAAGAAGTTGCCGAAGATCATCGCCTCGGTGAACGAGATCTCGGTGATCGGGTCGGTGACTTCACCGTCGGGTACCACGGTCTTCTCCAGAATCACCGTGTCGTTCCCCCGAACGGGATCGTAAATCTCTTCCGGCCAGACCGTGGCCATCAGGATCGGGTGCAGGATGGCCAGGAAGCCAAAGAAGGCGACAAACACGACACCGGCCACCCCGAGCCTGTTGCGGGAGAAGATCTCCCAGTTCTTGGTGAAAGAGCGGTTCCACAGGCGGATGCGGGTGCGCCACAGCCCCTCCTTTGCCACGGGAACATCGGGTTCGAGCACCGGATCGACAGGGGGAATCTCGGTCACGTCTGTCACCGAACCACCGCTTATCCCTGCACCCTGATCCGTGGATCAAGGAAGGCGTAGAGGACGTCGGCGACGAGGTGAGCGAACAAGGCGAGCAGGCCGATGAAGGCGAGCGCACCCATCGCCACCGGGAGATCCTCGACGTTGACCGCGTTGAGCAGGGTCAGCCCGAGCCCCGGCCAGGAGAATATGGACTCGGTGACGATGCCGCCCCCGATGATAAAGGCGATGGCAAGCACGAACGACGTGGTGACAGGGAGCATGGCGTTCCGAGCGGCGTGCCGGTCGCGGATCACCTTCTCCGGCACCCCCTTGGCTCGGGCGGTGAAGATGTAATCCTCGCGCAGCGTCTCCAACATCGAGCTTCTGGTGAGCAGGGTGATGGCGGCGTAGAACACCAGGGTCAGCGTCGTCACCGGGAGCACGGTGTGGTAGGCGATATCGGCGGCGTACCGCGACATCGGTGAGATCAACCAGAAGGCGAGCATCGAGATGGCAATGAGGGCAAAAAGGATGCGCCGAGCCCTGGTCCGCGGTACCGGCTCGGCGACGAACTTGCCCGTTCCCCAGACAACAAGAGCGACGCCGGCTCCGGCGAGGAACATGCTGAGCAGCATGGTGTTGAACACCTGGTTTGCGGTATACGGCGCGTCGAACCACTGGGCGGGGGTGAGGAACTTCCCAAGCGGGAACCAGTTGAGCTGAGATCCGAAGAACCACAGCATGAGGATGGCGAACCATGGGTAGAACACCGTGTACAGGATGATGCTGGTGACCATCGTCCCCTTCTCGGCGGCGCTGCCACGCGTCCAGGCCACCATCTTGCCGGTCTGAAATCCGACGATGTAGGAGAGGAGGGTGGCGATGCCGAACAGGTAGAGGGTGCGGGGAAGGGCCGTCAGCAGGATATCGGCCACCGTCCGCGGGTAATGATCAAAGCTCACCCCGAGGTTGAGGGTGAGCACGTTCCTGATGTAGAAGAGGTACTGCGCAAACAGCGGCTGATCGAGGCCAAGCCGCTCGCGAAGAATCTGCTTGGCCTCCGGGGGGATGTCCGGGTTGCCGACGAACTGGGCAGAGATGTCGCCAGGCTGAGCGTTGATCAAGAAGAAGAGAATGGTCAGGAAGACGAGGAACAGCACGAACATCTGCAGGAGCCTGATGGTCAGGTAGCGCACCACCTCAACAGCTCCTCTGTCCTGTGGTGGCCCGCAACCACCTGCCTCTCAGCGGTGCCGCGAGCATAGTCTGGCCTGCCAGGCACCGCATTGGTACGCAACAGAGGGGAGGGTGCCGAAGCACCCTCCCCTCTGTTCAACGATCGTTGAGCTACTTGGCAACCGCGTTCTGCATTCCATCCTGGAACTGAATCCCGGAGAGGGACCCAGTGAAGGGGAATTGCAGCGAGTTGTTGTAGAACTCGGTGATCGGCGTGTCGAACAGCACGACATAGGGCAGATCTGTAGCGAGCTTGCGCTCCATCTCCCAGATCTGATCGAACGCGACCGCCTGATCGGTCTCGGCGAACATGGCATCGGCAAGCGCGTCGAATTCAGCGTCGCTGTATCCGGTGGCATTGCCGCCATCGTTCGTCTCTGCGAAGTTCCTCGAGTGGAAGAACCCCTCATGGAACGTCGGCCATGCCGGGTTCCCAAGGCTCCAACCGAGGATGTACATGTCGAAGGTGGGCTCGGTGCCAACACCGGGCCACACCCGGGCGACAATGGTGTTGAAGTCCGTCGGGTTCGCCCTGGCGTTCACGCCAAGGTTCTCCGCCCAGTCCTCCAACCACAGCGACGCCGTATGGCGCAGCGGGTCGTAGGTAGCCGAGGGAGCCATGATCTCCACCTCGGGCACGAGATTGCCCTCTGGATCGATCAATCCCGAACCGACCTCCTCTTCGAGGATGTTGCCATCTTCGTCGCGCACCGCCTCAACCGTCCAGGTGAACCCGTCGGCCTCGAGCGCTGCGTACGCCGCATTGAGGCGCTCCGTCGTGCTCAGACCAACGTACTGGCTGGCGATCTCATCGGCTACCTCTTCGTTGTACCACGCCTGGTTGCCCTCGGGCACCAGCACGTACAACGGGAAGGCCACACCCTGAAGGACGTTCTGCGTCAGGTTTTCCTTGTCGAAATACGCCATCGCCTGCCGGAACCCCAGGAACTTGCCTGGGCTCTTGCGCAGGTTGAAGGCCAGATACCGGAAGCCGTTGGTCGGGTTGACCGTGACGCTCAAGTTATCGGCCTCGAGACCCTGCTGGCGCAGACCCGGCGACACGCCGAGCGGGTTGATCCAATAATCGATCTCACCATCGGCGAGGGCAAGCATGGCCGCTGCCTGATCGCCATAGATCGAGAACGAAGTGCGATCGAGGAACGGACCCTCGGTGTACTCGACGGCGATGTCGCCACCACCTTCTCCGTACAACAGCTCATCGTTCACCGCATACGAACCGTCCTGCCAGAACGTGTGCGTCGAACCGGCGTTCGCATAGTTCTCGTTCTTGATGTTCTCGACGAACGCACCCTCTTCACGCCCGTTGTAGCTCACCGGGCCGCCGGAGAGATCCCCGACCTCGAGCGAGCTGGCGCCGTATACGATCGCAGCAGGGTCCTCGCTGGCGAGAGCCTCTGCAAGCACAGGCTCCCAAGGAGCCGCCGGCATGATCGAAGCAACCCCGACGTTGTGCGGCCACACCGCGGCGCCGGGCTTCGAGTCGAACGTGAACTTCACCGTGAATTCGTCAACCGCCTCGACGCTTGTCAGACGGGGCGACGATGCCTCGGTATACGGATAGGCGCTGATCCAGTCACCGCCGAGCTCCGCATCGCGGACCGCCTCGTAGGTGAACACCACGTCGGCGGCCGTCAGGATGCTGCCGTCCGACCACGTGTAGTCGTCACGCATCGGCTGGGTGACCGTCCAGATATCTCCCTCCTGGACCGCTTCGACGGGCAAGCCCAACGCAGCGTCCGGAGCTATGACGAGTCCTGGGAAGGCGATATTGAATAGTTGTGGTTTCGTGGGGCCGTGCACATAGGACATATACACCGTGCCGTCGGGCCCGATGAACGCCCAGAAGTTGTCGTTGACGATGTCCGAAGTCATCCCAACGGTATAGGTAAAGCCGGCCGGCGTTGGTGCGGTTGTCGCTTGTGTGCCCCCTGGTGCCGCAGTGGTCCCTGGCGCCGCGGTAGTGGCGACGGTGGTGTCAGCACCATCGTCACTCGTGCACGCTCCCGCAATGAGAGCAAAGGCGACCAAAAGGACCACAACAGCGACCGGGCGGCTACGCCATAATCGTGTCAAAGTTTGCCTCCTTGGTTATCAGCTGTCTTCAGCTGCCGTCAGCCCGAAAGGCTCGAGGTTGCACGGTCCCGGTGAAGGGATCAGGCCAGAAGCCACGTCAACAAGAACGTGGTTGCGGAGAACAGGACTGCCACCAGCACAGTCAGGCGGTCGAGATTGCGCTCGACCACCGTCGACCCAGTGATGTTCCCAGAGCTCATGCCTCCTCCGAACATGTCGGACACTCCTCCACCTCTGCCCGCATGGAGCAGGATGAGGAAGATGAGTGCCAGAGACACGAGTAGTTGGAAAACGGCGACGAATCCGTCCAAGACCTCGGAGCCTTTCTCAACAAACGACCCGCATACGAAACGGGCCTGTGGGCGCGAAGTATTGCGTCACACTCGGTGTAGCGCAACTAAATTGCTTCCAGTTTATGGCAGGAACCGAGTCGCAAGTCGCAAGTCGCAGGTCCCAAGTTCGAATTACGCCAACTTCCGTGCAGTTCGGGCTGGCGACTTGCGACTTCTTCTACCCTGCCTCTGCGGCAACCGCCGCCGCGGCAGCCTCGGCTGCGTCCGGATCTCCGAGATAGACACGTTCGATCGGCCGCAGGTTTGCGTCGAGCCGGTACAACAACGGGATGCCGGTCGGGATGTTGAGTGTCGTGATCTGGTCATTCGGGATGCCATCGAGATGTTTGACCAGCGCCCGCAAACTGTTGCCGTGCGCCGCCACCAGGACCCGGCGCATCGCTCGAATGTCAGGGACGATCTGGTCGTACCAATACGGCAGCAGACGGTCGACGACATCGGAAAGGGATTCGGCCGAAGGTATGGAGTCGGGGGCCATCTCGGCGTAGCGGGGGTCTTGAGACGGGTGGCGCGGATCCTCGGTTTCGAGAGGGGGAGGGGCGAGGTCGTATGAACGTCGCCACGCCTGGACCTGGTCGGCCCCGTGCACCTCGGCCATGCGCCGCTTGTTCTCACCCTGGAGTGCCCCATAGTGCCGTTCGTTGAGGCGCCAATGCTTGTGGACCGGGATCCAAGCCAGCTCCATGGCAGCGAGCGCAAGCGAGCCGGTGTCGATGGCACGACGCAGTACCGAGGTGTGCACCACGTCGAATCCAATGCCGGCGGCGGCCATCGTCGCGCCGGCTTCCGTTGCCTCGGCGATTCCTCGTCTGGAGAGCTCGACGTCGGTCCATCCGGTGAAAACGTTCTCCAGGTTCCACACGCTCTGACCGTGGCGCAGCAGCACGAGGGTGTACTCGGTGGGGCTACTCATCTGAATCCAAGACCGGTTCGACCAGTATCGTGCGCAGGCGCCACAACGGCGTGAGCAATCCGCTGCGTGCCGGCAGGCTCGGCGACAGGCTTGCCTCCTCCTCTGCCGAGAGCAGCTGATAGTGGCGGCCCTCGCATTCCCTGATCGAGGCGGCGAGCGTCTCTCTACCCAGCAGATCAGCACCCTCAGCATCGGCAGCCGCCAGCACGACGGCTAGCTTCACGTTGCCCTCCTCGAGTCTCGCTTCGGTCTCTACCTCGACCACGCTCGCGGCCAGCATGAGGGCATCGACAACCCGATCGACATGGTCACGCAGCGTGTCCTGATCGTCCCATGGGATCGGTCGAGCGACCACAAAGTCACCCCGGACGCGGATGAGAGAGACGGTCACGACCAGAAGCGAACGATCGAAGCCAAACTGTCGGGGTCGAGGCTCGCCCCTCCGACAAGCGCCCCATCGATGTCGGGTTTGGCCATCATGCCCGCGATGTTGCCAGGGTTGACCGACCCTCCGTAGAGGATCCGGACGGCTTCGGCTGCTGGGCCCCACTCGTCGGCGACCAGTCCCCTGATGAATGTGACCACGGATCCCGCGTCGTCGGCGGAGGCGGTCCGACCGGTCCCGATCGCCCAAATAGGCTCGTAGGCGATCACGACCTTTTCCACCGCATCGGCTTGCAGACCCTGGAGGCCGACTCGAAGCTGGGTGGTTACCTTGTCTTCGGTGGATCCGGCCTCCCGCTCCGCTTCGGTCTCCCCGACACACAGGATCGGGGTCATGTCGTGCTCGAGCACGGCGCCGACCTTCCGGTTGGCGTCTGTGTCGGACTCGCCAAACAGCTGGCGCCGCTCCGAGTGGCCGACGATGACGTATGCCACAGCCAGCTTGGCGAGCATTCCTGCGGCGACCTCGCCCGTGTACGCCCCTTCCTCCTCCCAGAACACGTTTTGAGCGCCGAGCCCGATCCGGAGATGGTCGACCTCGATAACTGTTTGCGCCGAGCGAAGCGCAGTGAACGGAGGGCAGACCACGACCTCGACCCGCTCGTAGTCGGAGGGCTCGAGCCGATAACTCAGCTTCTGCACCATTTGGATCGTCTCGAGATGGGTGGCATGCATTTTCCAGTTGCCGACGATCAGGTTCTTGCGCATCTCAGCCCCATCTCTCCAATGCCACGATGCCCGGCAGCGCCGCTCCCTCCAACAATGCCAGACCTGCGCCGCCACCGGTCGATAGATGATCGATGTCTTCGGCCCGACCGATGAGACGCAGCGCCGCTACCGATTCACCCCCACCCACCACGGTATAGCCGCCAGACGCGGCCGCCGCCGCGGCTACTCCTTGGGTTCCAGCACGGAACGACTCCCACTCGAATACTCCCATCGGCCCGTTCCAGAACACTCGCTCTGCCTCTTCGATGACCGGGGCGAAGGCCTCGACCGCAGCTGGGCCAATGTCCAATCCCACCGTTCCATTCGGAATCGCGGTTGCCGGCACCACCCGATGGGGGGCGTCTGCGGCGAACGAGTCGGCAACGACGACGTCCTCCGGGAGCACGACCTTCGACCCGTGAATGCCGTCGAGCACGCTTCGCACCTCGGGAACCATTGATTTGTCCACAAGGGAATCTCCAACCTCGTAGCCGCCGGCGGCGAGGAGCGTGAAGCACACACCCCCGCCAACCAGCATCAGATCCACTTCGGGCAGAAGCGCACGCATCAGCCCGAGTTTGTGTGAGATCTTTGCACCTCCCAGTACCACGACATACGGGCGCGATGGCTCAGAGAGCAACCGGTCGAAGGCGGTGAGCTCTGCTGCAAGGAGGAGACCGGCCGCGGATGGAAGACGCGACGCCACTCCGACCGTGGACGCCTGAGTGCGGTGGGCCGTGCCGAAGGCATCGTTTACGAAGCGCGTCGCCAACTTGGCCAAACCGTCGGCGACGAAGGGATCATTGGTGGTCTCCCCTGCCTCGAATCGGGTGTTCTCGAGAACGACGACGGCGTCCGGTCCCGCCGCATCGATCGTTGCTTCGACCGGTTCGCCGATGACGGCCGGTGCGTGCACGACTGGGAACCCCCCAAGCTCACCGAGGCGCTCGGCCACCGGCTTCGTGCTCAAGGCGGGGTCGAAGCCGTCTGGTCGTCCGAGGTGGGTGGCGACAATGACAGACGCTCCGCGCCTCCTGAGCTCCTGGATCGTCGGCACGCTTGCCTCGATGCGGAAGGCATCGCCCACGGTGCCGTCGACCAGCGGGACGTTGAGATCGGCCCGTACCAGGACGCGCTCGCCATCGACGACGAGATCGTCGAGGTATGGGATCGACATCTCAGGCGAACTTATGGACGAGATCGACAAGCCGGCTGGCGTAGCCCATCTCATTGTCGTACCAGCCGAAGACCTTGACCAGGTCATCGGTGACCATCGTCGAGCCCGCGTCGAAGATCACCGAGTGCGGGTCCCCGATGATATCTGACGACACGAGGGCCTCTTCGCTGTACCTGACGATGCCCTTGAACGGCCCTTCTGCAGCGTCGCGGAATGCAGCGTTGACCGCATCCGTCGTGACCCCCTCGGTTTCGATCGAGACCACAAGGTCGGTGATCGACCCGTCTGCCACCGGCACCCGCAACGCCGTTGCCTCCAGCTTGCCTTCCATCTCTGGCATGACCTTGCCGACGGCGCTGGCGGCCCCGGTCGATGTCGGGATGACGTTGATCGCAGCCGCCCTGGCGCGACGCGGGTCCTGGTGAACCAGGTCGAGGATGCGTTGATCGTTGGTGTAGGCGTGAATGGTGGTGAACATGCCGCGTCGCACCCCAAACGTGTCGTGGAGGATCTTGATCATGGGCGCCACGCAGTTGGTGGTGCACGAGGCGTTCGAGACGACCCGGTGCTGCTCGATATCGAGACCGCCATCGTTTACGCCGAGCACGACCGAATAGTCCGGGTCTCGCATCGGGGCAGACACGATGACCCACTTGGCCCCTGCCTCGAGGTGCTTGGATGCAGACTCATGGGTGAGGAACACCCCGGTCGACTCGATCACCACGTCGACCCCGAGATCACCCCATGGAAGGGTCGACGGGTCACGCTCCGACAGCACCTTGAGTCGCTCACCATCGATCACGAGCTCGTCATCAGCGAGCTCGACCGACCCCTGATAGAGCCCGTGAATGGAGTCGTGTTTGAACAGATACGCCAATGTCCCCGGATCAGAAAGATCGTTGATGGCGACAACGTCGATCCCGACCGTGGCCTGCTTGAGCCTGGTCCAGGCATCGGCGATTCCCTTCGCATCGGTGATGTCTGACTCCGCCACCGCCTGCTTGAGGTTGGAGTACAGGTCACCTCCCTTCGCTACCCTGAGGAAGTTGCGGCCGATCCGACCGAATCCGTTGATCGCTACGCGCATGACAGGCCTTCCGGATTTCTGGAGTTAGGTTTCGACGAGCCCCCGGAGCACCTCCCCCAGCAGGGAAGGATCGTGGACCGGACGCTCGGCCTCGCGGTCGAGCAGGTCCGCTGTGATCAGGTCTACGCCATATGTGGCGATTGCCTCACCGTCGACCACCAGCTGTTCCTGGGGCGGGTCGACGTGCACCGGGGAATCGCTGGCGACGATAGCAGCGGGGGGGCGCAGCCCGGTCAACTGGAGCAGGGCGTCGAGATGGTCGGCCGCATCCAGACCGAGCGTCTCGCCATCCTGGGTCACCAGGTTGGTGATGTAGATGAGGCTGGCCTTCGCGCGGTTGACCGCGTCGGTGATGCCGGAAACGGCGAGTGTTGCGATCACCGACGTATACAGGCTGCCGGGCCCGAGGACGATCTGATCGGCGGCGTCGATGGCGCGAATCGCCGACTCCGAGGCCGGAGCATCGGGAGGCAAGACACCGATGCGACCGATGGTTCCCAGGTCTACGGAGTCGCCAACGGCCTCGGGCTCAGTGCCGATGGGCATCGTCTGGACCAAGCCCGGCGTCGCGGTGGTGGAGCGTGGTTTCGACGCCTGAGCTACGCAGATGCTCGGCGATCTCGTCGGCGATAGCGACAGACCGGTGTCGGCCACCGGTGCACCCGACACCGATGGTCAGATACGACTTCCCTTCGCGTTCGTACTCCGGGATGAGAAAATCGAGGAGATCGGACACTTTCTCAACGAACACGCTGGCCTCGTCGTGGGAGAAGACATAGTCACGAACGGCAGCATCTCTCCCTGTTTGGTCACGAAGCTCGGGAACCCAGTACGGGTTGGGCAGAAAGCGCACGTCGAACAGGAGGTCGAGGACTGTGGGAACGCCGAGCTTGAACGCGAACGAGGTGACATCGACCTGCAGCCTCCCTTCGGGCAGCCCGCGGGCAAATGCGTTCCTGAGGCGGCTCCCGAGCTCGTGAACGTTGAGGTCGGTGGTGTCGGCGATCAGGTCGCCGAGCGCCTTCACCTCGATCAGAGCGCTTCGCTCGGCGGCGATCGATTCTCCGAGGGTCGCCCCGGGCATGGGATGGGGTCGGCGGTTCTCTTCGTAGCGGCGAATCAGCACCCCGTCCTCTGCGTCCAGATAGAGCACCGGCGTGCGCAGGCCCTTGTTGCGCAAGATCGTGACT
>SMVA01094699.1_pt1 | contig 32774 bp, 31 predicted proteins | sample 2456451 | NCBI WGS metagenome assembly SMVA01 (sample SAMN11095933, study PRJNA526329) | marine sediment metagenome | biome: Marine sediment; feature: Surficial sediment; material: Deep marine sediment; isolation source: Hadal surficial sediment | place: Pacific Ocean | collected 2014-05 | depth... | reverse complement strand
GGGATACAGTGCGCTTTAATGGATGAAGTGGCTTTCTGGACAATGTTTGATAAATTAAAAAAGATAGGGCTTACAGCTAAGATTGAGATTGATTATCAGCGAAAAGTAGAGACATTAAAGGATATTGAAATAAGAGGTAAGATAAAAACGATTAAAGGTCGAAGAGTAGTTGTAAATGTTAAGATAATTGATGAGGATAAAAAAATTACTGTATCCGGCAAGGTAACCTATCTTATACCTAACAAGAAAAAACTCTATAGTTTAATAGGTGAAGAAAGATTTACAGAAAAATTCCAAAATTATATTCAGGACTAATATGATTAAACTATACGACCACCCACTCTCCGGAAACTGTTATAAAGTAAGACTGTTACTTAGTCATTTAGGAATTGAATATGACAGAGTAAAAATAGACATATTTAAGGGTGAACATAAGACTGATTTGTTTACAAAAACAAATCCTAATCAAAAAATACCTGTATTAGATGATGATGGGTTTGTTCTTTGGGAATCAAATGCGATACTTCTATATCTTGCAAATAAACACTCAGCTAATAAGTACCTTTCTCAAGACCCCAAAAAGTATGGTCTTATAATGCAGTGGCTTATTTTTGGCAAAACTTCAGTCGATCCTAATCTGGCGGTTGCTAGATATTACAAGAAGTTTTTAGGAGAAGGGCAATATAGAAAAGAAGACCTGCAAAAGCTGCAAGCTCAGGGCGGGCAGACGCTGTCTATTCTAAATAACCATCTAAGTAATAACGTATTTCTTGCGGGTGATTATTCAGTTGCCGATATGGCTTGTTTTCCCTATGTAATGCTCTCGTACGAGGGCGGGATGGACCTAAGTAAATATGAATTTGTAAATAATTGGATTAAAAAAGTCGAATCAGAAGATGGATTTGTTTTAATTGAACAATAATTAGGGGAAAAAAAATTGGAGCGGGAAACGGGATTCGAACCCGCGACCTTCTGCTTGGCAAGCAGACGCTCTAGCCAACTGAGCTATTCCCGCAGAGAGCTTTAAAGATAGCCAGACTGATTTGTCTTGTCAAGCTTAGATTTTTCACCATAATCTATATAAATTTAATATAATTGTCTCATAATTAACCATAGGAATACGTAATAAATGGACAATACAGATAGAAAATCTTATTTAAGAAAAGTAAAAAGGGTAGTCATAAAAATTGGCAGCAGTGTTCTTACAAACGAGCATGGCGAGATAAATGAGGGGATCTTCGACTTAATTGCTGCAGAAATATCTAAGATTAAAACCTCTGGCTTAGAGGTTGTTCTTGTATCTTCGGGAGCAATTGCCGCAGGAATGAAAAAACTGAATATCGATAAAAAACCTGATGATATTGTGATGAAGCAGGCTTTGGCAGCATGTGGTCAAAACACACTTATGGGCATATACGAAAATTCCTTTTCAAAAAATGGACAATTAACGGCACAGGTACTTCTTACCCATGCAGGTTTTTCTGATAGAAAAAGATTCATTACAGCAAGGAAAACGGTTTTTAAGCTTCTGAAAATGGGGATTATTCCGGTTATAAATGAAAACGATGCAGTTGCAAATGAAGAGATAATGGTCGGTGATAATGATAACCTCGCTGCTCTTGTCATAAGTCTGATAGAAGGTGATCTGCTTATTTTATTAACAAATATAGACGGACTTTTCAGCGGTGATCCAAATAAAAATAAGGACGCCCGGCTTCTTAGTTTAATAAAAGAAGTAAATGGTGATATAGAAAAATATGCAGGTAAGACTTATGGCAAAACCACAACCGGCGGAATGGTAACAAAAATTCAGGCTGTAAAAAGTGCAGCTGCTTTTGGCGTGCCTACAATAATTGCAAACGGGAAAATCCCGTCCAATATTTCTGGAATTTTTGATGGTCAAGATATCGGCACATTCTTTTTGCCGTCTTTAGAAAAGCTAACCGGCAGAAAACACTGGATTGCTTATGCACTTAAACCAATGGGGAAAATATCTATAGATGATGGAGCAAAAAAAGCCATTACAGACTCTGGGAAAAGCCTTTTGCCATCAGGAATAAAAAGTGTAGAAGGAGATTTTGATATAGGAGAATTAGTTTTGTGTGTTGACGGAGATGGGAATGAAGTCGCGAGGGGTTTAACTTCATACAGCGCTTCGGATATAAAAAAGTTAGCTGGTCAAAAAACTTCTAATATACAAAAAATTCTTGGATACAAGTACAGCGATGAAATTATTAACAGAGATGACTTAGTTGTTCTTTAAATTTTTCTTAGGTTGCATTTAGATATGAGATTTCGATCAATAATTTTTTTTTTATTAATCCTGTCGGCTATTGTTTTTACATCCGCGTTCTATTTGTTTAATTACTATACTCAAAAGTTTGTTTTTAATTCTGAGCTCAAAATAGTTGAGATTAAAAAGGGCGAAAGTGTTAAAGAAATTTCTAAAAAGCTGCAGGAAAACAAAGTCATATTAAACGACAAGTTGTTTATTCTCTACGTGGTATTTAACAAGCTGCAGAGCAGTCTGAAGGCAGGGGAATATGAGTTTTCCAAAAACATCACAATTAAAGAAGTAACCGATAAGCTTTTAAGAGGTGAGGTGAAGTTAAGAAAGGTTACGATTCCAGAAGGTTTAACTGTAAAGCAAATTGCCGGGATATTTGAAAAAAATAATTTATTTCCTGAAAGCCAGTTCCTGAGTGTGTTAGAGGATCAGAATTTTAAAAATGAGTTATTAGGAAATGAAGTTAATTCATTTGAAGGGTTTTTATTTCCAGAAACATACAACTATTGGAAAGACATCGAACCCGAAGAGTTTACAAGAATAATGGTTGGAATGTTTAAAAAAGTTTTCGGTGAATTAAAATCACAATACCCTATCGAAAACAAGCGCAGTGACTATGAAATTATAAAGCTTGCCTCGATTATAGAAAAAGAAACCGGATCGAAAAGCGAACTTGCACAAATCTCATCTGTATTTCACAATAGACTTAGGATTGGAATGAAGCTCGATAGTGATCCTACAATTATTTATGGCTTGGGAGATAGTTTCGATGGAAATATTAGGAAGAGAGACATGGAGCTTTTTACTGAATACAATACTTATATGATCCCAGGACTACCGCCTACTCCTATATCTAATCCTGGTAAGGCATCTTTGCATGCAGCTATAAACCCCAATGAGACTAAATTTCTATACTTTGTTTCCATGGGAAATGGAAGCCATTATTTTTCAAAAGATTATAACGAGCATAGAATGGCTGTATATAAATACCAGATAAAAAAATCCCGAGATTAATGTTTAGACCCACCAGACGCGAGAACAAATGCCTGAGCAAAAGGATCTACATGCGGTTTGTCGATGTTAGGTAAAGTAAATTTTTTGTCTTTTCTCTGAATTCTTATGAACCCGTCGTTTTTCCTAGAAGCAATAAACTGTGTTCCTTGAGTTTCGGTGGAAATCTTATCCAGAATGCTTGGAAAATTTTTCAATCCTATAAATATTGAATGAATGCAGACTCCTAGTTTTTTAGCCTTCTTTCTTTGTTCTATTACTTCGCAATCTCCTGAGGTTGGTATCCCGTCAGTTATGAATAATATATGTTTATTTCTAAGACCCCTTCCTTTAAATTCGGCCAACGCATCCTTAAATGCGTCTTCGTAGTTTGTATTTCCGGAGCAGTCAGTAGCAGTTGCACTTTCAAGCATCCAATTATAGTCCCTTGAAAAGAATTTATTATTTCTTAAGTGCTTAAAGGATTTATGGTTGAATTCGATATATCCAACCTTCATGTTTTTTGTTCTTGCCAGCTCTATTACTCCTTTTACTACCGAAGATGACCATTCACTATAAACTCCCATCATAGAAGTGCTCACATCTCTTAGAATAGCAATTTCTCCACCCATTACATCTTTTTCCCTTTTGTGAACTCTCGGTAAACTGGGCGATGTATATGAACACCAAAATACAGCTTCAAATGGATCTATATCCTCTAATTCATCAAAATGGGTCATTCTTTTCCATTTCCTTGGCTGTCCTCCGGGATGGGCGGCCTGTAAGGCAATACTTCTTTGAAAATTTCCCTCAAGAACTTTCATGATTGATTTGATATTATCCGCACTATTTATATTTCTTTTCCCGCCTGCCCAGTATTCATCTTCATCTCCTGGGTCACTTGATTTACTCGGATAAACTGCTTCTGGGGATAATTTATCACTATCTTCGTCTTGTCCACTCTCTACGGCTCTTCCATCAGGGACACTGGGGAATTTTTGATCTGGGGGGGGTAAACCTGGATCTTGCTCAATATTATCTTTGAGTTCTTTTAAAGCCTCGAAGAAAGTTTTTTGAGCTTCCCGAAGTTGCTCATCAGTTTCCTTTTCGGCCTCATCAGAAGATAATTCCTGATTTTCTTTTTCTTCGGCGCTTGCCTCATTTTCTATCTGAGACTCGAAATTATTATCGAAATTATCTAACTGCTCTTCTTGGGTTTTTTTTTTTGACTTATTACTTCTTCTATTATCTCGTCTATCTTGGCATAAACTTCTTCTGGAAGTCTGAAAGCAGTCATATATCTAAGAGCTTTAAGGTCTTCTGGAATACAACTTTTCCTGTCATGGAGCAGGGCGTAAGATCTGATTATCTTTAAAGATTTTACAAAGAAGGTTCTATCAGAAATAAGTGAATTAGTTTCATTTAAGCCATATTTTTCAATTAATGTAATTACAAAATTCTTTAATAGATCCTGTATCTCTTTTGGAATTTTAACTGAATTAAGTTTTTTATAATAAGTATCCAGCAATTCTCTGGTTACTCTTTTCGGAATTTCGTGCCTGTCTGGATTTTTAGAATATAACTTTATTACTTCTGAAGCCTGATCCCATTTTCTTCCATAGGAAAGCCCTTTAGCATTTATCTGTAAAATAAATCTATCCAGGTTTGCAGGGTCTAAAGGTTCATTATAATATTCATCGGCTGTTGGGTTACTGGTAGCTATGGCTGTTAAAAGAGGTATAGATTCTTTAAAGAATTTTCTCTCATTTAATATGCGTAAAAGTACATTTAGTGATTCACCGGGTGCTCTTGAAATATCGTCCAATAAGCATATTTCAGCTGTAAGAATTCCCCCTTTTACGATTTTTTGCTTTATTATTTCACCTTCATCGGTGGTTTCTTTAGATATTACTAAATCGCCAATCAGTTCTGATAACCTTGTATCTCTGTGCAACTGATAGAAGAAAAACTGCAGCTGAGCAGCACCGGAAATTATTTCAGAAAGCATTGTTTTAGCAGTTCCAGGGGGGCCCTCAATATAAACATGTTCTCTGGAAATTATGCCGAGAAGTAAAGACATTTTTACATCCTCATGTCCAATCACCAAGTTATCCATCTCTTCTTTTAAAGCTACATATGGATTAGTAGTACTCATTGTGTAGGAGTGCCTCCAGAAAATTAGTAATGTTAATTATAGATATTACATAAATAGGTATTTCTTATCAATAAAAATATAATTTAAATTCTCAAAATAAGATAAATGATAAAAATATTAATACATATTTTTAATTTAGTTTTGAGAAATCGGCTATTTCAAAAAATAAACTTTTTATTTCATTAAGTAATGATAGCCTATTTTTTTTAAGTTGTGGATTTTTATCCATTACCATCACGCTGTCGAAAAAATTGTCTATAGGAACTCTTAACGAAATGAGCTTAGTAAATAATTGCTCGTAATTTCCGTTTTCTAAATCTTTTTGAATTAAATCTTTGGTTTTGAAAAATTTATCGTGCAACTGGCGCTCTGCATTTTCTACTAAAAGTGATTTGTCTATATTGCCCGTATCACTGTTTTTTGTGATATTCACTACCCTCTTAAAAGCAGTTGTTACTGATTCGAAATCTTGTTTTTGTTTATAACTGGTAATTGTTTCGACGATCTTCAGAGAATCTAGAATGTTTTCAGAGTTAACCGACAAAGCCGCATCAATAACATCAAAATCAAAATCATATTCTTCAAGAAGCAAGTTTCTAAACCTTTCTCTAAAAAAACCTAAAACCTGATTTAGTAGGTTATTTTTTTTGTCATCTGGAAAATCCAGATCCGAATTTTTGGTCCAGTTATTTATTAATTCTCTAATATTTAGATCAATTTTATTATGAATAATAATCCTTATTATTCCAATTGCCTGTCTTCTCAGGGCATATGGGTCTGAACTTCCTGATGGAATAAGATTAGAGTAAAAACAGCTGCATATATTATCTATTTTTTCTATAATGCTCAGGAGGCTGCCAAGAAGAGAGCCTGGCAGTTCACCATCTCTTGTGGTGGGCATATAATGCTCTTCTATGGCCGTTGCCACTTCGTTTTTTTCACCAGAAATTAGAGCATAGTATTTGCCCATTGTTCCCTGAAGCTCGGCAAATTCAAAAACCATTTGAGTCACTAGATCAGCCTTGCACAGCGCCGCCGCCCGTATCAGATCATTTTCATTAATGTTATTAAAACATTTTGCAATATACTTAGATGTTTTTTCAAGCCTTGTTTTTTTATCAAAGTAGCTTCCAACTAGAGATAAATAGGTTACAGTTTTCAGTCTTTCAACATATTTTTCAATATGCTGCTTCGTGTCTTCTTGCAAGAAAAACCTGGCATCATTAAACCTAGCCCTTATTACTCTTTCATTTCCTTTAACTATAGTACTAGGGTTAGCTACTTTTATGCCCGAAATAAAAACAAAATAAGGCAGTAAGCTGTTTATCTTTTTAATGTCAGCAAGTGACCTAATATTTATTTGCTCACCTTTGTCTCTTTGTTTCTTGTAGACAGGAAAATATTTTTGGTGAGTCTTCATCACGCTTACAAGCACTTCTGGAGGGACTTCCAAATACTCCTGCTCAAACTCACCGGTAAGAGCAACCGGATACTCGACTATATTTGTTACAGTTTCTAAAAGCTGCTCATCTTCAATAATTGTACCGTTTAATTCCTCGGCTTTTATTTTAATTTCCTTTTCAATAATTGCCCGTCTTTGCTCCTGATTAAGCACAACATAAGATTTTTTAAGATTTGAAACGTAGCTTTCCCAACTATCAATTTTAAAGCTCTTAGGACTTAAAAATCTGTGGCCATATGATTTATTTGAGCTCATCACATTATAAATTTTAAACTTCAAAGGTTTATTATTAAATAAACATAGAATCCATCTGATTGGTCTTGCAAATGATATCTTGCTTGTTCTCCACCTCATCGATTTGGGGAAAGGGATTTTTAAAACTATATCCGGGATTATTTCTTTTAAGATTTGGTTGGACTTTCTGCCCCTAACTTTTTTTACAAATCCAAGGAACTGCCCCTTTTCATTTTCTATTATCTTAAGATTTTTAAATTCAGTGTTTTGCTTTTTAGCAAATCCCAAAGCAGCTTTCGTTGGATTCCCATCTTTATCAAAAGCTATACTCTTTGGTGGCCCCGTAAATTCCTCGGTGATATCATCCTGTTTTTCAGCAATACCCTCTACTCTGAGAACAAGTCGTCTGGGCGTGTAATAAACAGTAATATTATCAAATCTAATAAAAGAGTCTGATAAAACCTGGGTGGTTATTTCTTTTAGCTTTTTAGCAGAATTAGCTAAAAAACCTGCGGGTATTTCTTCAGTGCCAATTTCTAGTATTAGATCTGTGTCCATGGATTATTCTTCAGGAGAGGAAACCCCATTTTTTCTCTTTGTGCTAAATAAGATTCTGCGCATATTTTGGCTAAATTTCTCACTCTTCCAATATAATTTGCTCTTTCGGATACTCCAATTACCCCTCTTGCATCAAGCAGATTAAATGCGTGAGAACATTTTAAGCAGTAATCGTAAGCGGGCAGCGTCAGCCCATTTTTTATGGAGTCTTCACATTCTTTCTCAAATTTATTAAATTGTTCAATAAGCATTTCAAAATTAGAATACTCAAAATTATATTTTGAAAATTCAACCTCGTCCCTGTGATGAATTTCACCATAAGAAATTCCCTTAGACCACTCGATGTCATAAACATTTTCCACTTCCTGTATGTACATCGCAATCCTTTCTGTTCCATATGTGATCTCTACAGAGATTGGATCGAGGTCTATTCCTCCAGCCTGCTGAAAATAAGTAAATTGGGTAATTTCCATGCCATCTAGCCATACTTCCCATCCAAGTCCCCAGGCGCCCAGAGTTGGAGATTCCCAGTCATCTTCAACAAAACGTATATCGTGTTCGAGAGGATTTATGCCCAAATATTTCAGACTATCTAAATATAAATCCTGAATGTTATCTGGGGAGGGTTTCATTAATACCTGGAATTGATAATAGTGTTGCAAACGATTAGGATTATCGCCGTATCTCCCATCAGTAGGTCTTCTCGAAGGCTCCACATATGCTACCTGCCATGGTTCAGGGCCAAGGCATCTTAAAAAGGTGGCTGGGTGGAATGTGCCCGCTCCTTTTTCTATATCATAGGGCTGGCATAGAATACAGTTTTTTTTCGACCAATAATTTTGCAGTTCTAATAAAAGCTTTTGGAATGTCATATTATTAAAATTAATCTACAAATTCAGTTATTTTAGCTAAAGCCCGATCAGCAATATACCCTCTTTTTTCAGATTTAGTACATTTTATTTCTACATCAGGGTAAAGGCCAAAATTTATATTCATAGGCTGAAATTCTTTTAAGCTCTGATCGGTTATATATTTTAATAATGATCCAATTGATGTTTGTTTGCATGGAGTTTTTATTTCCCTGCCAACAACTAAATTTGCTGCATTAATACCGGCAACAAGACCCATAGCCGCTGATTCTACATATCCCTCAACACCGACTATCTGGCCAGCAAAGAAAACCCTTGGGTTATCTTTTAATTGTAGTGTTGATTTTAAAAGCCTTGGAGAATTAATAAAGGTATTTCTGTGCATACTGCCATATCTAAGAAATTCTGCGTTTTCTAAGCCGCTTATACTGGAAAACACCCTTTTTTGTTCGGAATATTTAAGCCTTGTTTGAAAGCCGACCATGTTGTACATCGATCCACTGGAGTTTTCTTTTCTCAACTGCACTACAGAATATGGTCTTTTTGATGTTTTGGGGTCTGTTAAGCCTTTTGATTTCATAGGACCAAATCTAAGAGACTCTCTGCCTCTTTTAGCTATAACTTCTACAGGCAAACAACTTTCAAAATATTTAACATCATCAAATTCTTTAACTTCTATGCTGTCTGCACGAACTAAATCATCAATCAATCTGTAATAATCTTCTTTTTCTACAGGGCAGTTTATATAATCGCCCAATTCATCCTGCCCTTTATCATATCTTGATGCTAGAAATACATCATTAAAATTAATACTTTCAGCTTCTATAATAGGTGAAATTGCATCATAAAAATATAAATAATCTGAGCATGTTATTTTACTTATTTCCTTTGAAAGGCTGTCAGAAGTTAGTGGCCCAGAAGCAATTATAATGGGATTGTTAATAGGTTCGGGTAATTTATCAAACTCTTTACGCTTTATAGTAATGTAAGGGTTTTGCTCTAATGTTTTTGTTAAGTGGTTTGAGAATTTGATTCTGTCTACAGCAAGAGCTTTACCGGCGGCAACGCTGTTTTTATCTGCCGATTCAATTATAAGTGACCCAAGCTTTCTCATCTCTTCTTTCAAGATGCCGCTTGCGTTCTCTAAGTAGTTAGATTTTAGGGAATTGCTGCAAACCAGTTCACCAAACATTTCTGTGCAGTGAGCAGGAGTTTGTTTTGTAGGCCTCATTTCATATAAATCAACATTGATTTTATTTCTTGCAAGCTGATACGAGGCTTCACAACCTGCAAGCCCCCCGCCAATTACTGTTACTTTATTATTCATATAATTTGTTATTAATGTCCCTAAGTTTCCAATTAAGGATAAATAAAATTAAAATAGTATTATCTGATTCTATGAATATTAAAATATTGTTTTAAATATTAGACTGTCTACAATGGGGATTAAATATTTATAATTTTCTTTAATAATTCAGTTTAACTCAACTTAACTCAACTACAATATGAGAATTAAGTATCTAATATGTGTCAATTGACTTTACGATAAAAATGTAGTATAAAGGATAGAGGGTAATAGGGGTAATTGTGATTAATTGTATGGAAGGAATTATCTTAAGGGAGGGATAAATACTTCGATTTAACGTAGGTTGGGCCTTAATTATTTAAACTTATCATAAATGGCATAATTTTTGCATTATATTTAATATATTTTGAGGTATATTTTTTAGATGAAACAACAGAAAGCAGGCGTCAAAATGGGCGATATACTGATCAAAGAAGATGTAATTAACCTTGATCAGTTAAAAAGCGCTATTCAGGAACAAAAACATTCAGGTAGAAAATTAGGGGAAACTTTACTCAACCTCGGATATATAGATGAAAACCAACTTGTGGCATACTTAAGTAAGCAGTACGCCGTTCCCGCAATAAATTTAGAACAATTCGAGGTTTCAGAAGAGGCGCTTAACCTGGTTCCAAGAGAATCGGCACTAAAACACAGACTAGTTCCAATTGACAGGTCTGGTTCGACTCTGGTAGTTGCTATGGCCGATCCATCCAACATTTTTGCAATCGATGATTTAAAATTTGCTACGGGACAAAACATTGAAGTAGTAGTTGCTTCGGAAAGATCGATAAAAACCGCTATAGAAAAACATTATGGTTCTCAACAAGAATGGCAAAAGAAAGTTGAAGCTGAAAAAAGTCAGGAAGAAGTAGGAAAACTGTTCGGAGATTTAGAGGACTTTGTTTTAGATATTGGAGGAGGAGGAGAAGAACAGCTTGATTTAAACGATTTAGCAAAAGCTTCGGAAGAAGCCCCTGTTGTAAGACTTGTAAATCACGTGCTTCTTGAATCAATAAGAAGGGGAGCAAGTGATATTCATATTGAGCCATATGAAAATGACTACAGAATTAGGCTTAGAATTGATGGAGTATTATATGATATTCTTAAACCTCCTTTACAGCTTAAAAACCCTGTTTCTTCCAGAATTAAGGTGATGGCTAATTTGGATATTGCTGAAAGAAGGCTGCCTCAGGACGGTCGTATCAAGATAAGGGTCGGCGAGGGAAAAACAATGGAATATCGTGTCTCTTGCATGCCGATCATAACTGGTGAAAAAGTGGTTCTGAGACTTTTAGACAAGGATTCCCTGAAATTAGATTTAACAGAGCTTGGTTTTAATGAAGATGAATTAAAATTATTCAGAGAATCAATTTATGAACCGTTTGGCATGGTTCTTATTACTGGTCCAACAGGAAGCGGTAAAACTACTACCCTTTACTCAGCAATGATGGAGCTCAACCGAGAAGATGTTAATATTTCAACGGCTGAAGATCCTGTAGAATATAGTTTATCTGGCATAAATCAGGTTCAGATTCACGAGTCTATTGGACTAACTTTCTCTACTTGTTTGCGAGCTTTTTTGAGACAAGATCCTGATATAATTTTGGTGGGTGAGATAAGAGATTATGAAACGGCAGAAATATCAATTAAAGCCGCTTTAACTGGTCACCTTGTTCTATCAACCCTGCACACAAATGATGCGCCTTCAACGATCACACGACTACTCAATATGGGTGTGGAGCCATTTTTGCTTACAGCTTCACTGAATGCAATACTGGCCCAGAGGCTTGTAAGGAAAATATGTCTGGATTGTAAAGAAGCAGTTGATGCATCTCCTCAGGTTCTTATCGATTTGGGTGTTCCGCCAAAAGAGGTTTCAGATTATGAAGTATACAGAGGTAGTGGCGAAGATTGTAAAATCTGTATGGGTACAGGCTATAAAGGAAGAATTGCTATATATGAGGCTTTAAAAATAACAGAGGAAGTTAAAGAATTCATACTAAGCGGGGCTTCAGCACTTGAACTGAAGAGAGAAGCAATAAGACAGGGCATGAAAACACTCAGACAAAGTGCTTTACTAAAACTCAAGCAAGGTATTACAACAATAGAAGAAGTAGTTAGAAATACTTCACAGGACAATTAATTTAGGAGGTTATTTTATGGCTACTCAACTTAGTCAGCTACTAAAAGTAATGGTTGACAACGGTGCCTCAGATTTGCATATTACCACCAATTCTCCTCCTGTGATAAGGGTTGACGGGCAGCTTGTTCCTATTAAACATCCACCACTTACACCCCCGGAGACAAAAGATCTTTGCTACAGTGTTTTGACTGATTTACAAAAGCATAAATTTGAAGAAAATTGGGAACTGGATTTCTCATTTGGTATGCAGCAATTGGGGCGGTTTAGAGGCAATGTATATATGCAGAGGGGTGTTGTCGCAGGAGCTTTTAGGCTTATTCCTTACAAAATTAGAGATTTAAACGAGTTAGGTCTCCCGCCTGTGATTTCTGATCTTATTAAAAAACCCAGGGGACTGATCCTGGTAACCGGACCTACTGGATCAGGAAAAACTACAACTCTTGCTGCAATGGTGGATCAGGTTAATCAGGATAGAAGAGAGCATATAGTTACTATTGAAGATCCTATAGAATATATGTTTACTCATAAAAACTGCCTTGTAAATCAAAGAGAAATTGGCAGTGATACCAAGAGCTTTCATAATGCGCTTAGGAGTGTGTTAAGAGAAGATCCCGATGTTATACTTATTGGAGAAATGAGAGACCTTGAAACTATCAAGATTGCTCTTACCCTTTCTGAAACCGGACATTTGACTTTTGCCACACTTCATACAAATACGGCTGTACAGACTGTTAACCGTGTTATTGATGTATTCCCACCACACGAGCAGCCTCAAGTAAGGACGCAACTGTCTTTTGTGTTAGAAGGGATTATATGTCAAACTTTAATTCCGCGCATTGGTGGTGGTCGAGTATTGGCAGTTGAGGTACTTGTTCCAAACCCTGCTATTAGAAATTTAATCAGAGAAGATAAAGTCCATCAGATTTATTCTCAACAGCAGATTGGGCAAGAGAAATGGAATATGCAGACTTTAAATCAATCTTTAGTTGATTTATATTTAAAAAAGCAGATAACTTATGAAGACACACTGATTAAAAGCCAAGAACCTGATGAGATTAAAAGAATATTAGCTGAAGGAGCTCCTGCAAACCAACAAAGAGCAGTGAGAAGATAAAGTTATAAGGAGTAATTTACTATGGCTGTTTATGTTTGGCAGGGAAAACTAAAAGGAAAAATAGAAAAAGGGGAAATGGAAGCACCGAGCAGGTCTGCTGTATTAGCTCGTCTAAGGGGTATGCAGATCAGACCGATACCCGAAAAGATAAAAGAGAAAAGCAGTTTTCTTGATTTCAATATTGCTTTTGGTGGTATTCCAACAAGAGATTTGGTTGTTTTTACAAGACAGTTATCGACTATGATTGATGCAGGGTTGCCCCTTGTAAGGTCTTTAGAAGTAATAAGAGAGCAGCAGCCTAATGCGGCATTTAAGGTTATCATAGGCAAAGTTAAAGAGGATGTAGAGGGGGGTTCATCTTTTGCTGATGCCTTGGAAAAACATCCTAAAGCCTTCGATTCATTATTCGCAAATCTAGCTAGAGCAGGGGAAGCTGCCGGTGTTTTAGATGTCGTTTTACAAAGACTTGCCTCTTATCTAGAAAAAATGGACGGAATTAAAAGAAGAATAAAGGGTGCGATGATATACCCCGCAGTTGTCATATCAGTTGCAGTTATTGTTCTGTCTGTAATCATGATTTTTGTTGTGCCTACTTTCGCCGAGTTATTTAAGGATCTTGGAACAACGCTTCCGTCTCTTACACTAGTTATTGTAAACATTAGTACTTGGCTTAAAAGTAATATTATTTATCTTTTGATTGCTATAGTATTAATGGTAATTGGTGTAACGTCTCTTTATAGCAAATCTTTGAAAGCACGGAGATTGATGGATGGTTTTTTACTAAAATTGTGGTTAATTGGTGATTTACTCTTAAAGACAGTAATTGCTAGATTTTGCCGCACACTTGCTACACTTACATCGGGTGGATTGCCAATTCTTGATGGGCTTGAAATAACAGCTAAGTCATCTGGTAACATTGTTGTTGAGGAAGCTATTATGGAAGTAAGGAAGAAAGTAAGCGAAGGACAGTTGCTTGCCGAGCCACTTGCAGCCAGACCCAAAATTTTCCCCCCAATGGTTGTTCAAATGATTTCTGTAGGTGAGCAGACAGGTAAACTTGATGATATGCTTGATAAAATTGCAGATTTTTACGAAGATGAAGTAGATGTAGCAGTCGCTGCATTATTGTCGGCTATGGAACCCGCGATGATATTCTTTTTAGGGTGTACAGTAGGTATTATAGTCGTAGCAATGTATCTGCCAATGTTTAAACTAGTTGCAACTATGGCTGGATAGTCTTATAATACTATCTAACTACCTTAACTTGCTTAATTACTTTTTTAATGTTTCTTAACTGGATAGATTCAACTAACAATAGAATAGTATTAATTAGATTAGTAATAACTACCTTACTTTTTGGTTCTTCTGCTGTTATTTATTACATGAATGGTAGAACAAGGGTTGCTCTATATCTAATATTTGTAATAGCAGTTGTCTACCTTTTAAGCCTAATATATCTAGTGCTTAAACCCTCTATTTTAAAACATAAAACATTTATAGATGCAATACAGATCTTTTTTGATATAGTTCTGTCTTCTATAGTAATAATAGTCACAGGCGGCATTGGTAGCCCTTTTATATTTCTTTTTGCTCTTATTGTAATATATACGAACATCATTTTTTCAAGCCGGATAGTTAGTTATGGATTATCATTTTTGCTTGCTATTGTTCTTTTGCTGATAGTTGTATCCAAGCCTAGAATTTTTCACTCTGATAAGTCATATGAGATAAGATTGCAGGCAAGTGCCCAAATAGATCAGCAGAGTTTAGTTAGTACCTATTTTAATTTAGCGGGGTTCTTACTGGCAGCTGTACTTAGTGGCTATCTCTCAGAAAAAGCCAGGCTAGTAAGACAAGAATTAGGCCAAAGTGAAAAGAGTTTAAATGTCTTAAAGAATCTTAACGAGAATATTCTAAAGAGTCTGGATAGTGGTGTGATAACTCTTGATCTAAAAGGCATTATTATTTCGGTTAACAGAATGAGTAAAGAGATTTTGAATTTAGATTCTGATGAAGAGCTACTAAATATTGATATTTATAAATTTTTCCCTGGCCTAAATTTGGAAAATCTAATATCAACAAAAAGAGAGCAAATATTGTATACAACTAAATCCGGCCATAAAATTACTCTAGGATTTTCCTCCTCTCTCCTGCATGGTGATGATGATGAGACGCAGGGGTATATTCTAATATTTCAGGATCTTACAGAAATCAAGATATTAGAGGATAAACTCAAAAATTCAGAGAAATTGGCAATCCTTGGTCAGCTAGCGTCGGGGCTTGCTCATGAATTACGAAATCCGCTTTCCGCTATTAGCGGCGCCATTGAGATACTTAGTAGTGAAGTAGAAAAAAGTTCTGATAATCAAAGATTAATAAATGTAGCTACCCAAGAAATGGAAAGAATGAATTTGATAGTTGAAGATTTTTCAATTTTGACAAATCCTATACAAAAAGCAGGTTTTCCAGTTGATATTTCGGTTATTCTTAATGAGACTATAGACACATTTTCAAAAACTATAAAGAGATCCGACATTGATGTAGAAAGAGATATTGAAAGCGAAATCTATGTAAGTTGCGACAGATATAGACTAAAACAATCTTTTTGGAATCTGTTTCTAAATTCGATGCAATCAATATCTGGAGATGGGTTAATAAAAGTCGAAGCTTTTTCTGAAAGGCAAAGTGTAATAATAAAGATATCAGACAGTGGTTGTGGTATAAGTCAGAAAAATATATCAAATATATTTGATCCTTTTTTCACTACCAAGAATTCTGGAACTGGGCTTGGGCTTGTAATTGTGCAAAAAGTTATAGAAAGTTATAATGGTAAGATAGACGTTGTGAGTGCTGTGGATGAGGGGACTACATTTATAATAACTATGGAAAAAGTATCGATAAATGCGATATAATTTATATTTTCGGGAGGCAGTAAATGGGGCGAGTTAGTGGGGGAAGAATAATTGTTGTAGATGATGAACCAGGAATGCGGGAGTTCCTGGAAATAATGCTTCAAAAAGATGGCTATAGTGTTGTTACTGCAGGTGATGGCAGGCAGGCAGAGGAGAAAATCAACTCGCAGATGTTTGACCTAGCTATTATTGATGTGCAGATGCCAACCATGGATGGCCTTGATCTACTGAAAAAAATCAATGAAAAAGCCCCGGATACTACTGTAATAATGATTACAGCGTTTGCCTCTCATGAATCTGCAGTTGAGGCGATGAAGCACGGTGCTTATGACTATATCACTAAACCCTTCAAAATTGATGAAATAAAGTTAGTTATAAAAAAAGCACTTGAAAAGAAAAGGTTAGTTACCGAAAATACAAGACTTAAACGTGAATTAGAAAATAAATTTGGATTTGGCAATATAATTGGCAGAAGCCCGGCCATTCTACAGGTTTTTGAATTAATTAAAAGGGTTGCAGAATTAAATGTAAACATACTAATAACAGGGGAAAGTGGTTCTGGTAAAGAACTTGTTGCAAGAGCAATTCATTATGCCGGAAACAGAAGCCAGGGATCCTTTGTACCTGTTAATTGCGGAGCAATTCCAGAAACATTAATTGAAAGTGAGTTTTTTGGTTATAAGAGAGGTTCATTTACAGGTGCTATAAGAGATAAAAAAGGGTTATTTGCAGAAGCTGATAAAGGAACTATATTCCTTGATGAAATAGCAGACCTGCCAATACATTTGCAGGTTAAGATTCTAAGAGTTATAGAAGAAAAAGAAATTAGACCACTTGGTACAGTGGAGACAACCTCTATTGACCTTAGAGTTATTGCCGCTACAAACAAAATTTTAGAAGATGAAATTTCGGGAGGGAGGTTTAGAGAAGATTTGTATTACAGATTAAATGTTATTAGAATACATTTGCCACCACTAAGAGATAGAAGAGAAGATATATCTCCGCTTGCTATTAGCTTTGTAAACAAATATTCAGATGAAATGGGGAAAGAAATAAGGGGTATTTCGCCAAAGGCTTTAGAAATTTTAGAAAATTATGATTATCCGGGAAACGTCAGGGAATTAGAAAATATAATTGCAAGATCTATAGCTTTAGAATCGACCAATATAATCAAACACGAAACTCTACCCCCGCTTGTAAGTGGCAAGGACTATGTTGAAATAGGAGATGACTTATCATCTGATACTAATCTTGATTCTTTACTTGATAAGATAGAAAAAAAGATGTTGCTGAAAACACTTGGATCGACCGGCGGTAATAAAACGGAGGCCGCAAAAAAATTGGGCATTACACTAAGATCTCTTAGGTACAGACTTGTTAAACACGATATTGGAGGGGAAGGTAATAATGAAAACAGTCTGGTTTTTGAAGAAAGTTCTAATAGTTGAACTTTCTGCCTTACATCTTGTATTTGCCAAAATTCCCAGGTGGTATTTTATCTAGCATTTCTGCAAGTTTTTCTTTATCTTCATCGATAGCCTGAATCTGTTTAGAACTTTGCAGGACACAGTCGTGTACAAAAATTTGAGAACGCGTTCTTATTGCAATTGCAATAGCATCGCTTGGTCTTGAATCAAAAATGTGTACATCATCCATTTTTTTTAAATGAATTGCTGCATAATAGGTGTTATCTTTCAAATCTGTAAGTTCTACTCTACTGACTGAATACTTAAGATCGTCTAATATGTTTTTTAATAAATCATGAGTTAATGGTCTTAGCCTTGGGATTTTTTCGAGTTCCATTGCAATAGAACTTGCTTCCATAAATCCTATCCAAATAGGTAGCATTTTATCTCCCTTTAAATTTTTTAATATTATTATAGGGGTGTTTGTGAACGGATCGATAGCAATACCACTAACTTTCATTTCATGTAACATAATATGCCGCCTCCTATTATATTATAGTGCCTAATAGTGAATTTTGAAAGCCATTATTTATTTTTACATTAACTAGCCTTCCAACAAGGTTGTTTTTTGCGGCAAAGTTTACAATCCTGTTTTGAGATGTTCTTCCCATCAAGTTTTCAGGATCGTTTTTGCTTATGCCCTCAACCAATACTTCTTCTATTTTGCCAGCCCTTTCTTCATTTTTCTTATATGTGATTTTTCTCTGAAATTCCTGCAGTATAGACAGTCTCTTACCTGCTATATCACTATCTATAAAATTTTCCATCACAGCTGCCGGTGTTCCGGGCCTGGGGGAATATTTAAATGAAAAGCACGTGTCAAACTCTACTTCTTCAATTAATTTTAATGTTTGCTCAAAGTCTTTTTCTGTTTCACCTGGAAAACCTACTATTATATCAGATGAAACAGCCATATCTGCGATTTCGTCTTTCAAACGGTTAACAACATCTAAATACCACTGACTGGTATAAGTCCTGTTCATTTTTGAAAGTATATTATTCGATCCCGACTGGACTGGAAGATGAATATGGCTGCAGACCTTGGGGTTTGTTTTCATAGCCTTGATTAATTTTTTTGTACAATCCCTGGGGTAAGATGTAGTAAACCTAATCCTTTCCAAAGATTCTAATTCACCTACTAAATTGAGTAAATCAGAAAATTTTAGTCCATTGCTTTTCCATGAGTTTACTGTTTGTCCAATTAGAGTGATTTCTTTTACTCCTTTTTGTATTAGATAGTTAGCTTCTAAAAGTATATCATCTGCTGGCCTGTTTATCTCTTTACCCCTTACAGTAGGTACTATGCAGTAGGTACAAGTCTTATTGCAACCCTGCTGAATTGATAAAAACGAGGTTACTTTACCTTTGTCATGATATGGCATTATTTCAAAGGGTTCCTCAACATCATAGGATGTTTCTACTATCCTTGTTTTTTCAATTTCTATATTATTTATGATCTCAGGAAGTTTGGGAATAGATCTTGGGCCGAGAACAAAGTCTAGATGAGGTGCATTACTTAGAAGCTTTTTACCATAGAGTTGCGCTACACACCCCGTCATGCCAACAATTAAATTAGGATTGTTTTTTTTAAGATTTTTGAATTTTCCGAGGCTGCTCAAGGCTTTTTGATCGGCCTTTGCTCTTATTGCACATGTATTTATAATGATTATGTCTGCTTTGCTGGGATCTTTGGTCTCCGGTATGCCAATGACGTTTTTGATTCTTTCGGAATCATAGTCATTCATCTGACAGCCATATGTTTCTATGTATAGATATTTTTCAGACATTTGAATATAGAACTTAACGATTGCTTGTATTTAGTCAAGATACATTGTTATAATATGAAATTTACTTATTCATAAATTTTAATTTATAATGATTACTGCTATGATTATCTTGCATAACATAATAATAAGAATATAAGATTTTTAAAATTAATTGTTTCATTGATATAGGGATCCCTTATAGGAAGTTTCTAAATAATAAGGTGATAGAACAATAATGTTATTAGCTATCGATATTGGAAATACAAATATTGTTGTTGGTTTGATTAATAATAAGAATATTCATAATTTCTGGAGAATTGGGACCGATAGAACTAGGACATTTGATGAATATGGGGTGTTGTTAAGAAACCTATTTGAATATAAGAAAGTAGATTTAACTAAACTTTGTGGCTCCGTTATTTCATGTGTTGTCCCCGCGTTACAGGAAACTTTGGTTCAATGTATTGAGAAGTATTTTGATATAAAACCTATGGTTGTAGGCCCTGGCATTAAATCTGGTATGCAGATACTATATAAAAATCCTCAGGAAGTAGGGGCAGATAGGATTGTTAATGCGATCGGGGCATATGAAGAATATAAAACCAGCCTTGTTATAGTAGATTTTGGTACTGCAACTACGTTTGATTGTGTTTCTAAAAAGGGCGAATATCTAGGAGGAGTAATAACCCCGGGAATCATTATATCTTCTGAGGCTTTGTTTGACTCTGCCTCTAAACTGCCAAAAGTAGAAATCAAAAAACCTGAAAATGTAATAGGAAAAACCACTGTGCAGAGCATTCAATCAGGACTCATTTATGGTTATGCGGGTCTTGTAGATGGGATAGTCGGCAGGATAAAGCTGGAATTGGGTAGCGGTACAAAAGTTTTAGCTACCGGTGGACTTGCTAATTTGATTTCAAAAGAGAGTGATACTATTGAACAAATCGATGAACATTTGGCTTTGAAGGGACTCTGGATTATTTATGAGCGAAACAGATAATTTCTATATAATAAATTATAAAAATAAATTAATTTTAATTTTTAATTCTGCAAAAATCGAAATAAAGAAGTGGTACCTACCCAACTGTAACTCATTTGATAACTTAAATAGACAAATAGCCATAGAAACTGATCTGTTTAGCACTGAACATTTAATTAATAAAATTCTAAATAATGAAATTAACGAAGATTTTGCTAAAAAAGATATTATAGATTCAGGTGATTTAATTATAGTGAAGCAATCCAGGTATAAAATTACATTTAAGCTTTTTGGGAAATCTATTAATAAAATGTTCGTAATGGTAGCTCCGAGTTGGGGCAGGTGGACTAAAAAAAATGTTTGGTTAATTGTTAGTTCCAAGGAATGTAATAGATAGTTAACGCCTTTTGTTTAGCAGTATTGGGCTAAAAAATGTAGATTTATTAATTACAAAACTTATATTTTATTCTGTATAGATGTTTGATTATATGAAAGAGATCAATGATATTAAGGTTTGAAGTTAAATGACTATTAGAGCTTTTTAAATTATTAGCATAATTTATGCATATAGATTTTAAATCCATAATTTTAGTTATAATCCAGCTAATCTGTATTGCTTTGATACTGCTAACAGGAAGATTAGTTCCACGTAGTTTCCCTTTGCAGATAGTTTTTGTTCTCGCACTTTCACTTGGTATATGGGCACTGTGGATAATCAATTTTAAAAATTTTCGACTCACACCAAATTTTCCAAAGGATTCGAGATTAGTTGCAAAAGGTCCTTATAAGATTATAAGGCACCCTATGTATTCATGCTTGCTACTTACCACATTAATGATAGTTTTAGACGACCTTTCTATTATAAGAATCGCTATTTGGATTATTTTATTTATCGATCTTTATATAAAGTTAGTTTATGAGGAAAAATTAATAATAGATAGAAACTCTGACTATTTGATTTATAAAAGAGGTACAAAACGGCTAATCCCATTTATACACTAAACTAATATAAAGTCTGGTTAATCTAATTTATTTAATTATTAATTATTAATTATTAATTTTTGGTTTTATATTTAATTTAAGTTTAATTTTCATTTAACACTTTCCCTTGCTATATGCTCTTTATTATTTTTATATATAATGCCTGACAAATGGCGCAGCAAAGAATGGGGGTATTGGACTTAAGTATTCACATTCAAACCTTGTGCTAAGGAATTTTTAATGAAAATAATGCTTGTTACCGACGCCTGGAAACCCCAGGTGAACGGGGTGGTTTATACACTGCAAAACGTTATCAGTAATATAACTGATCATGATATTTTTATTTTGCATCCAAAGATTGAGGGGGCAAAGACTTTATTTAATCTTTATTATAATATACCAATACTTAAAAACCCATTTGAAGTAGTAAGAAGATATTTAGATCAGCAAAAGCCTGATAGAGTTCATATAGCTACAGAAGGCAGTCTTGGAGTTGCTGCCAGATATTATTGTAAAAAATATAATATAAAATTCAATACATCATATCATACACAGCTTGCTGATTATGGCTGGGTTTTATATAAGGTTCCCAAAATTATTACAATGGCCTATATCAAATGGTTTCATTCCACAAGCAGCAGAGTTTTAGTTAGTACAAAGAGCATTGAAAAACAGCTTAAATTTAAAAATTCTGTAATATGGGGCAGAGGCGTAGATACATCAATCTTTAATAATAAAGATAAAAGTAACAGTGGGAATGAAAATGCGATAATATTTGTTGGAAGAGTAAGTAAAGATAAGAACCTGGATGATTTCTGTTCAATCAAAGGATACAATAAGATTCTTGTTGGTGATGGACCATATTTGAATACTTTGAAGAATAAATATTCCGATGTGATATACACAGGTTTTGTTGACCATAAAGAACTGCCTAAATGGTACGGCAAGGCTCGTGTCTTTGTATTTCCGAGTAAGCATGATACTTATGGGTTAGTAATCCTGGAGGCAATGGCTTGTGGTCTTCCAGTTGCTGCATATGATGTGCCTAGCCCTTGTGATGTAATAGAAAACGGAGTTACAGGTTATTTGGGTGATAGCTTAACTGAAAACATCGAGAAAATATTTGGGAAATATAATTACCTTTCTAAAAATGCTTTAGAATTTGCAAATTCTAAAAGCTGGAAATCAATATCCGATCAGTTTGTTTCCCACTTGTTGAATTAAATGACTATACAAATGGCAAAAAAACTCATCATCAAAGATTAAGATATAACAAAAATAATAACTAATGGATTAATTTAGTATAAGTTGCTAGTTTGTTAAATCCTTACTTGCTTGTTTTGTCGTATAGTTGTATTCAATTATTTTAGAATCTAATTTATTGTTATAGTCATAATTAGCAAATTATTAGTATTCAGTTAATTTTTCGATAAAAAAAATCTTTGGAGGGATAAATGATTAAACACATTGTTATGTGGAAACTAAAAGACTCTGCACGTGGAACCAGTAAAGATCAAAATGCGTTAGAGCTAAAATCCGTGCTCGAGGATTTAAAAAATAAAATTAGCGTAATTAAACAAATTGAAGTAGGAATTAATTTCAACAAATCTTCTGCGGCATACGATGTTGTCCTGTATTCGGAGTTTGATTCACTACAAGATTTGCAAGCGTATCAAAAACACCCTGACCATGTAAAAGTAGTAGATTTTGTTAACGAAATAAGAGATGACAGAGCGGTGGTTGATTACGAGATTTAAAATCTAAAGCCCTCAATCAATTATTTATGGTTTTTTCGTACAAATCATAATACTTCCGGGCAGAGACTTTCCAGGAATAATCTTCTTGCATAGCATTTTTTATAAGCTTTTTCCACTCATTTTTGTGTTCGTAAACTGTAATTGCTCTTATAAGTGTATCAAGAAGGTTAACCTTAGAAAACTGCTTAAAAGTAAACCCAGTGGGCTTATTATTATCATTATAATCTCTTACCGTATCAACCAAACCTCCCGTTGACCTGACTACAGGAATAGTTCCATACCTAAGTGCAATCATTTGTACTAAACCGCAGGGTTCAAAACGTGAAGGCATTAAAATCATATCGGCTCCGGAATAAACCTTTCTTGCTATGGTTTCATCCTGCCTGAGAATTAAGCATAAATTCCCCTGAAATTTCTTTTTTTGTTGTAATAATGATTTGTGGAATTTCGAATCACCAATTCCTAGTATAAAAAGCTGAAATCCAAGGTCTATTATTTGTGGGAGGGACTCTATAATTAGCTGTATCCCTCTTTGGTCTGTGAGTTTGGATATGACACCGATAATAGGTTTATCTTCACTTTGGTCTAAATTAAATTCTTCTTTGAGCTTTGTTTTGTTAAATTGTTTATTTTGTATGTTATCGATAAAGTAATTTTTATATATGTGCTTATCATTATTAGGATCCCAGAGTTTATAGTCTATCCCGTTTAAAATTCCGTACATTTTGTTTGAGTCTTGAGTTACCCTTCTCAAAATCCTATCAAGACCAAATCCAAAATCAGGATTAATTATTTCTTTCGAGTAGGTTTCACTAACTGTGGTTAGAAGATCTGAAAACAATATTCCCGCTTTTAAGAGATTTACTTTACCTTTTAATTCAATATTTTGATTTGTAAATAAATATTCAGGCAGACCAAATTGTTCTAAAATCTTTTTATCGAATTCGCCTTGGTAATAAAGATTATGAATAGTAAATATTATTTTGGATAATTTGAAAAATGGGTCGTCTTTTAGATGTTTTCGCCATTTTAGAAAAAGTGGGACAAAGGCAGTTTGCCAGTCATGGCAATGAATTATGTCGGGTTGAAAATTTAAAGATTTTGCAAGTTCAATAGCGCATAGTGAGAAGAATCCAAATCTAATGTCATCATCTCCCTCGTCGTATCCGTAAGCATTATAGATATAGTTTCTATCAAATAAATCTTTATTTTCAATTAAATAACATTCTAACCCGTTTATAGAAACTTCTTTCACCTTTGCATTCAACGGGAGCCAATCTATGCAGGTTGTTATATTTATTTTAATGGATTTTGGTTTTATATTTAGACTTTGTAAATTAGTTTTTACGTTTTTGTAAAAAGGCAGTACTATCTTTACATTACATCCCAAATTTTGTAGTTCTTTTGATAGTGATGCGGTGACTTCTCCAAGCCCTCCTATATTTGTAAGTGGATCAAGCTCTGAGGTTATAATTAGAATATTCATAGGTTTTGATAATACGTTAATAGAGGTTTAAGTATCTTGTATCAAATTTGTTTTACTTTTTCAATAAACTTTCGTGCATTTATTTCTATTATCTTTTTTTTGTCCATATTTACTGTGTTTGAAAACAGAGCGCTTGCCACTCCAATAAGTGAGGCTCCAGAAGATATATATTCGTTGCAATTCTCTAGATTGACCCCTCCTGTAACAAATATTTGCGCAAATGGCAGCGGTTCTTTGATGGCTTTTACATATTTAGGGCCACCAATAATATTTGCAGGGAATATTTTTACCATATTTGCTCCAAGTTTGTAAGCACTAACTATTTCATTTGACGTGGACGCGCCGGATATAACGATTTTATTGTTTTCTCTGCAAAAATTAATAATACCGGCGTCTGTATGTGGAGAGACTATAAAATCGGCTCCTGAATCCAAAGCCCTTCTAGCATCTTGAATGTTTAGAACAGTTCCGGCTCCAACTATAATTTTACAACTGTCCTTTAAATTCTTTATCACTTCACAACATTTAGGAAATGAAAAGGTAATTTCGATAACATTTATTCCTCCATCGATACAGGCCTCGGCTTTTGACATAGCTTCATAGGTGTTATCAGCCCGTATTACTGCAACAATTTTATGCTCTTTTAAATTAACCATTCTGAAGGCTTTATGTTAAAAAATATTTAACTTACTATAATTATTGGGAATTTTTGTTTAGCAGCAAAATAATATTATAAGTTTTACTCTTATTTAATATAAAAACAAATTACTGTATTGACAACAACATACAAAATATCTTAATATCGAGTTATGGTAGATCTTTCAATTTCTGATCTTATTAGTATTTCAAAGGAGCGAAATATAAATTTAGGCGCTGATCCTGAGAAAACTATAAGATCCTGTGTAAAACTGGGTCTTCTTCCTAAACCGAAAAGAAGGAAAGTTAAGGGTGTGAAGGGTAAATCAACAACACTTTACTTTCCCGACTATACGGTAGATAAACTTGCATATATAAAAGCGCTTAAATCAGAGGGTTTGGCACTTGAGGAAATTAGGGAGAGTTTTGCACATGAATTTGTTAGGGACGCTATAAACGGGTTACTGAAGGATGCTGATGAAGATAAGCTTAAGCATCTTGCTAATATAATCGGAAGTGATAATAAACAGCTGGAAGCAATTGTAGAAGCGCCTTTGGTCAATGTTATGGAGGTAATGTCTACTGAAGAAGTTAAAAGGATACTGTGCCTTTTTTTTGGGGTCGGTTTTTACTCGCTGTTGGAAGCCCAAAAAGCCCTAGAGGAGTTTAGGATTAACGATGCTAGAAAGGCAATTTCAAAATCAACTTTTTATAACTCTGTAGGTGTTTTGCGACTTGCAAGAACGGCAGGAGATACAAAATTAGAGGAAACTGCCTCAGAGGTTTATGACAGTGTTGTGATGAAACCTATAAGTAAAGCTACAGAGATGATTAGGATTCAATTTCTGGATTCACTGATGAAATATCTCGAAAATAAAAAGAAAAAAGAAAAAGTTAAAAAGTGATCAAATACTCTTATTAATAAAATTATAGAGGCTTTTGAAATTAAACAATATTTCACTTCCTATTTCAGCTTCATCTATGTTTATCTTGAGCTCCTTTTCGATTTCTAAGATCAATTCTAAATTGGCAACAGAATCCAGCCCTACGCCATATTCAATAAATGGCTTACTTTCATCAAATTGAGCGGTTTTAATTTCCAGCTGAAATTTGTTAATTATTATTTCTTTAATCTTTAGTTTTAACTCTTCACTCATAATTAACCTAGTTTATTTCTAAGGATTTTTCCAGTAGGACTTTTAGGTATGTTTTCTACAAACTCTATTATATTAGGAATTTTATAATCTGCTATTTTATTTTTTAGATATACGATTATTTCACCTTTCTCAGTCTTTTCATTGCAAACTATAAAAGCTTTTATTGATTCATGACTGCTTTGATGCGATATTCCTATAACTGCGGCTTCTTTAACTTTTGGATGAGATGACAATATATTCTCGACTTCTGTGGGATCAACTTTGTTGCCACTTATATTGATAATCAGTTTTTTTCTGCCGTTTATATATATTAAACCGTTTTTATCTACATAGCCCAAGTCTCCTGTGTAATAAAATCCGTTTTTAAAAACTTCTTTAGTCTCTTCGGGCAAATTGTCATATCCGGTTGTCATTGTTTCACTTTTTACAATTATCTCTCCTTGTTCATTAGTATTAGCATCTTTGCCATCTTCTTTAATGATCTTTACTGTCACTCCTTTGACCGGCTTACCCACAGAGCCAAGTGTGCTAGTAATATCTTTTTCCAAATTAATAGAAATAACCCCGGTTTCTGATGAACCGTATAATTGTCTAGGGTGAATTCCAAACTTTTCAGAAAATTTATCAAATACCTCTTTTGAAAGAGGAGCGCCGGCAGATATTAATAGTTTTAAACTTTTAAACGATTTCGGATCAATGTTAGACTGCGCTAAAACATCTAATATAAATGGCACGCATGGATAAATTGTTATTTTTTCCTTTTCAATTATTTGAGTTACTTTCTTTCTGTTAAAATCTCCCTGCAGGTAACATGTCATTGCAGACTTAATTGCCGCTATGAAATTGCCAAGCGCATAGGTATGAGATATTGGCAGGGTAAACAGAATTTTTTCTGATTTATCCAGGCCCACGGTTTCGCTGTGATTATTAGCTAGTGAAATTAGGTTTTTATGTGTTCTTGTTACTCTTTTGGGAATTCCCGTAGAACCTGTTGAATATAAATATATTGCTTTATCATTCTCATTTATAGAATTAATATTTAATTTGTCTCCTAAATATTTATGATTAAAAATATCCAGGTCTACTTCTTCACCTTTTAAAGAAATTATCTTTTTTTCTAATTTATTATTAGTTTCTAATAAAATAGTTCTTAAAGTATCACTGGTTATTATTAATTTGGGGTTAGAGTCATTTATATAGTACTGAATTTCATTTTTCTTGAATTTAGGGTTGATTGGTACAGCTATAGCGCCAATATTTAAGCAGGAGAAAAAACTTAGCGCAAATTCAATAGAATTTGGAAGAAAAATCGCAATTCGGTCGGCTTTTCTTATTTTTTTGCTAGCTAAATATGATGATAGATTATTGCAAAGAACAAACAAATCTTTATAGCTGATGCTTTGTAAATCATCTACTAGCGCTGGTTTTTCCAGTTTTTGATTTTTCTCTATTATCTCATAAAAATTATTCATTCTTAATATTACGGATATAACCCTGTATTTTGTAAGCCATCGGACTCTTCTAGATTAAATATTATATTCATATTTTGCACAGCTTGTCCCGAAGCTCCTTTGCCTAAATTATCTAAGGCAGTTACACAAACAATATGTCTGTTTTGAATGTTTACTCCAATATCGCAGTAATTTGTAAATCGCACATTTTTAGTAGATATGTTTTTTTCATCATCAATTAATCTGATGAAATTTTCATTTTTATAAAAATTCTTATATTTTGCTAATAATTCACTTTTCGATATGGAGTTTTTCAGCTTTGCTGTAATCGTTGTTAGTATTCCCCTGTCTATATTTATATTATATGTTGAGAAAACTAATTTTGATTTAGCTTTGTATAGAATACTGAGTTGTTCTTCAATTTCTGGTTTTTGATTGTGATTTGAGATTGAATTTATAGAAATTGTATCGTTAGCTTCAGAAAATTGCCTTTCACTAACTGGGGCTCTCCCGCCTCCTGAAAGTCCTGCTTTGGCATCAATATTGATAAATTTTGCATCTATTAGATTATTTTTAATCAAAGGTGCTAAACCTAAAATTGCAGCAGTCGCATAACATCCGGGATTTGATATCAATTCTGATTTTTTTATCTTCTTCCTGAATAATTCAGGCAGGCCGTATGCTGATTTTTTATTTAATTCAGGGTTTATATGATTTAACTTATAAAGCTTGTTGTATAGGCTTAAATTTGTAAACCTAAAATCGGCACTGAAATCTATAAACTTCGTGCCTTTATCCAAAAATAATTTAGCAAAATGCATAGAGCTTCCATGCGGTAAGCAAGAAAAAACTACGTCCACATTTTTAAATTTGTTTATTTCTCTTATAGATTTACATTCAAGATCAATGAAATTTCTTAATGTCGGGAAAACTTCAGAAATTTTCTTATTTGCAAATTTCTCTGATGTTAGCCATTTAATTTCTGCATGGGGATGACCTACTAATAATCTCAGCAGTTCAGCCCCTGTATATCCTGTTGCTCCCAAGATTCCGATTTTAATTTTCATGATTTGTTATTTTACTAGAAACATTCAAGAAATAATATAAAAGCTAATTTGAATCTTTTATAATCGATCATTATCTAAAAGTATATATAAGAGATAAAGATGAATGGTTTATTAATTTCCATCCTCCCCTATAAAGCCCGGAGTATGTGCTTCGGGCTTTCTAATTTAGATTGTATCTTATAACTCTGAGAAAATTGTCATGCGAGATTTTTTTAACAAGATCATCAGAGTAACCTTTTTTAGATAGATATTCAGGGATTTTCTGTAAATTAGCGATTGTCCTTATTTCTTTTGGAAAGTCTTTTATCTCAGCGCCATCCAGATCGCTCCCTATTCCTACGTGGTCTTCACCGCAAAGATTAAGCATATAATCAATATGTTTATAAATATCTTCTAAAGTTGGCCGGTCGTCAGTAGTTTTAAGAAAATTGTTATAAAGAACTATACCTATTACGCCGCCACGCTTTGAGATTTCTTTTAACTGTTCGTCGTACAGGTTTCTTGGATGATCTGTTAATTTCCTTACATTTGAATGAGTTGCCAGTGGGGTATGATTATAAGATTCTAGACTTTGCCAAAAACATTTTTCATTTAAGTGTGAAAGGTCCAGAGTTATATTTAATTCATTCATAATTTGAATTATTTCCTTTCCTTTTTCGGATAAACCATCTTTGGTTGCCGGGCCCGAAGCATATTCATTTTTGTTATTCCAGGCCAGCCCCAGCACTCTTAAACCTTTATTGTAATATTTATACAAATCATCTGGCTGTTCAATTGGGTCTGCGCCTTCCATCAAAGTGATAAAACCAATCTTGTTATCATTAATTGCGGTATCCAGGTCTTTTTTGTCTTCAATTTTCATAATTTCAGAGCCAAACTCTGTATAAATGTCCTCATAAACCTGAAATTGTAGATTAGCGTTCTCAACTGTTTTTTCAGGTCTTAATTTAGGATGAACAAATATTGTATTTAATATGAATTTTATATTACCCTTTTTTAGTCCGGGAAGGGTTATCATGCAGGGAATTTCTGGCGCAACAAAGTCTCGCCTAAAATAACTCAGGTGAAAAGCAATATCCTGGTGGCCATCAAATATCGGAAATTTTCTTCTCATTTCAGCAGTAAAACCCCATGCTGGTATAAGTAACAACAGAACCTGTGTCTTGTTCTAAGGCTTGTCCATAATCAAGCATTTCACCTTTTTTAGCGTTTATTACCGATAGTAAGGCGTAAATAGGAGAAAGACCGCAAATCTTTCTTTTATCTTTTTCTTCTTCAACAGACCTGTAAAAAGCCTCCTGTTCTAATTTTTCAATATGTTTAATGCTTAAGTAATCTCTGTTCTTTATCCATTTTAAGGTGCTCTGGTCTACAGTTTCTTCATCTCCAAATTTATTTCCCATATGAGCCAAATCGGCACCGGCTATTACTATGGTTTTGTTTCCCAACCGGGTTACTATTTCTTTTATGCTATTTAAGAATGTGGCTGTTTTATTGTCTTCACTGGGTGAGGTTCCTTTTTCTATGAATTTATAGAATGAATTGCATAGAATTGGTAGAATTTTAAACTCTTTTTTGTTATTAAAAAGATACTGCAGAAACACAACCTGGAATTCTATTGAATGTTCTGATTTATGATATATCTCTCCCTCATATAAATCCCAATTACAATCATTTTCAATGCTATTTATTAAATCTAAATCTATCTGTGCCTCACCAAAGGGAGTGGTAAAGTTTTTCCTAGTTAGAATGAAAGGGTTTTCAACAGATGCGTAGTGGGAGGTGCCAAATATGATAAAAGTGTCGCAGTCCTTATTGTCTTTAAGCTCTTTATATGCCTTTGCATAGGATTTGCCTCCTCTACTAAAGTCAATATGGGGCGAAATGATAGCAACGGTATCTTTAGCATTTCCTGTTTGATCTGGAGTCTGTTCAAGATAGCCATCAATCCATGAAGTTAGTTCGTCAATTTCATTTGGATAGGAAAGCCCTGCATGGCAGGATTCTCTAATATTTGAATTCTTAAAGTCCTCTTCTAGTTTCTTCTTATGATTTCTATATTTATCACTGTCTAGCAGAAGAGCATTATCCAGTTGTTTTACAATCTCTGTTATTTGATTTTTTTCTATAAGCTCTCCATACTGTTTTTTCATGCTCGTCTGTATGTCTACTACAGAATTTTTGCCGGTAAAATGCGCGATTATATAAAGAGTCTGACGCGGCACAAGCAGCATATTGCCGTTTGTGTTTTGAGGGTCTCTGATGCAGATGTATTTACCTCCATCGTGCTCAACAGGGAATGTATCTACAAACCTTAACTTTGGATATTCCATTTGAATATAAAATTGATGTTAAATAAAATCGGTTTTATATGTTAATAATTACTTCTAAATTGTTGAAAATACAAACATAACAAATATCAATTGGTAATGGAAGATATAAATATTAAAGAAATAGTTAAAATCGTAAAAAAAGAGTATAAAAGATTTAAAACTCCTTTTGTAACCGTTGATGCCGAAAGAAAAAGAGAGCCTTTCCGCGTGCTGATTTCTACGATTATTAGCCTTCGGACAAAAGACAGCACAACAGCAGATGCTTCTAACAGGCTCTTCAAGCTTGCATCTAATCCGGGAGATATGCTTAAGTTAAAAATCCCTCAAATTGAAAAAGTGCTGTACCCGGCTGGATTTTACAGGGTTAAGGCAAAAACGATAAAGAATATATCTAAGGAACTGGTTGAAAATTATGATTCAAAGGTTCCTGACGATCTGGATGAGCTGTTGAAATTAAAAGGAGTAGGGCGCAAAACTGCTAACCTGGTTATTACACTTGGCTATAACAAACCCGGAATATGCGTTGATACTCATGTGCACAGAATTTTTAACCGTTTTGGATACATAAAAACAAAAGCTCCTGATGACAGTGAGATGGAACTAAGAAAAAAACTTCCAAAAAGGTACTGGATAGATATTAATTCACTGCTTGTAGCTTATGGTCAAAATATTTGTAAACCAATCGGCCCAAAATGTGATATATGTAAAATTGAAGATATGTGTATGAAGGTTGGGGTGAAACAATAGCTATATCTGTGATATAATTAATGTATGAAGGTAAATAGAGATATAGTAACTCTTAAAAAACTGAGTGATAAGGATGATGGTTTTGTGGATGCTTCTCCTCAGGAGAGGATATCTATGGTGTGGGAACTGACAAAAGAAGCCTGGTATTTCAAAGAAAGAAAAAATGTTGAACAAAGACTACAAAGAGATGTTGCAAAGCTTATTAAGAAATGAGGTAAGATTCCTTATTGTAGGCGCATATGCTATGGCAGCATACGGCTACCCAAGAGCAACAGGTGATTTTGATATATGGATTGGTAATACTGAAGAAAACTCTGATAAATTATACAAAGCTTTGTCTGACTTTGGAGCTCCACTTGATAATATAACCCCGAAAACCTTTTCTCAGAAAAATATTGTATTTCAGATAGGAGTTGCTCCAAGTAGGATTGATATTCTAACAGATATTGATGGTATTAATTTTACCGATGCATATGAAAGCAAACAAGATATAAAACTAGATGGATTAATACTTCCTTTTATTTCAAAGAGTAATTTAATAAAGAATAAAAAATCTACTGGTCGTGACAGAGATATTATTGATGCACAAGTTCTTGAAGAAATAGAATAAGTTCTCCATGTTAGATTAGTTATAATAAGAATTCTTTTCTATTAATTAGTATTATTTATTATAAAGAAGATAGCTGATATAAATCTTCCAATAAAATACAAGATTGATACTAATTCACTTCTTGTAGCCTATGGTCAGAATATTTGTAAACCAATCGGACCAAAATGTGATATATGTAAGATTGAAGATTTGTGTATGAAGGTTGGGGTGAAATAATAATTATATATAACCAATTATTCTAAATAAATGTTAAATCAGAAATCCAT
>SMVA01346243.1_pt1 | contig 32785 bp, 32 predicted proteins | sample 2456451 | NCBI WGS metagenome assembly SMVA01 (sample SAMN11095933, study PRJNA526329) | marine sediment metagenome | biome: Marine sediment; feature: Surficial sediment; material: Deep marine sediment; isolation source: Hadal surficial sediment | place: Pacific Ocean | collected 2014-05 | depth... | reverse complement strand
CTGAAAATTTACATAACCGAGCTTGCTCACTGATTTGCATCCAGGGTTTCATAACGCTCCATCCAGTTCTTCGCAAGAAGACTTGCTGCTGCAATGTCTTCCGCTGACATTCTTGCAGCGAGTTCGTCGCGCCTGGATGCAGCATTATAGTCGCCCATTTCGGATGCAATGCTGAACCATTTGTGCGCCTGTACATTGTCCTGAGCGGCGCCGTGGCCACCCGAGTACATCTTGGCAATCGCAATCTGCGCCAATGTGACTCCCTGGTCGGCGGCCAGGCTGTACCATTTGAACGCTTCCGCATCGCTTTGCGGCACGCCCCAGCCATTCGCATACATGACAGCAATATTGCACTGCGCATCCGCATGGTTTTGCTCGGCAGCCAGCTGATACCAACGAAGGGCCTGCGCGTCGTCTAACGCAACGCCGAATCCGTTGGAATAGAGTAGCCCCATGCCGAACTGGCCGGCCGCATTGCCCGCTTCAGCAGGGGTCTGCCATTCCGCGATGGCCGTCTGGTAATCGCCGGAATTGTAGGCCTCCTGACCCTTGTCGATCTCAGCGCCCCAACTGACAGGCGAAAGCAGCAATGGAAACACAGTAAGAATGCTCGTCAGGCGTATTCGCATGAGCCTTACCCTCCTGCCGGACGATAGATGCGCCGGCTTTTATCCCCAAATTATACTTGCAGCAACTTGGGTCAAATCTCCATGCGTGGATGTATCTAATGCCCATTCTCCCACACAACCACCTTCCGGGAACTTTGCATTGACCAATTCAGTAAACTGCCCGCATGGATCCACGCGACCTGATGTCGAAATCGGATATGAGCCTGCGGCAAGTCATTGTCGTTGCGGTGACCGTTGCCCTGTGTGCGCTGGATGGATTTGATGTGCTTGCGATCAGCTTCGCTTCACCGGGCATATCGAGCGAGTGGGGCATAGACAGGGCCGCCCTCGGCTTTGTTTTGTCGATGGAGCTGCTGGGCATGGCGATTGGCAACGTTGTGATGGGCCGTTTCGCCGACGCCTGGGGTCGGCGACCTGTCATTCTTTTTTGCGTGACCTTGATGGCCACCGGCATGTGGATGGCGACGACCGCAAACAGCATTTATGACCTGTCATTCTGGCGTGTCGTGACCGGCATGGGGATCGGTGGAACATTGTCGGCAATCAACGCCGTTGCCGCCGAGTTCGCCAACGAGAAGCGTCGCAACTTGTGTGTTTCGCTGATGGTCATCGGCTATCCAATTGGCGCAGTGATCGGCGGCACGATTGCGGCCAGCCTATTGCAAGACAACAACTGGCGCTCCGTTTTCGAATTCGGCGCATTCGCGACTGCAACAATGATCCCGGTTGTGTATTTTTTTGTTCCCGAATCTGTCGCCTGGCTCTGTGAAAAACAACCAGCAAACGCGTTGCAGCGGATCAACAATATTCTTCAACGCATGGGGAAAACATCGGTAACGAGTTTGCCTGCGCCAGCGACAAGCAAACAACAATCCCTGGTGTCGATTTTTTCTCCGGAATTGCTGCCAACGACGATTCTCGTAACGCTTGCATACGCGCTACATATCACGACGTTTTATTACATCCTGAAATGGGTGCCAAAGATTGTCGTTGACATGGGATTTGACGCGTCGTCCGCGGCCGGCGTGCTGGTATGGGCCAATCTCGGCGGTGCGACCGGAGGCGCATTGTTCGGCCTGCTAACGCAGAGATTTCATTTGTTCAAATTGACGATTGGCACGTTACTGCTTGCGACCACGATGGTGATCCTGTTTGGCACCGGTTTTGACAACCTGTACCAACTCTCGTTGGTCAGTGCAGCGGTTGGATTCTTTACCAACTCAGGTGTGGTCGGACTGTATGCAATACTTGCGCAGGTTTATTCCGCGAGCACGCGTGCAACCGGCAGCGGTTTCGCGATCGGCATGGGGCGCGGCGGTTCGGTGCTTGCGCCAATTCTCGCCGGCCTGCTGTTCGCCGCGGGTCAGGGCCTGCAAACGGTATCAATCATCATGGGACTCGGCTCAACGGTCGCAGCGGTCGCAATCTGGCGGCTCATGCGGTCCCGCGAAATGAAACCCGCGAACTAATTCAATGCTATTCAGCAGCCCGGGAACTTGCATTAAATTACGTTTTACTATTTGCGTGTTAGTTGCGACCATCTGCAGTCCGCCATGCTATGCCGATATCGACAAGCGCAAGCAGGCGGACATATTAATGCTGGCACTGCCCGCGAGCGCCTATTTGCTGACATTGCATAAACACGACGGGGAGGGCGCGTGGGAGTTGAGCCGGTCATTGGGTCTTGCCACGATCAGCACGCTCGCGTTGAACTCGATCATCGACAAAGATTCACCGAATGGCAGCAGCAACGACGCTTTCCCCTCCGGCCACACGGCGATCGCGTTCGGCTCGGCTGCGTTCATACAAAAACGCTATGGCTGGCGGCCAGCGATACCGGCATACGTCGTTGCGTCTTACGTGGGCTGGTTGCGTGTGGAGACTGACGATCATGATAGTGCCGACGTCCTCGCCGGCGCAGCGATCGGCATAATTTCATCGTTTTTGCTGACCAGGGCGTTCGACGAAAACATCCGCGCGTCGGCGTGGACCGACGGCAAGTCAGCGGGACTGCAGATTCAGGTGCAATGGTAGAGACATCGGGTAAGCCAGCAGTCTTTTAGCTCGTCAGGCGGGCCTTTAGTTCACCTCGCATAACCTTTCCAGTAGGCGTCAAAGGCATCGCCGATATTGTCTCGAGACGCTCGGGCCACTTGTACTTGGCGATGCCATCCGATTGCAAGTGGTCAGTTACGTCGCCAAGCGTCAAGTCCTGTCCCTCACTTACCACTGCGAACAGGCAGGCGATCTCTCCCATTACGTCATCCTTGATCGGCACGATAGCGCAAGCGTCAATCTGTGCCATTCGTTGCAGAGGTTCCTCGATCTCAATCGGATTGTATTTTACGCCTCCTCGATTGATGATCTCCTTCACGCGACCGGTGATTGACATGCAGCCGTTTTCGTCGATTTGTGCAAGGTCGCCAGTAATAAACCAACCGTCTGCCGAAAACGCAGCTTCAGTTTCGTCGGGCTTGTTCATGTATTCTTTGAAAACCGATGGTCCCCTGACGTGAAGCTCACCTTCCGAATTCGGCCCAAGCTCTTCTCCGTCCGCATCGATTACGCGAAGTTCTGTCCCTGGTGAGGGTGGGCCGGCAGTTTCGAATCGGCTGGCTTTGGCGGTTGACGGACGGCCGTAAGTTCCTGCCTGCAATTCGGTCATCCCCCACAATTGAATGACCTTGCCGGCACCTAGCAGGCCGTCAATTCGATCGGCAAGTTCGGCGGGCACGTGCGCACCGGACAAGCAGACGAGATTTACGCAGGACAGATCATTTGAATCCACAACGGAGTCTTTGGTGCTGGCGATGAAGTGCGCCGGTGCCGCGAATACAGCGGTAGGTTCCAGCTGGTTTAATACTTCCTTGAATGCGGATGGTGAGAATGCGGGTAGCAGGACGATTGCACCGCCGACGGACAATGTCATATTCAGCGTGAAAAGCCCGTAAAGATGAGTCATTGCCGCCAGGCTGAGTACGCGGTCATCCGGTGTGATGTTCAATTCTTTTGCCGCAGTGGCCGCATTGCCGAGAAAGCTATCGTAGCGGTGCAGGACGCCCTTTGGTTTGGCGGTCGTTCCTGACGTATAAAGCAGAACGAACGGCGACCTGGCATCGGGTACATCTGAAACAGCTCGTTGACCGGCATCGCTCAAGCCCGCGTAATTGTGTGCACCCGCAATATCTTTACCCAGTGCAATCACCTGCAAGGCGCTCAAACCGGATTCCACAAGATCCAGGATTACCCCGGCTGGGCTATAGTCTTTGAAACTCGTCAAACAGATAACTGCAACGGCATTGCTGTCACTGAGCAGGTACTGGATCTCCTTGCTTTGATATGGCATATGCAACATCTGGACAATTGCGCCGATCGAGCAGATAGCCAGAACACCGATCACAAACTCCGGGCAATTCGGCAATTGGATGGCGACGATGTCACCTTTCCTGACGCCCAGCTCACTAAGCCCACGGGCCATCTTGTGCACATTTTCGTATAGCTCGCGATGACTGATGGTACCTTGAGCTGAGATGATAGCTGCCCGGTCGCCTATACGGCTGGCATTGCTTTCGATCCAGTGATTCAGTATTTCTTGCGAGTGGAATCCCCTTTCAATGTAAGTCGTTTCAATTGACGTCGAGTCGGAAGGCATCTTGTTTCTCTGATTTGTGGTGGGACAACGCTCGAAGCGAAAGTGCTATGCACGACCAGCGCCTTTACACTACTGCAGATTTTCGGCGGTTTGGATCAGAATAGCCATTACCCAGGTTTTGGCGAGGACATACACAGAATGAAATTTCAACGCATCGTACGATCCTGTTTGATGGGGGCACTTGCCTCGCTGTTGCTGGCGTTGAACGCCGCGGCGGAAACATTCGAGCTGACGACTGCGACTATTTCGGACATTAACAAGGCCTTCGACTCAGGCGCATTAAACTCGGAGCAACTGGTAAAACTCAGCCTGGCCCGGATTGCTGCATATGACGATGCAGGTCCGAAGCTGAATGCGGTGATGTGGTTGAACCCGGATGCCATTGAAACGGCCCGCGCGCTGGACGCCGAACGCATGATTTCAGGCCGGCGTTCGCCATTACACGGTATTCCGGTGGTGCTAAAGGACAATTTCGATACCGCTGATATGCCGACAACAGCGGGCTCGTTCATGCTCAAGGGCTCGGTACCGCCAGACGACGCCTTCGTAGTGCGTAGGCTTCGTGCCGCTGGCGCGATCATCCTGGCCAAGTTGAATATGAGCGAATTCGCCTCAGGCGACGCAATGAACTCCCTCGGGGGCCCCACCTACAATCCCCACGACCCGGCACGGACGCCTTCCGGTTCGTCGGGTGGAACAGGGGCAGCCATTGCCGCAGCCTATGCTTCGGTGGGCCTGGGTAGCGATACCGGCGGCTCTGTGCGCGGCCCGTCGTCGGCCAACGGCATCGTTGGACTCAAACCAACGCTCGGTTTATTGAGCAGGGATGGCATTGTTCCGCTGGCGCTTTCATTTGATACCGCGGGCCCCATGGCACGCAGCGTGTACGACGTTGCCGTGGCACTCGGCGTGATGACCGGCGTTGATGCAGCAGACTCGGCGACTTCCAGGAGCGAAGGACGATTCGAAAAAGACTACACGCAGTTTCTCGATGCGGGTGCGCTCAAGGGCGCCCGCATTGGCATCGCCCGCGACTTCATGGAGAGCGATGAGGAAGTGGACTGGATTATCGAAGCCGCGTTGGCAGCGATGCGGGAGGAGGGCGCTGAAATCGTGGACGTCACGCTGCCGGAGTGGCTGCTTGAAGTAAGAGGAAAATTCTACCGCGCGATTCGCTACCGCGAGTTTCGGGCTCAAATTGAGGATTACCTGGCGACAACAGGGCCACAGTATCCGAAAACCCTTGCCGATCTCGTCAAACTGTCAATGACACTGACGGCCCGCCGTGAGGACGGCGTCATTCCGAACCCCGTCCGCTGGCAGCTCATGATGACGGAAGACGCAAGTGGAACGCTTAGCGACTACGAATACCTGGCCGTGCGCGATCACGCATTACCCCTGGTCCGCGGCATTATTGGCGGATTGATGGAATCAGAAAAGCTCGACGCCATCGTGTATCCAACCTCACCGGTGCGCCCGAAGCGCGTCGATCCCGACCCGGATCCCGAGGGTGCACCCGGCAGTGGCGAGTCCGCGGTCATCCTCGCCAACCTGACGGGCTTCCCCGATCTCATCGTGCCGGCCGGTTTCACCGGGCGGGGCCTACCGGTTTCGATCTCTTTTTTGGGCCCGGCCTTCAGTGAACCGCGCCTGCTGGCACTCGGTTACGCCTTTGAGCAGCACACGAAGGCACGCCGACTACCGGTAACGACGCCGGCGCTGACAGGCGAGATGATCACCTACTAGTTATCGGAGATTCTGCTCGGTTGGTGGATCTTTTGATGTCCGCTTACCGCCCGACAGCGGTCGTTCTGATGATAGAGTCTTGAAAGACCGCTAACGATCCGATATATAAATTGGGCGACAGCGAGTGGGTGGTGCCGCACTGAGGACGCTAATGTCGAAGATCAACCGATGGAAAGAAATATTCGGGTATGCCGGAAAACAAAAAACACGGGTGCGTGTGGGCAAAAAATATGAGGACATGACTGGCACGCAAGCATACCGTTTCGACGAGCTGAAGCAGCCCGAGCGCGCCGATTCGCAGCCGGACGCCAGCACTGCTCCGAGGAAAACACACTACGCGCTCGCCGAAGCATCTGACCGTCTGAATGTCAGCGAAAAGCACCTGTTGCAGGAGGCGGCATCTGGGTCGGTCAATCTTTACGTAGATGTCGGGGGCTTAGAGGGCCGCTGGCGACGCGGTACGAACGATAGCGGCTCGACAGTGTCGTCGGTGCAGACATTGACCTCCGGCTATCTTGCGCTGACTTCCCGGTCATGCAACGAAATGGCAAATTTCGGGAGCGTCAACGTTTCGGTTCTCGAGTTTCATTGTCCATCCGATCCTTCTGCCGTCGATCTGGACCGTGAGACAATGGCAGCGTTGTCGGCCTGGGGAGATTGTGAAAAATTTTACTGTCTCCAGGAGCCGCTATTGGTAGATCGAAACAAGATTGTGCTATTGGCCCCTCTGCCGGTTCTCGCCAAGAGATAAGGGGTCGAACCGATTTTCCGAGTTTTCTTCGAACGCTTTCTAATCCGCGACGTGCCAAATTTGGGGCAACGACAATATTCTTGAGGTAAAGGGTTTCGGTTCGGCAATACGCACAGAGCTGTGCATGCCCAGAGAACACCTCAATGTCGAACGACAACCGCAAACGGCGCGCGCTGTCAGTGCCAGAATTGGCTTTAGGGGATATCCCATGGTCCAGACCTTCTGAGCCCAGACCCGATCTTATGCGTATAATGTATATTATGTTAAATTACGTTTGGAAGTACTAAAACAGCAATTATCCAGGCCCCCACTCCGGAATCTCGACCAGCGACTTGACGGTGTGCGACGGCACTGGCACAGGTATGCTTCGCAGCATGTTGCTGCGGCTCCTGCCATTAATTACCGGCTTTGCACCAATTTTCGCGATCCACGCGAGCTACCTGATCGCGATTCGGAGCGGCGTCCTGCCTGCCTGCATTCCTTATATCGAGGGCTGCACATCCATCAGTGCGACTGGCAGGTATCCGCCGTCAAGCTTCCTGTTCAAATCCGTCATGATGCCGGAGGCAATACTGATGGCAGCCTACTGGTTGTTCAGTGTCGCCTGGTTGCGGGCGCTGTCACGAACAGCCGGCCGAGGTGACAAGGTCGGCACCTCGATCGCGGTATTCGGTGTTGCCGGGGCATTTTTTCTGATCGTTTACGTGACCTTCCTGGGAACACAGGGGCCCGTATACGATTTCATGCGACGTTATGGCGTGTACCTGTATTTCCTGTTCACTGTCGTTGCGCAGTTGCTCCTGGTCGCCAAAGTAATGTCGGTATCTTCAGGTCTGTGCATCCCGCGCGTCATTGCGATTACCAAAATACAGCTGGCCGTCACGCTCATTCCGTTCGCGCTTGGCATCCTGAACCTGGTTTTGAAAGCTGTGCTCGAGGACGCCGTCGCGACCGAAAGAATCATTGAATGGATATTTGCGCTGTTGATGCACAGCTATTTCCTGCTGAGTTATTTCTCATGGCGCGCAACAGGATATGACGCGTCATTTTCTGTGGAGAGATCCCGCGTTACCAACCCGTAGGGTTTATTTCTCAGACTCGGGAGTTACGCCGTAATCGAGGATCCCTGACGTGATCATGTCGGTCGATGCCCGGACTACAGACAGTTCTGTCTCGACGTCACGCAGCCTGACTTCCGACCTGACACTTTCGACTGCCCGATCGGTCAGTTCCTCGCGTAATTCGCGAGTCTTTATTACTGAATCTTTGAGGTCGACCTTGAGTTTCGTGACCGTACTCTTCAGGTCCTCGATGGTCATTTCGCGCGTCGCAAGCAGCTCCTGCTCTCCCTTCAGGGCCTTGGATTCCTCCTCGAGTTTGGCGCTGGCCTTCTCGGCGCTTCCTTGTGCGACCCGCAGTTCTGCATCCATGGAACGGAGTCGGTCATCGCGCGGGTCACGGTTTCTGGCCTGAATCCTGTTACCAAAGTAAGCACCGATTTTGCCCACGAACCAACCCAACAGGAATGCTCCTCCTGCAACATAAAGTATCGTTTCCGGGGCGTCCATGAACATTGCCGAATCCTTTGCGCGCTGGGAACACCATAGATTATGCACTATTGACGCTCAGAAATGGCAGCGGTTCTCAGTCCGTGACGAGGTTCTCACTTTGTTACGTGAAAACGATTCGAAGATTACATAAGGTAATTGATCAGGACTGAAGTGCTTCTACGGCGCGATCGGGAAAGTCCGTAAACAAACCGTCGATCGCAAGTTCGTCGACGAACCAGCGAATCATTTCCTGCAGAGAATCGAATCCGGGCGCCAACTGATCCGCGCGGAAAGTATATGGATGCACCGTCAGGCCGGCATCGTGTGCAGCTGAGACAAAACCGGTGGATACCGGTCTGCCGTCAATGTCGGCCATCTTGATCAACTGTCCGATCCACGGCCCGACACCGTCAGCCGTAGCAGCAATGCTCTTGAGTCCGGCTGGCGTCTTCAATTGATCGTAATCCGTGTCAGATTCACCCCAGTCATTTTCACCGAGCAGCTGCACCAGCTTGAGTTCGCAGCCCAGTTCGTGTCGGAGTCGGCGCACTTCGCTAGCGTCGAAGCACTGCACAAAAGCGAGATCATCCCTGGTGCGATAGCCGGCATCGTCCAGAAGCTGCAACAGAAGCGGACTGACATCGACACCCTCGGCCTTATGCCAGGCCGGTTTTTTGATCTCGACATAGATCCCCACGGATCTGCCGGTCGATTTGTTCAGGCCCTGGACCAGTTTGATCTCTTCTCTCAGTGTCGGGATTTGAAAGGCGCCCTGCCCTGTCGGAAAGCGCTGCGGAAAAACCGGGCTTATGCCATCGTCGTTGCGCCGTTCCCAGGCCCGCAAGGTGCGGATTTCCGCAAGGTCGAAATCGCGCACATAATAGCGCCCGTCGTCACGCTTGCGGTGCGGAAATTTCTCGGCGACGTTGCTGACCCGATCGAGATGAATATCATGTATCACTACCAGTTCGTCGTCCCTGGTCGCGACCACATCCTGCTCGAGATAGTCCGCGCCCATGCCATAAGCGAGTGCCTTGGCCTCCAGGGTATGCTCCGGCAAGTAGCCTGACGCACCGCGGTGAGCGATGACCAAAACGTCTTTGTCAGTCATTTGGGCACGTTACTGAACGCTAGGGGAAATCGACAACGTCCCAACGCGCCGTGTCTTCGAGCCTGGCCTGGCGCTTGATCGCGTCAACCATTTCGCGCTCATTCCATTCGATATGTTCTTTCACACGATCAACGAGATCTTGCGAAGTTTCCAGCATGCCGCCGAACGGTCGGATGGCGATCATTGGTTTTTCGTTGGCTTCGGCAACATCCATCTGGTATGAAACCAGTTCGACGTCGTCGTTGTACAGGGCGGCCAGAACGATGACCGCCTCGCATTCCTTGATCTGTAAAATAAGCTCATCCTTGATGGCATCCAGGCCACCGCTTTCCGGCACGTTCTCCGGCTTGGCGGTATTCAGGTAGAAAAAACGGTCGACGCTCTCGAGAAATTCGAATACACGCAGGTAGTCGACGCTCTCCTTGAAATTGTGGGTTACGAAAACGCGAATCGGATTGTTTTCGGACACTGCATGCTCCGCCAGCCTCGTCGAGGCCGCTAGTGTAGCGAAATGCCGGACGATATGCCCGGCCCCAGAGTTGGATTTCCTTTTGTCAAAAACCAAAGCCATGTATGGTAGCCCCCGCCAATGAGACTCCTGCTGTATAACATTCGATATGGCGTCGGTGCCGGCGCATCGATGCATATGCCACTGCCCGGTGCCGGCTACATTCTCGGCAATCAAAACGTGCTGCCCGATATCATCAGTTTCATTAAATCGGTGGATCCCGACATTGTCGGCCTGATCGAAGTGGACTCCGGCTCGATCCGCAGCCGCAGAATCAATCAGGCCGAAACCATCGCCGGCGAGCTCGGTATGAATTCTTCCTACGAAACCAAGTACGGCGCCAAGTCGCTCAACCAGCTGGTGCCGATCATCAGAAAGCAGGGCAATGCCTTCCTGGCAGCGCCACGCGTACACGGCGAAACATTTCATTATTTCGACACCGGCATCAAGCGTCTGATCATCGAGCTCGAGATGGAGACATTTGCAGTCTTCCTCGTGCACCTGTCTTTGAAATATCGTCACCGTCACCTGCAGCTTCGCAAGCTTTATGACCTGATCGAGGAAACGACAAAACCGGTCATTGTCGCTGGTGACTTCAATACCTTCTGGGGCGAAGACGAAATCTATCTGTTCATGCGAGCTGCCGGTTTGCGCAGTGCGAATACGGCCAGCCTGCCCTCCTATCCCAGTCGTTCGCCACGCAAGGAACTCGACTTTGTCCTGTATCAGGAGGGCATACAGGTAACGCATTTCGACATTCCCCAGGTCCGGCATTCGGATCACCTGCCGCTCGTTTGTGACTTTGAGGTTGGATAAAAAACGTCGATGACCGACTCCGAAACAGCAAAGCTCGAGCATTGGCGCCGAGAGACCGACAGCGACGGCATTGTCTGGTTGTGTATCGACAAAGCTGACGCAAGCGCAAACGTACTTTCGGGAGCGGTTCTTCGGGATCTGGTCAGTGTGATCGAGTCGTTGGAACGTGACCCACCGCGCGGCCTCGTACTCCATTCAGGCAAGCGCTCAGGCTTCATCATGGGCGCGGATATCAATGAATTTACAAGCATCGATTCCGCGGACCAGGCCTATGAATTGATCCGTCTCGGCCAACAGGTTTTCGACCGGCTGGAGGCATTGCGTTGTCCCACCGTCGCGGTCATCAACGGGTTTGCGCTTGGCGGTGGTCTTGAACTTGCGCTGGCCTGTGACTACCGGCTTGCGCTACACAACAACAAACCGATCATCGGACTACCGGAAGTTCAGCTTGGTTTGCATCCAGGTTTCGGCGGCACAGTCCGTGCGGTGCAAATCGCTGGCGTACGCGCCGCTATGCAACTAATGTTGACCGGCAAGCCAATCACGGTTGAAAAGGCATTGCGATTAAGACTGGTTGATCGCATCGGGTCGCCGGATAACTGGAAACAGGCTGCTCGCGAGATGGTTGCGGCGAGAAATCCAAAGGCCAGGGCGCCATTCGCCGAACGGCTGCTCAATCTCTTTTTCCTGCGCCCGTTCATCGTGCGTATCCTGCAAAAGCAAGTTGCCGCGAAGGCAAGGAAGGAACACTACCCGGCGCCGTACGCGATTATTGATCTCTGGGCGCAACACGGCGCTTCACCTCGAAGCGGATACGACGCCGAAGCACGATCATTCGCAAATTTAATGGTCGGCAGCACCTCAAAGAACCTGGTCCGTGTATTTTTTCTGCAAAATCGCCTGAAGTCACAGGGCAGCAAGCCGGACCAGAAAATTGCCCACGTGCATGTCGTTGGCGCCGGTGTCATGGGTGGCGATATCGCAGCCTGGTGCGCGTTGCGCGGCTTGCAGGTGACGTTGCAGGATCGCGGCGTTGAATACATCGAGCCGGCTCTCCGGCGGGCAGCAAAATTGTTCAGCAAGAAAATCCGCGATGCCAACGACCGTGCGGCCGCAACTGACCGATTACGGGTGGATGTCGACGGTGACGGGGTAGCGGACGCCGACTTGATCATCGAGGCAATCTTCGAGGATGTTGCGGCCAAACAGTCGCTTTACCAGAAGCTGCAATCGTCCATGAAAGCGGGCGCGATTCTCGCCACGAATACGTCCAGCATCCGCCTTGAAGACCTGCGGACGGTCTTGCGTGAGCCTGATCGCTTCATCGGCCTGCACTTTTTCAATCCCGTCTCGGCATTGCCACTGGTCGAGGTCATTCGCTGTGACGACACCGTACAGGGCGTACTGGACTCAGGCTTCGGCTTCGTCAAAGCCATCGGCAAGTTTCCGCTGGAATGTGCAAGCTCCCCCGGGTTCGTCGTCAATCGGATTCTCGCACCTTACATGGCCGAGGCCATGCACCTGGCTGAGTCCGGTGTTGCACTCACGGCCATTGACGCGGCGGCGGAAGACTTCGGGATGCCAATGGGGCCGGTTGAACTCCTGGACAGTGTCGGCATCGACGTTGCTTTGAACGTATCGCAGGTCCTCGGTGCAGCCTACAACCGCGCTGTGCCGGCGCGGCTCAGCGAGATGGTGGAGAACAATCAACTGGGCCGAAAGTCCGGCCGGGGCTTTTATGAGTGGCAGGACGGCAAGGCCGTCAAGCCGCAAGAAGAGGATTCAGGCCTGCCGCCAGATATCGGCGACCGCCTGATATTGCCAATGCTTAATGAGGCGGTTGCCTGCCTCCACGAAGGTGTCGTACGGGATGCCGACCTGCTTGATGCGGGCGCAATATTCGGCACCGGATTCGCGCCGTTTCGGGGTGGGCCATTGCAGTATGCGAGGAACCGTGGCGTGGCTGAAATAGTTCAGACCATGGAACGATTGGCGGCAGACCTCGGGGATCGCTTCCGGCCCCATGAGGGCTGGGCGAAATTGCCGGGCCCTGCTGAATCGTGACCTCGCTCACCTCGCCGCGTAAGGAATACGTATGTCGCTTTATGCTGCGTGACCGGTTCGGTATCGGAAAGCAACAAATTGAAGGTAGAATAAGGGCTTACAGACATTCGCAGACCTCCGGTCGGAGGCTGCGCCAAACGCCAATAATGAGAGCATTGACAGGATGAAAAATGACGGGTGAGCAGCTGGATTTAGAACTGCTCAGGACCTTTTCCCCACTGGACGGACTGAAGCAGGACAATCTGACTGCCCTTGCGAGGAAGGTACAGATCCGTGAGCTATCGCCACAGCAAATGCTGTTCAAGGAAGGCGACACGGAAAAACGTACCGTGTACATCGTGTCCGGTTCTGTCGAACTCATCGCCGACGGTCAGGTCAAGGAAGTCATCGTGGGCGGCACCGACAACGCCCGTAATCCTGTCGCCGCCGTTTTTCCGCGCCGTGTTTCGGCACGCGCGCACGATCAGGTTCAATACCTCTCCATCGATAGTGATCTGCTCGATGTAATGCTGACCTGGGATCAAACCGGGACATACGACGTTTCCGAATTGCGGGGCGAAGGTGAAGGAGCCGATAGCGACGACTGGATGACGATGCTTTTGCAAACGAAAGCATTTCACAAGATTCCACCGGCCAATATCCAGGCAATTTTCATGCGCATGCAGCAGATCAATTACAAAGCCGGCGATGTCGTATTGAAGCAAGGCTCTGAAGGTGACTACTTCTACGTACTGACGCGCGGCAAGTGTCTTGTTACGCGAGAAACACCGCTAAACCAGGATGGCATCAGGCTTGCGGAACTGTCAGTCGGCGATACATTTGGCGAAGAAGCGCTGATCTCAGATGCGAAACGAAACGCAACCGTAACGATGAGCACCGACGGTGCAGTCATGCGTCTCGGCAAGGATGACTTCAAGAACCTTCTGAATGAGCCAATGCTCGACTGGGTTACGTTGAACGAAGCGCAGGAAGTCATCAAGAGCGGTGGGCAATGGCTGGATGTGCGCCTCCCAAGCGAGTTTGAAAATAACCACATGGAAGGTGCGATAAATATTCCGCTGTATTTCATTCGCATGAAGATCAATACGCTCGATCAGGAAAAAGATTACGTAATGTGTTGCGATACCGGCCGGCGCAGTTCAGCCGGCGCTTACATCCTGAGTGAACGTGGTTTCAAAGCCCACGTACTGAAGGGTGGAATAAATATACCCTGATTACATCGTGTGAGTTAGCTTATCGCCACCAAGAGCGCCGGCAAGATAGTTCTCGATTTTCTTCTGCGTATTGCCCTGGTCCTGGTCGCTGAACTGGACGCCGATGCCAGCCGTTCGTTTGCCCTGCGCACCCTTCGGCGTCATCCAGATCACCGTACCGGCAACCGGAATTTTTTCGTCCTCGCCCATGAGGTTCAGCAGCATGAAAACTTCATCTCCCAGCCGGTACGAGCTGTTGGTCGGGATAAACAATCCGCCATTGATCACAAAGGGCATATACGCCAGATAAAGCGCACTTTTATCTTTGATTGTTAGTGTTAAAAGTCCAGGCTTTGCCATTCGTATGACTCTGTTGCGACTACATCTCTCGATTCGGCAGACCGCCAGCCCAGTCTATCAGCAGGCTCTCGAGGGTCAGCTGTACATTATAAGAGCCTGCGGGCTGACCGCGTAGTTTATTGATGACATCTAGATAGCAGAACAGATTTCGCCTGTCTATGCGTTGCAGCACAGAATCGCTGACGCTGCCGCCTGGAGACGCGGCAAGCCCACCATAGACTCGCAATATACAGAGCTGCACCTGCCGGCATAACCAGTCCAGAACGAATGCTGGCTCGTGTTTGGCCCAGCGTCCCGCAACCTCCAGCGGCGACGCATTGCGCTCCGGCAAGGCGGCAAATTCCTCTGCCATCGTTTCCGTTTCCTGCATGCACTCGAGCGACTCTACGGCCGCCAGGGGTGCGTTGCCGGCCGCTCGCAATGCCGCAGGCCAGCCAGCAGACGACTGCAAACTCGCGAGCCAATCCAGTCCGTCGGCCTCGGCGGGAAGCGCAATGTTGACCCGCTGACAGCGGCTGAAAATGGTTGCCGGCAATTGTCCAACCCGGTCAGCGATGAGAATCAACAATGCATCGCCTGGTGGCTCCTCCAGCGTCTTCAGAAGGCTGTTGGTCGCATTTGCCGTCATGGCGTTTGCCGGATCGATGATCGCAACCTTGCCGCCTCCTGCATAGCTGGTGAGACTCAAGGAGGCAACGAGTTCGCGTATCTGCTCGATACCGATCGTATTCTTGTCTTCGGGCGGTGTGAGCCAGCGCAGATCTGCATGTTGCGGGACCGTCAGCGGATACTGCGGCGCAGACTCAAGGTCACTAATACCCAGACGGCAACGGGCAAGCCAGGCCGCAGCACAGCGCTTACCCGTACCTGCCGCGCCAAGCAACATCAGCGCGTGCGGCGCCCGATTGTGAGTCACGCTCGTACGCCAATTTGCCGAGAACTGGTTTAGCCAGGGAATATTCATATCTTTTAAGTATTTATGACCTATTCTTAATTCGTACTATGATCCAAAAGCCGGTTGATTTCGACCGCAATCGCCGCCTGGACAGAGCTAAGTTCCTGGCTCGCGTCAAGCACTGCAATTCGATCCGGTTCGGCTGCCGCCAGGCCCAGGTAACCGTCCCGCACGCGCTGATAAAAATCGACCTCCTCCGAATCCAGGCGGTCAGCCTCACCACGTTTCTCGGCTCTGTCCATGGCAATTTCCGGCGGCGCATCGAGGAGCAGGGTCAGATCCGGCTGCAGGTCCTTGTGCACCCAATCCGCCATTAAATTGATTCGTTCAAGACCCAAACCGCGCCCGTGTCCCTGGTAGGCCCGGCTGGCATCGGTAAACCGATCACACACCACCCATGTACCGGCAGCAAGCGCCGGTTGTATTGTATTGTTGACGTGCAGTGCTCGCGCAGCGAAAAACAACAGCGATTCGGCAATGTCCGGCAACGGCTCCTCATCGTGCGCGAGTAACATTTGCCGGATGCGCTCGGCCATCGGTGTTCCGCCGGGCTCCCTGGTGCGAAGGACGCTGAAACCTTTTGCTTCGATGATGGAGGACAAAAATTCGATATTGGTCGATTTGCCGACCCCTTCAATACCCTCAACCGTTATGAATTTGCCACGCATCGTTACTGGCCTCTCGCATTATCGCGTAACGCGCGCCGACGCCTTAAGTATTCCTGCACGGCAATGTCATGTTCGGCTTTCGTATCCGAGAACTTGTGACTGCCGTCACCGAGGCCGGAGGCAACGAAAAACAGTTCTGTGCCTGCGGCCGGATGCAGGGCCGCCTTGATTGCCGCCCTTCCCGGCAAAGCGATCGGGGTGGGAGGCAAGCCCCGCCGCGTATAGGTGTTGTAAGGCGTATCGGTGCGCAAATCCCGGCGCGTCAGGTTGCCGTTGAAGTCAACACCGATGCCGTAAATAACTGTCGGATCCGTTTGCAAGCGCATATTGTTCTCGAGCCGGCGCACAAAAACTCCGGCAATTCTCGGCCTTTCCGCGGCCAGCGCAGTTTCCTTTTCAACAATTGATGCCAGGATCAGCGTTGCGTAAGGACTCGTAATGGGCAGATTTTCAGCCCGTCCCTGCCATTCCTCAGCCAGCGTCTCCTGCATCAACGTATATGACTGCCGCAGAATATCAACGCCGCTGGTGCCCTTTGGAAAGCGATAGGTTTCCGGCAAAAACAGTCCCTCCGGATGCCCCTCCCCGGCGCCGAATGATTCGAGTACGGCCGGCCAGTCCTCGAAATCGAGGTCGCCTTCCACCGTGTCGTTCGCCGCCAGCGCCGCGACCAGTTCGCGAAATGTCCAGCCTTCAATGATAGTGAACGAATAAAGCTGCACATCGCCTGCCACGAAAATTTGCAGCAATTGCCGCGGCGTGGTGCCGACGTCGATGCGGTATTCGCCGGCGCGCACCGAGCCTGCCCGGCCACTCAGCCGCGCATACCAGCGAAACCAGTCGGGATGCCCGACGTAGCCACGTTCCGCAAGATTACGACTGATTGCGGCAAACGCCGTGCCAGCGGGGATCTCGAACACCACCGAGTCGCCCGGTATCGACATCGCGGTATTCAGGAACTGGCTGCCCCGCCATCCAAGCACGGCGACAGCGAGCACGGCGACGGCGAGAACTGCATAAAGCGCGGGTTTCAGGCGATATTTCCACATCGCGATCGGCGCGCGGTCAGTCGAGCGCCCGGAAGATCAGGCTGCCATTGGTGCCGCCAAAACCGAATGAATTCGAGATGACCGTTTTAACACTGGTTTCACGTGCGGTGTGCGGGATGTAATCGAGATCGCAATCCGGGTCCGGATGGTCGAGATTGATGGTTGGCGGCAACACCTGGTCACGAATCGCGAGAATTGAGAATATCGCCTCAACTGCTCCGGCAGCGCCAAGCAAGTGCCCGGTACAGGACTTCGTGGAGCTGACCGCCAGGCGCTTTGCACAATCCCCAAACGCCCGTTTGATCGCAAACGTTTCGCCCTTGTCACCCACCGGCGTAGACGTGCCGTGAGCGTTCAGGTAATCGATGTCCGACGGATCGAGCTGCGCATCATGCATGGCCGCGGCCATACACTTGCGAGCGCCTTCTCCGTCCGCAGGCGGCGAGGTGATGTGGTAGGCGTCTCCGCTCATGCCGAAACCGATCATTTCCGCATAAATGCGGGCGCCGCGAGCCCTGGCATACTCGAGCTCTTCCAGCACCACGCAACCCGCCCCGTTACTCAGGACGAAGCCGTCACGATGCTTGTCGAACGGCCGGCTGGCCTGCTGCGGTTCATCATTGCGCGTTGACATCGCCCTGGCCGAGCAGAAGCCGCCAACCGCAAGCGGCGTGGTTGCGTATTCGGATCCGCCGGCGAGCATAACATCTGCATCACCGTGCATTATGATCCTGGCCGCAATGCCGATGCAATGCGTGGATGTCGCACAGGCCGTAACAATAGCGAGATTCGGACCGGTGACATTCTGCAGGATGCTGACGTTTCCAGACACCATGTTAATGATGCTGCCGGGTATGAAAAATGGTGAGACTTTGCGCGAACCACCGCTCAGAAACTTGTTGTGGTTATCCTCGATGGTCGCGAGTCCACCAATACCAGCACCCATCGCAACACCAACGCGATGGCCGTTCTCTGCGGTGACTTCCAGACCGGAATCCCGCAGCGCATCGACACACGAGGCCACGCCGTAGTGCATGAAAATATCCATGCGCCGGGCATCTTTTTTCGGCAGATACTCAGTAACATCAAAGTCCGCAATCGTTCCGGCGATTTGCGTCGTAAAGGTGCTTACATCGAAATCCTGGAGCTTGCGGATGCCGGACCTGCCCTCACAAACATTTTGCCAGGCAGTTTCAAGCTGATTGCCAACAGGGGAAATGATCCCCATGCCGGTAATGACGACACGCCGCTTGCTCAAGAGTTTATCCGGGGATTTGGAAAGTTAGTGCAGCGCCCATCCACTGCACCAACCTGAATTACGAATCGCTTTTACGAGCGGTAACGAAATCTATTGCCTGTTGCACCGTGGTGATTTTTTCGGCGTCTTCATCGGGAATCTCGGTTTCGAATTCCTCTTCCAGCGCCATGACGAGCTCAACTGTGTCCAGTGAGTCGGCACCAAGGTCGTCAACAAATGAAGCATCGTTGGTAACTTCTTCCTGCTTTACACCCAGTTGCTCTGCAACAATGCCTTTAACTTGTTCTTCAATACTGCTCATAGTGATCGCTTCTCCTGAGAAGAGATTTTTTAAATCTGTAAGTTCTTGATATTTCGGGCCGAGGCCCATTCGTGGGACGGTATTGTATGCGAAACCTATTGTGCAATCTACAATCCCGAGATTAATCCATCAGCATGCCGCCGTTGACATGCAGGGTTTCGCCAGTAATGTAGGCTGCCGCATCCGAGGCCAGGAACGCCACCGCAGCGGCGATTTCCAGGGTGTCGCCGAGCCTCCCCAACGGCACCTGGAGCAGCATGGCTTCGCGCTGTGTATCCGTAAGGACCCGCGTCATGTCGGTATCAATAAAGCCAGGCGCGACGATGTTGACCGTGATATTCCTGGAGCCGACTTCCCTGGCCATCGATTTGGAGAATCCGATGATGCCGGCTTTGGCGGCGGCGTAATTCGCCTGACCGGGATTTCCCATGATACCCACGACAGAGGCAATATTGATGATCCGTCCGCGTCTGGCTTTCATCATGCCGCGCAGGCATGCCTTGCAGACGCGGTAAACGCCGGACAGGTTCGTCGACAGCACCGCATCCCAATCCTCTGCTTTCATTCTGAGCAGCAGATTGTCACGCGTAATTCCCGCATTATTAACGACGATGGTCGGCGCACCTTCGTTGCCCTGAATATCGCTGATCAACGCCTGCACCGACTCATCGCTCGCGATATCGAGCACGGCCCCCCGGTGTTTACCACCCAGCGCATCGGTAATCGAGGCCGCGCCACCGTCGCTGGTTGCGGTACCAATGACCGTCGCGCCTGCGGCCGCAAGCGTCTCTGCAATCGCTGCGCCGATGCCACGCGAGGCGCCGGTCACCAATGCAAGCTGCCCGCTCAACATGTCATTTGAAAATAAGCCACTCATATCAGTTTCCATTCTCCAGATTAGAAGCAAGCGCAGCCGGCGAATCGATGCAAAACGATTGTACAGACCGATCGATGCGCTTGATGAGACCGGTCAGGACTTTGCCCGGCCCGCACTCGGCAATTGACGTCGCGCCGTCAGCAATCAGGCGCTGCACAGTATCTACCCAGTACACCGGACTGGATACCTGTCGGGTCAGGCGTTGCCGAATATCGCTCGCATCCGTGTATGGCGTCGCATCGACTGCATTGATGACGGGAAGCGACGGCGCCTGAAATGCGGCGGCCTGCAGCGACTCCGCCAGCGCTTCACCGGCGGGAAGCATCAGCGTCGAATGCGACGGCACGCTCACTGCAAGCATGATGGCGCGCCGCGCGCCTGCTTCTTTTGCCAGTTCGATCGCTCGTTCGATCGTCCCGCGGTGACCTGCAATGACGACCTGCCCCGGCGAATTGAAATTGGCCGCCTCGGCAACGCCACTGTCAGCTGCCCTCCTGCAAACGTCCCGGACGGCCTGGTCATCGAGTCCGAGAATAGCCGCCATCGCGCCCTCGCCCGCAGGCACGGCATTCTGCATGAACTCTGCCCGGCGCTGCACCAGTCCGACGGCATCACGGAATTCGATCGCGCCGGCGCAGACCAGCGCCGTGTACTCACCGAGACTATGCCCTGCCATTGCGACCGGCAGTGCCCCGCCCAGCTTTTGCCACAACCTCCAGGTTGCGACGCCAGCAGCCAGCATCGCTGGCTGCGTGACGATGGTTTCGTTGAGTTTTTCCGCCGGGCCGTTCTGCACCAGGTTCCACAGGTCGTAACCCAGCATGTCGCTGGCCTCGGCATAGGTGTCGGAAACCTCCGGGTGCTGCGCCGCCAATTCGGCCAGCATGCCTGGTGATTGCGATCCCTGCCCGGGAAATACCATTGCGATTGTCACCATCGCATTATAGTGGCGGCAGCCAGCGCACCACCAATTGCGCCATAAAGGTGCGCATTAACGACGACTGCAGCGCCGGCAACAGATTCGGATCCGGGCAGCGGCCCGACGATTTGCTCGTACGCCAGCTTGGCGACTACCAGCGCAGCAATGACGATGGATTCAACGGGGAGCGATCGAATTCCGGCGATGGCCCCGGCCAGCAGCAAACCATGCAGCAACCCGGACAGGCCAACATACCAGCGCATTTCGCTATCCAAGAACCAGAATCCGGCGTCCATGACGACCATACTGAAAGCGGCCACCAGCAACCATCGCCACGTGCTGTAGAGCCGCCCGACCAGCAGCCAGGCCAGTAACAGGCCGGCCAGGTTAAGTGCCAGATGGGGGTATCCCAGGTGCGCAAAATGTCCGCTGAGCAACCGCCAGTACTCACCCTCGGCAATGGCCACCCGCTCATACCTCAGCAGCTCCCTGGCAGCGTCGCCGAAGGCCGCTATGCAGACACACAAAAGGGCGATAACGAATACCACCCGCCAGTGCGCGGTCCGCTGCAAAAATTTGTCTAACCCCATGTTTGTTATACTGACGTTTAAACAGATCGAGAGTCAACGCGTCACCCGTCCAGGTGGCACAGAAACGAACAACGGAGCATTACCGTGGGCAAGACACGTCAGGGCGGCTTCACGCTCATCGAGATCATGGTTGTGGTCATCATTCTCGGCATTCTGGCAGCTATTGTCGCGCCGAATGTTATTGGCCGCATTGATGATGCACAGATAGCGCGCGTGCAGCAGGACCTGCGAGGCATCGAGAATGCGCTCAAATTCTATCGCCTCGACAATTTTGCCTACCCGACCAGCGAACAGGGCCTGCAGGCCCTGGTCACCAAACCAAACGATCCGAATATCCGCAACTGGAAAACCGGCGGCTACCTCGACCGGCTGCCAAAAGATCCCTGGGGCAAGGAGTATCAGTATTTGAATCCCGGGCAAAACGGTGAAATCGATATCTACACCTTCGGCCGCGACGGCCGCCCCGGTGGTGCCGAGATTGATGCGGACCTCGGTAACTGGGAACTCGAATAGCAATTCCAATGAATCGCGCTTGCAACCGGGCGTTTACGCTCATCGAGTTGCTGGTCGTCATCGTCATTATCGCCGTCATCAGCGCAGTTGCTTTGCTGTCGCTGGGAATCCTTGGCGACGATCGCAGTTTGCAGCGTGAGGCCCGCCGCCTGTCTTCGCTGATCGAACTCGCCAATGATGAGGCAAGCATTCAGGGTCGTGATTACGGACTGGAATTCATGCGATCAGGTTACCGATTTGTTGAATACGACCCGTTGCTGAATAAATGGTACGAAATGATTGGCGATGACTTTCTGCGCCCGCGCCAAATCGAAGAAGGGCTGGAATTGGAGTTAATCATCGAGGATCGCCGGATATTGCTCGATGAGAGCGCGGCTGAAACGCAACGCGACGAAGACGATACGAACCTGACCGACGACTATATTCCGCACATATTGATCATGTCCAGCGGCGATGTGTCGCCATTTGAATTGAGATTTTTGCGGCCAAACGACCGCACGGCCATTACGCTAACAATGTCGCTGGCCGGCGAACTGGAGATTCAGGCCGATGGTCAGGAACCGTTCTGAGCGGACTGCCGGCTTCACACTGGTCGAGGTCATGGTAGCGCTGGCTATCGCGGGACTCTCCCTCGCCGCGGTAGCTGCGTCTATCAGTCAGATGGTTGATGCCGGAGCGGCGATGCAGGAACGCACCTACGCCAGTTGGATCGCGCAAAACAAAATCACAGAACTGCGGCTCGCAAACGTCGTGCCGGAGGTGAGCCAGACCAACGGCGAGCTGCGATATGCCGCCCTGGAATGGGCATGGCGCGCGACGATTTCCGAGACTGGTGTGGAAAACCTGTTCCGCGTCGAAGTGGCGGTCTCGTACGCGGGCTCAGACGATATCATCAGAACGGTTACCGGCTTTATCGGAGAACCCAGCGTGCCAGGTGAGAGCAATCGGGCCTGGACGAGAAACACACAGGCAGCCGGTGAAGAGCAATGACCAGTCGCAGCAGGAATATTCGCGCATTTACGCTGATCGAGGTGCTGGTGTCGCTGGCGATCTTCTCGATCATGGCCGCGCTCGCCTATGGCGCACTCGGCCAGACCCTGGACAGCGCGGAACTGTTGAACGATCGCATGGACAGGCTACAAGCCATACAGCGAACGATGCGGCTTTTGAGCGAAGACTTGCAGCAACTGTCGCCGCGACCGATTCGCGATGAACTGGGCGACGGCTTTGCACCGGCACTCGATACCGATTTTCAATCCGGATTTGCACTGGAACTCACGCACGGTGGCTGGAGCAATCCGATCGTATTGCCGCGCAGCACCCTGCAGCGTTCGGCTTATCGAATCGAGGAGGACGAATTGATTCGCTACCACTGGATGGTGCTGGATCGAACCCTCGCCAATCAGCCCGTCAGTGTCGTCCTGCTCGACGGGGTTGACAGCATCCTGTTCCGCTTTCTGCAGACCAATGGCGAATGGACCGAGCAATGGCCACCGAGCAACCGGCCGGGGGCCCTCGGCAGACGACTCAGGCCGCGTGCCGTGGAAATCATCCTTACGCTGGCCACTGAAGGTGACATCAGCCGGCTGATCGAGGTCGCGCCGTGAGTAATTCGGCAAGAGAGCGCGGCGTTGCGTTGATCACCGCAATGCTGATTACGGCACTGGCAACCATGGTTGCGGCTAATCTTGCCTGGGACAATGCCATGGACGTGCGTCGAACCATGGTACTGCTAAATCGGGACCAGGCGATACAGGTCGCCCTGGGGGCCGAAAGCTGGATTATCAGCATCCTTCACCAAGACCTTCAAGACAGCGAGACAGACCACCTGGGCGAGATCTGGGCGACCGAATTGCCCGGCCTGCCCATTGACGGCGGCGAGGTGTTTGGCGCCGTGCAAGACCTGCAGGGTCGGTTCAACGTGAACAACCTGATCGATGCGAACGGCGTCGTTGACGAGGAATCCCTGGAACAATTCCGCAGGTTGTTGCTGGCAATCGGGCTTGACCAGCGATTCGCCGGCATCGCTGCCGATTGGCTCGACCATGACATTGACGCTGCATTCCCCGATGGCGCCGAGGACTCGATCTATACCGGCATGATTCCGCCCTATCGCACCGCTAACCAGCCTTTGAGCAGCGTCAGTGAGCTTGCCGCATTGGACGGCATGGATAGACAGACTTTCAATGCACTTAAGCCGCATATCACAGCCTTACCCGGCCGCACCAACATCAACGTCAACACGGCGACCGGCGCGGTGCTGCAATCGCTGGACGAGAACATGACCCTCGCCGATGTTGAAAACCTGATTGCCGAACGCGAGTTCGGTGGATTTACGGATATTGAGAATACGTTTGCGTCACTCGTTACTCCGGAAGTCGTCAATAAACTCGAAACGTCAACGCAGTATTTTCAATTGAAGGTGGTGGTGCGGATTGATACCGTTCGCATTACCTTAGTGAGCTTGTTGCAACGCGGACCACGCGGCGATGTGACGCCGATCCTCCGCAGCCTGGGAACCATCTGAGCATGTCCGAATACCTGGTTATCCGCCTTGGCGAACACCCTGAGCAGCGGGCGCACTGGATCGCGGTGGATTCAAGCGGCGCAATGCAAGGTCCTCCGGTGGCCGGATTGCTGAGTGAGGCAAAGGCGGATATCGGCGCTCGCGAGGTCATCGTTCTCGTTCCGAGCGCCGAGGTACTGACCACGAGCGTCGACCTTCCAATCAAGGGCGGCGCCAAATTGCAGGCTGCCCTGCCTTATGCATTGGAAGAACATGTCGCGGACGACGTCGATAAACTCCATTTTGCAGCGGGGCCGCGGCGAGCCAGCGGCAAAACGCCGGTTAGCATCGTAAATCACGAACGTATCGCGGAATGGAATGAGCTTCTTGCCGACGCAGACATTCATGCCGCATCGATCATTGCGGATAGTTACGGTCTGGCGCGCATACCTGGAACGATCAGCATGTTGCTGGTTGAGAACCAGGTTTTCATCAACGATGGCGGCGACATCGAACTTGTCATGCACGATGTCAGTCCGGGCGATGCACTGGCGGCGATTGGCGCACTGGATGATGGCAGCAAAACCGACAGTTCCGGGGAAGCTCAGGCGCCGCTGCTGCCGCGTCACGTGCTGGTCTATTGTGAAGCGGAAGATGAAGAGCGCTATCAGCACGACTGGATTGCGATGCGTGAGGAACTGGGCAGCGTCGACGTCAAGCTGCTCGCGGACGGCGTCATGCCGAGACTCGCAGCGACCGTAGCGACCGGGGCGGGTATCAACCTTTTGCAGGGCGTTTACGGTGCAAAAAAGGAATATGGCAGCCTGTTCAGGCAGTGGAAATATGCTGCGATTCTGCTGCTTGCATTGGGTGTCATCGGTATCGCCGCGAAAGCGACTGACTACTACGTCCTGCTGCGCCAGGAAGCGCAATTGCAGCAGATATTCAACACCGAGTATCGGCAGATACTGCCGGGCGCGCCCGACACCGCCGATCCTGCACGCGTTATAGAATCACTCAAGCGTCGCGTCGGCACCGTCACCTCGACGCCGGTGTTCCTGCAGTCGATGGAACAATTAAGCCGGGCAATGCAACAGAACCCGGAAGCGAGCATTGTGGCAATCAGCTATCGCGCCGGGGTCGTCGACATCCGGGTGACTGCACCAAATGTTGCAATGCTCGATAGTATCGAAAGGGCCGTCGATCAAAACGGTCAGTTCCAGGCCACCATTCAGTCGACTGACCAGGACGGCGAAAGAGTCAACGGTCGAATCCAGATCCAGGAGATCGGTCCATGAGATCCTGGTTCGATTCACTGGAAGAGCGAGAAAAAATCCTGGTGCTGACGGCCGCGATGTTTATCGTATTCTCGATATTGTGGTTCGGCATTTGGACGCCGCTGGCGAGTGGCCAGAAATCTGCCGCCGCCATGGTCGACACCTGGAAGATTTCGCTGGCGGAACTGCAGCCTCTGAAAGGCCGCATCCAGGCATCTGCTACTGGCCAGCCGATTCAGGCCGGCCAGGACCAGTCTCTTATCGTCATCATCGACACTACGTTACGGCAGCGGGGCTTGTACAACGCTCTGCAACGGAGTCAGCCCACACCGGCCGGTAACGGCATCCGCGTTGAATTCGAAAGCGCTTCATTTGACGACATGATGCTGTGGCTCGGCGACCTGAACCGGCAATATGGATTGCTGGTTGTATCCGGCAGCTTCTCGGTGGCCGCCGGTGAAAACCCCGGCCGCGTCAATTCGACCTTGACCCTTGAGCGCTGACAGGCATGAAACGCCTTGTCTTCGTTGGCATCCTGACATTTTTTGGGGTGCTGTTCGCCACCTTTCCGGCGCGAGTCGCGTACAACTGGGCTGCCCCCGCAGAACTCCGACTTAGTGGCATCGCCGGTTCGATCTGGAACGGCAGCGCGGCCGAAGGCATTGCCGGTGGCGCTTATGTAAGAAACATCACCTGGCAGTTCAATCCTGTGTCCTTGTTGTCCGGGACGCTCGGCTTCAAGACCCGCAGCAATCCTGGCTCCGGCTCGATGATTGCGGAGGTTGCCGTTAGCCCTGGGGGAAATCTGACGCTGTCCAATGTCGTGGGCAACCTGCCGCTGGACCTGGTGCATCCGGCATTTCAGCAAAATGGCATTCGCGGCGATATCAAACTGCAGTTCGAAACGATCGTCATCAGCGACGGTATACCGATACTTGCAGAGGGCTCGGTGACGGTCGACGATTTTTTCGTGCCGGACCTTTCTGCTTCAAGAATTGGCGACTTCCGGGTCGATTTTCAAACCGACGACGGCTTTATCGCAGGCAGGGTGGAGGATGTATCGGGCGTGCTCGATGTGACCGGTACCATCAGTTTGCACCAGGGCGGACAATATTCGTTTATCGGCCAGGTCGCAGCAACACCCATGACACCACCGTCACTCGTGAATCAGCTTCGATTTCTCGGTTCCGCAAACGAACGCGGTCAACATGAGTTTCGGTTTGAGGGTCAGCTTTGAACAGGCACCTCAAGGAATTTTTGTAACAGCGGAAAATACAGTGCTGTGCGCACAGTCGCGTCCGTCAGGTTGCTGTAAACGGCTGCGTACTTTTCGAGCTGCGCCCTGTAACGGTCAGATTCCTGCTCGAGGAATCCCTCCAGGTCACCGCCCTCATGTGTGCTGGTTTTGTAGTCGACGATCCAGTGGACTCCGTCATCATCGATACGGATCCTGTCGATAACGAGTGATTCGACCCGGCCATCAATCACGCCGCTTACCGCCAGTTCTGTCTTGCCCTCGCCGAACAGCACCCACCGTCCTTTTTCATCGCTGGTGATGCGCTCAAGCGCAAGCGCTGCACGATCGCAAACCGCGTCGATTTCGTCTTCTTTCACGCCCAGTTCGCGCGCCCACAGCCGGCTGGTCCGCTGCAATGTGTCGTTGTCGTCAATAGTCGCGATTCCATCCGACATTCTTTGCAACCAGCGATGCACGATGGTCCCCGCATGTCGCGCAGCTGAACCAACCCAGTAATACTCGATTTTCGACTCGTTACCCGGCGCGGGCTGCGTGCGCCTGTCACTCGGTCCCGGCAGGTCCGGGGCCCTGGACGGTGGCTCAACGGTCAATCGACGCAACACCGGGGACTTAAGGTGCGGGTCATCCTCAGTGTAGGAACCGGCGGACTCGGCGATGCCTGATTCCGCAAACGCCTTAGCGTATGCCGGCTCGATCACGGGCCAGAGGCGATGCAACAGGCTCCTGGCAATCGGCGGGCGGTACGACTGACCGTCCGCTGTAAGGCCGACATTACCAATCAGGTGCAGCGACTTGACCGCACGCGTGCAGGCCACGTAGAGCAGGCGATCGAGTTCGAGCCGCTCTTTGTCTCTTTGTGTCGCCTCTATAAACTGGTGCAGCGGGTCATTTTCGATTTCGCTGCGGGGACCGACCGGACTGATGATCATGTTGCTGCGACCATCGCTGCCGGTGTTGACCAGCCAGCTCAAAACCGCCCTGTCACCCATTCTTGCCGACCTGCCGAGACCATGCAGGACAACGTGGTCGAATTGCAGTCCCTTGGCTTTGTGCATGGTCATGATTTGCAGACGACAGTCCGGATCGAGCTTGCTCGATACCCGCTCCCGATCCAGCATGCGATCGAGATCGCGAACATCGGCCAGCGAACCGGCCGACTCGATTTTCTCTATGACATCCAGGAAGCGATAGACGTTATCGAGTTGTTCAGCGCTTTGCAGAATGGATGGCCCGCCCAACGCATACCAGGCAAGCTCGACGCGATCACGCAAGCTGTCAGTCGCGCTGCCCTGCGTAAAGACGGCGATCCTTGCACGGAATGCTGTTATGCGTTCGATCGCATCAGCCGACAAGGCACCAATGAGATTTTCGTCGTCAAGCAACTCGATGACGGTGCTGCGCGCATCATTCCTGACGAGTCCGTGAAGGTCCTTCCAGGTCAGCCCGACCCACGGGCCGCGTAACAAGGCAAGCCAGGCAAGCCGGTCGGACGCATGGCAAAGCGCCCGGGTCAGCGCAAGGAGGTCGATGATCTCCGGCAGATCAGTCAACTTATCGATCTCAAGCGCCTGGTATGGAATATCCGCAAGCCGTAATTCATCCAACAGCGCCGGCAAGGTCGTTCTGCTGCGTACCAGGACGGCAACGCCCTCGCCCGCATGTTCCTGCAGACAGCCCTTGATGACTTCCAGCGTGTAACGGGCCTCCTCGTCGGGACCGGCGTCAAACAATGGGTGTATTCGATACTCGCCGGAATTAGCGTGCGCATCGACAGGCACTGATTCAGAGTAGGAGATTGCGCCGCTGGAAACGTCGTCCTGCAATGGCAGAATCTGGCTGAATATCGTGTTGAACCAGTGAACCAGGTGTTCTCCGGAGCGAAAATTTCTCCGCAGAATCAATGAATCGAGTTTGACCTCACCAATGCCCTGTTGTCGCGCGAGCAAGAACTGTCCGACTTCGGCATCACGAAACCGGTAAATGGATTGCATCGGATCGCCGACGCAGAACAAGGTGCGTCCGTCGCCTGGCAACCATCCCGCTGTCAATTTTTTCAGCAAACCGTATTGACTGATCGACGTGTCTTGCATTTCGTCGACCAGCAGATGCCTGAGCTGATAGTCGAGCATTAACGCGATGTCACCCGGTTCGTCGACGGACCCAAGCGCCAGGTTTGCGGCCAGCGCCACCTGGGTATGATCACTAACGGCACCTTCGCTGAACAGTCGTTGCAATTCCCCCACCGCCAGTGGCAATAATTTCAGCAAAGCGAGCAATACCTCCCATTGCTCATCAACGTATCGGGGTTCGGGCAGGTTGCGGGTACGCAGCAGGTTTTCATGCAATCCCGGCAAGTCGCGCATTTGCTCGATAAGTGCATACAGGGATTTCTTCTGCCCTTCATCACCCGCCGGGAAACCGTCGTTCTTGTTGATACTTTTTCGCCAGTCGCCGGCTTTGGTCAGCAGCAGTCCGGCGATCGCCTGCCAGGCAAGACGATCGCCCGCCGCGTTGCCGGGCAATTTGTCACCGCCAGCCAATCCACACAACGGATGCTCCGCATGATCACTTTGCAACAAATTGTCGATGGCGTAGCCAATCAGGGCCAGCAGTTCGGACGCACAGCTTTCCGGGAAATGGCTGCTCATGCGAGACAATTGCTGCACCACAATGCGCTCGATATTCTTTTCGAGTTGCTGGCGTGCCGCGGCTGCGTTGTGGGGATCTGACAAACCGCTGCCGGTCATTGCCAGCCATTGATCGCGGTTCGCGAGCATTCGCGAGAGATGAGAAATGTAGAGGCCCGTATGATTGTCCAGATGTTCGAGCACGCACACGACGGAGCTTCCGTCCGCTGCATCCAGGCTATCGAACGTTGCCGCAGCAGCATCACGATACATGCTGCTCATCTCCGCACCGGTCAACGTCGCACCAATCCCCCCGAGCCCGGAGCTCAGCGGTAACGATCTGGCGATGCCTGCGCTAAAAGCGTCGACGGTCTGGATGCGCATGCGCCCTGGCGACTGTATGAGATCCCAGCCCAGCTGCTGATCGCGCGCCAGGGCCGCACAAGCACATAGAAAGGTAGTGTGTTCGTGTTCTGCCGTAGGTGCAGCGCCCTCGCGGGCGTTTCGCAATGCATCGATGATCCGCAATTGCATTTCAAACGCCGCTTTTCGGGTAAAGGTGATCGCCAGGATTTCTTCCGGATCGCTCACGATTGCCAGCAGTTTCAGGTAGCGCTGGATCAGCAATTCTGTTTTGCCGGAGCCAGCCGGCGCCTGCACGATCGATGATCGTTCCACGTCCAGCGCAGCGCTACGTGATTGCCTGTCTGCCTGCAGCAGCTCGAGGTCAGTGAGCACGCTTGTATTCCTCCAGGCGGCTCAGGATGCCAAGTGGACGCCCCTCATCGGCAGTAAGCAGCAGATTGATGCGACCATCCCCGGCTGCAATTTCCCTGAGTGCCTGATGCACCTCGTCGCGCCAGGCTGCCAGGCGTTGCGGCCATTCGTCGCGGCGCGCAGCATCCCACTCCACGCTACCACCGGTCCCCTGGTAACCGATCGAGCGGCTGTCGATGTTGATGAGTACCAGTCCGCCAACGGTGTCCTCCAATGCATCTGCATACACCACCAGTTGCAGGTCCAGCGGATCGCCATCCCGGTTGAGCAGATTTTTGGGCATGCCGGTCTTGTAATCGATGACCAGTAGCGACCCATCAGCGAGACGGTCGATGCGGTCGACCCTGAGACCGAGGCGGACACCGAATGCCTCGAAGTCGAGGGATTTTTCAACTTCCGCGACCGCAAACTCGGAGCGCTCTGTCTCCGCGGCGATAAAACTTCGCAACAACCGGGTGAGCCGCGTTCGCTCCAGGCCCAGCAGTCGCGTGTGCGTTTTGTCCGCATGTCGCAGATGCCCGGCAAGCGCCGAGTCGATCGCACTGCCCAGGCGCTCGACCAGATTGGTCGAGTCCCAATCTTTTATCTCTGCCTGCGTCGGGCGGTCCGCAAACAAGGTATGCAAGGCATTGTGGATAATGTCGCCACGCACGCCTGGGGCAATACCGGGCTCGATCGCCTCGGGCCGCCTGACGCCGAGGCGGCCGTAGACGAATGCCGCAAACGGTTCGACCCTCTGGCGCTGAATTGTGTATGCGCCGCCCGTCACTACCTCATCCGCTGTTACCGGCGGCACCGGATCTTCCGCGACGATCACACTCGCATCGTTGCCGCAAAACTGCAGGGCATGCCAGCCCGGATCTGCCGCTCCGCAATAAATGTCATGTGCCACTTGGTCGAGCATGCTGCTGGCCGCCAATTCGGACTCGCCATCGCTTCTCGGCCAGCTGAGTACCGCCGTCGACGCGCAGCATGTCAGGCGTTTTAATACGCGCTTCGAAAACAAGAGCGTATCAGCGGGTGTCGCATCAGGCAGGCCAAATTCCCGTTGCAGGGCGCGCGACAACAGCGGCGAAGGATTGCCGGGAGGTGGCCAATTGCCTGCATCCATGCCGCTAATCCACACGTGGTCGAATTCCAAGCCGGCTGCCTCGAGTGTGCCCATCAGCGACACCACGCCAGCATCTGCTTCCGCTTGATAAACGACATCCGCTGCCAGCGCGGCAAGCCGCTGCACTGCCTCATTGAATCGCAGTTGCGGCGTTACGATTGCGGTTTTTGCCAGTTCGTTCAGAAGATCGCGCCAGCGGTTGATGAGCTGGAATTCGCTGCTTGTCAGTGTGCCCTCGCCCGGCCAGCGCCATTCGTTCAGCAAGGAATCCATGCGGCTTGCCCAATAGGCCGGGCTGGCTACACGCCTCGACTCCCGTTGTAACGCCAGGATTCCTTCCACGCCACGGAACCAGTCCGCGCATTCATCCCTGCCTTTAAGCGCAGCCATGAGGCTGGTGGCCGGCCACGCCCGGTCAGGAAGCTTGCGCAGTCTGAGCTCCAGGCGACTGCGCCCCGCCGAATTTTGGCTGGCCAGGCACGTACTTCGAAGTAACAGGCTGATTTCCCGGGTGGACAGGCCGTGGTGAATCCAGCGCAATATCAATAACGCGGTGGAGATAGCGGGAAAATCTGCAAGCCTGCGTCCGTACGATACATTGACCGCTGCGCGATAGCGGTCGCCAGCGTATTGCCAGCCAGGCGCCAGGCCTTCGCGGACCATGCGAGCGATTCTGTCTGCGTCGCTTTGCAGGGTGGGAACGATTATCGCTATCTTCGCATCCGGATTGGATTGCAATTGGTGCCGCGCCCAGGCGCCCGCCGATCGCATCTCGGCATCGTGATCTTCGAAACAAGCAACGCTGGCCTTAGCGCTTGTGGCAGGTTCCGGTGCCGTTTGCACGCTGCACTCCGCGAGCGTCAGCGCATCGATGACTTCGCTCACCGCGGGTGTGAAGCGGTCAAAGCCGGCGAACACCGCCTGCTTTGGCGCACGGACGGGTGGTTTCGACAGCAATCGGGAAACGAGTCGTGGAACGCCATGCTGGTCGGTCCAGGAAGATGCGTCCAACAGCGCCTGGTAATCCACAGCGGCCGCCGCAAACAGCTGCTCGTCCGGGCTGCGCGCTGACCTCGTGAGTGCCGCCAGGGGAACATTCCAGTCGTTAAGCCTCTGCCAGCCGTCACGCGCCTGCCGAATAACGCCGCTCAACGCCGGCAGACCGTCGGGCAGGTGTTTTTTGAGGCAACGTTCCCACAAGATTGAACTGGAAAAATTGTCGACTGGCAGCGGCAACTCAGTTGGCTCGGCAGCGGCTTCGAGCTGCCGCCTGCACCAGTCGTTCCAGAAAAATATCGAGGGTGTTGCCCAGGAGAGAATGCCCGCTTGCAGTTGTTGCCCGGCATAGGCCGCCTGAAGTTCGCGTGCGAGACGCCGGCTGGCTGTGATTATTACTGCATCCCGGGTAATTGCGTCCTTAAGCCATGAGTACATCGGATTACGCGTGCTACTCCGCGCGTTGTTCCAAAAGGGAAGCAATTCTCGAGAATACGTCCTTTATGACCTCCGGATCCGGCAATGTCGTGATGCGAAAGTGATCGGAATACGGCGTATTGAAACTGCTGCCGGGCGCCACCAGCACATGTTTGCTCTCGAGCAATTCAAGCGCGAAGGTACGGTCATCGATCTTGCCAGCCAGCGATTCGTCCAGCCGGATAAACGCGTACATCGCGCCTCTCGGCATGATCATGCTCAGGTAGCGACTCTGCTCAACCGCAT
>SMVA01319267.1_pt1 | contig 32898 bp, 33 predicted proteins | sample 2456451 | NCBI WGS metagenome assembly SMVA01 (sample SAMN11095933, study PRJNA526329) | marine sediment metagenome | biome: Marine sediment; feature: Surficial sediment; material: Deep marine sediment; isolation source: Hadal surficial sediment | place: Pacific Ocean | collected 2014-05 | depth... | reverse complement strand
GTCTCTTTTTTTGCTTTCTCTAAAATATTCTGCATTTGGACCCGCTTAGCTTCTTCAGTTGTAAGACCGGAAATCTGTTCGAGTCGTTGATTTTCTTCCTCCAGTAATTGTTCTAGCTTCAATTCCTCGTTTCTCAGTTTCTCTTTGGAGATATTCAAGTTTTTGTTAAGTTGATTTAAGTCATTTTCTTTTTTATTCAGAATATCTACTTTTCTATCTAAATTGAGCTCACGATTAGTAAGCTGCTTTTCTAAACGTTGTGCTTCACGCTGCTTGTTCTTGAGTTCCTGTTCGGTTTTTTGTTTTATTTGAAAATTTGTTTCCTTCGCTTCAAGCAGCTTCTCTCTTTTTAAATTTTCACTCTCAATTTTGGCTTCATCAATTAGTTTTGCAGCGTACTCAGATGTTCTGGCCAATTTTTTTTGACCCAGAAATTGTCGTAAAAACCATCCGGCAATAAACCCAAAAGAGATAGCGAGAATGACCCATAGTATAATCATTGCTATGCTCCGAATTAGATACGGCGGCACTATTGGTTCTATAAGGCGAACCAGTATGCGGTGAATTAATTTTAAAAATTCGTAACGACTCAGCTGTAGCTGTTTGCTATCAGCTGTTGGCCTTGAGTTTGCTAATAAGGTTATTTATCATCTTTCGTTCTTTGCTTAACGGATCAAAAACAACGCTTAAATAATCCAGACTGAACCGTTTGAAATCTATTTGACTGCTTGGACTGCAAACCTCAGCAATGTTTAAAGGATCGATGCAGCAGAGCGACAAATCTGACTTCTTAAGCCATATTTTTCTGCAACAGGCAAAGATTCTGCCAATCGGTACGCTTGTTTAACGCTCGCAATCCCATCTTGCCAAATATTCAGAGTTCTAAAATCTCTCATTGTGTAGGATCAATTTATGAACAATGACCAAAAGCCAATAGCTAAAAGCCAATAGCTGAATAGTTACCAAAAACCTATTTACTGGAAGTTAAGAAAGAAAGGTAAGCTTGATCAAGGCTGACAAATCGAGAAGCTCTTAAAGCAGCAGAAAGTAGAATTTTTCTAATATTTGAATCTTATTCTGTTTTAAGTTCCGCCTGAATAGTTTGATCCAATTGATTAGATAGATTCTTAATTTTATCTTCCATTTCGCTGTACAGCGACTCTTTTGATGCTCTTTCCTGAAACAGCTCGTCTGTTATATTCAAAGCTGCGAGAATAGCTACTTTGATTGCAGATTTCGATTGGGTATTCTCATCGATTTCTCGCATCTTCTTATCGACAAACTCAGCGACATTTTTTATATAGTCCGGGTCCGTCTCCGCATCACGCTTGATAGGATATTCGGTGCCATAAATATTTATTTTTAAAATGCCGCTTTCTTCATGCATGACAACCATTGACCAATTTAAAATAATTGGAAAGTACTTACCTGTAAATTACAACCTTAATTTTCCAGAAAGCTCAAACTATTGAAGTTTATCCAGCTTCGCCAACATTTGCTCGACTTTACTTCTTATCTTTTCTTCTTTCTCGGTTCCCAATGTAGATTCGCTTTTTGCTTGGTTAAGGTTCTCCTCCCTCAGTTGTTGAATTAGTATCTCTTGAGATTGAGATTCACTGCGAAGTTTCATATTTTCATCAAGCAGATTCTGGTTGTCAATCTGTAATTGCTCAATCCGGCTAACTGCTTGATTTATTTTTGACTCCAATTCGTCTAAGTGCTCCCAATTCACCGGCAACTCCTGAAAATTAACTTCTGAGCTTCGCAGAGAATTTTGCTTCTAGCGCCTCGAGAATTTGTTTCATCTGCGACTCTACTTCTTCTTCTGTCAATGTTCTTTCTAAGGAATAAAAAGTTAGATTAAACGCAAGGCTTTTCTTTTCCGCGCCAATTGATTCTCCCTGGAAAATATCAAACACTTTGGTGTTTTTTAGAAATTCTCCTCCTTTTTCCTTTATCTCATCCAACAAACTCTGCGCCGGCATTTTTTCATCCACAACAATCGCCACATCCCGTTTGATCGGCGGAAATTTAGGCACCGGAGAAAAGGCCCGCTGCAATTGCCCTGTTGCAAGTTTTTCCAAATCAAAATTGAAAGCAAACAGCGGCTGTTCAATGCCAAACTGTTCCAGAACGACCGTTTTCACTTCACCTAAAAACCCAAGCAAGTCATTGTTTTTCTTGACTGATATGGATTGCTTGTTGGTGAAATCGGAAGTATGCGTATCAAAATACCAATTTAAGATACCCATTCTGGCAAGCAGCTCCTGGACATACCCCTTCAGATCATAAATATCCGAATTTCTGGCTTTAATATTCCAGGCATTCTCTACAGAATATCCGGTTAAAATTCCCGCAATGCTGGTTCTTTCTTCGATATTTTTCCCTGTTTTGCGAAAGACAGAACCAATTTCAAATAGTTTCAAATTGCTATTTTGACGATTGATATTCCACTGTACGGTTTTTAATAAGCCCGGGATTAAGCTTGGACGTAGGTTAGACAAATCTTCACTGAGTGGATTAATTACCTGAGCCGTTGGCCTATTCGACGAGAAAACTTCAGCCTCCTTCTTGCTGATTAAGTTATAAGTTACAGTTTCCGAAAATCCAAAGGAAATTAAAGTGCTGGTGATTTTAGTTGTACACTGTTCATGGGTGCTTTTTGAAACCGCCTGTTCGATCAAAGCGGTTGTATCAGCCGGAATATTGTCATATCCAAACAGCCTGGCAACCTCCTCAATCAAATCAACTTCCCGGGTTACGTCAGGCCTGAACGTCGGTACCTCGACCTGAAAAATTTCTTCGCCGCTGACTTTGAATCCCAGTCTACCCAAAATGGACTTGATTTCTGCGGATGGCACCGCAACGCCTAACAAATGCTTGACACGTTCACTGCGTAATTCAACCATCTTAGGCCTAATCGGAGTCGGATAGACATCAATACAACCCGTCGCAATTTTCCCGCCTGACACTTCAGCAATCAACTGGGCTGCCCTATCCAGGGCAAACAACGTCCCATTTGGGTCAACACCGCGTTCAAATCTGCGCGAAGCTTCGGTCGAACAACCGATAAGCTTTGAAGTTCGCCGAATATTTACCGGGTCGAAGTATGCGGCTTCAAGCAGGATGTTTTTCGTAGAATCGGAGACCTCGGAATTTAAACCACCCATAACACCGCCAATTGCAACTGCATCTTCCCGGTCACAAATCATGAGGCACTCAGAATTAAGCGTGTGCGTAACGTCATCCAGAGTTGTAAACTTTTCACCTTTGGCTGCCGTTTTCACATTGATTTCCTGGCCCCGAATCAGGGCATAATCAAAGGCATGCAGCGGTTGGCCGGTTTCCATCATAACATAATTTGTGACATCGACAATATTGTTAATTGAGCGAATTCCGATGGCTTCGAGTTTTTGAACCAGCCACCAGGGTGAGGGTTTAACTTCAACATCACCGACAAAACGGGCTGCGTACCTGGGACATTTTTCCGGATTTAAGATATTAATTTTAATTAAATCAGAAATAGACCGACCGTTTTCAGAAAAATCGAGCGCTGGCTTTTTTAAGGTCGACCTCGACAGAGCAGAAATGTCACGGGCGATGCCAATAATCCCAAAGCAGTCAGGCCTATTGGGGGTAACATCGATATCAATAACGCTGTCGCCATCCTCAAGCGCGTCACGCAGTTTCTGGCCGAATTCCACTTTATCGTCAAGAACCATGATTCCGTCGCTGCGGCTCGAAATCCCCAGTTCCGCCTCAGAGCAAATCATCCCTTGAGAATCGACACCCCTGATTTTCGTATGCTTAATGACCGTTCCATTTGGCAAACGCGTCCCTTCTATTGCCACCGGAACCTTTTGCCCAACCTCGACGTTTGGAGCACCGCAAACGATATTGAGGGTTTTTGAACCGATATCGACTTCGCAAACAGAAAGCCGCTCCTCATTCTCATGTACAAATTTTTGAGTCACTTTACCAATGATAATGCCGTCAAAATCCCACGAAACCGGCTGCAGAGATTCTACTTCCAAACCAAGCATGGTAAGTGAATCCGCTAACTCCTCCGGAGTCAGATCGAAATCGGTATAGGATTTAAGCCAATTATAAGTTACTTTCATTGAGGTTAAAATTGCTTTAAAAAGCGAAAGTCATTTTCATAGAAGTGCCGAATATCATCGATGCCGTACTTCATCATCGCGATACGTTCGATGCCCATCCCCCAGGCAAACCCGGTGTAAATTTCGGCGTCGTAATCTACATAACCAAAAACTGCCGGATCGACCATACCGGCGCCGGAGATTTCCAGCCAGCCCGTCTTTTTGCAGGTCCGGCATCCTTTCCCACTGCAAATAATGCAGGAAAAATCATATTCCGCACTCGGTTCCGTAAAAGGGAAAAAACTCGGACGAAATCTGACCTGAATATTCGGGCCGAAAAGCTTGCGGGCAAATGCCAACAAGGTGCCTTTTAAATGCGAGAAGGCAATTCCTTTATCTACAACCAAACCTTCACACTGATGAAACTCCGGAGAGTGGCTGGCGTCCGGCGTATCTTTGCGAAAGCAGCGGCCCAGCGCAATAATACGTACCGGGGGTTTTTGCTTTTGCATGGTCCGGATTTGTACCGGCGACGTGTGAGTTCGCAGCAAGAGATCATTTTCCAAATAAAATGTGTCCTGTAAATCCCGGGACGGATGATCGGCGGGGACATTCAGGGCCTCAAAGTTGTAGAATTCAGTTTCAACGAGAGGTCCGGTTTCGGTGCTGAATCCCATTGAGGAAAATATTTCCTTAATTTCATCCATAACCAACATCAAGGGGTTTCTATAACCAACCTGAGGCGGCGTTCCGGGCAAAGTAAGATCGATAAACCCGTTATCCTCACTTTTGGTCTGCAAGGATACCTGTATGCGATCAATTTCTGTCTGAAACTCATCTTTCAGCTTATTCAGCGTGTTTCCCAATTTAGGTTTATCTGCTGTAGAAACAGAGCCCATTTTTTTGAAATACTGTGCAACCGAACCTTTCCGGCCGAGATATTTAATCCGGATCTCTTCAAGCGCTTGAGGCCCTTTTACTTCATCTGACTCGCTTTTAAACGCTCCCTCCAGAGCGCCTAATTCAGACAAAATTATCTCGAACGATTCAGCCATTTAATTTTGAGAAACCTCAACAATGTTCTTGAATGCATCCGGATCGCTCACGGCTAAGTCCGCCAATAGCTTCCGGTTAATTTCAATCTTGTTGCGCCTGAGACCGCTCACAAATGTAGAATAGTTGATACCATTTAGCCGGACACCGGCGTTAATTCTGGTGTTCCACAGTTTTCTAAAGTCACGCTTTTTCTGCCGCCGGTCCCGATAGGCATACTGCAAAGCCTTGTCCACGGCTTCCATCGCGGTTCTAATCAGCTTGCTCTTACCGCCGCGGTAACCTTTCGCCTGTTTAAGTATTTTTTTTCTACGTCGGTGCGACGCTACACTGTATTTTGATCGTGGCATTTTCCCTCCAATTTTACTTTGTCAACATTTTATGTACACGTTTTAGATCTGCCGCCGAAACCAGGGTTGCATCTCTTAAGTTTCTTTTGGTTTTGGGGCTTTTTTTAGTTAAGATATGGCTCTTTCCAGCTTTGTGGCGCTTGATTTTTCCGGTGCCGGTCACCTTAAATCGTTTCATAGCTCCGCGATTAGATTTTATTTTTGGCATTTTAACTCCCGATTCTATTTATTAATTGGCTCACTCATAAACCGCAGAGTGCGCAAAAGATGTTATTTTGACATGCCTAAAGCATTAATCCCCGGTTTTTAAGGATTATAGAAAAAGACAGAAAGACTTTAATTGATACTGATTATGACTATTTGTCATTACTTAGTCTCCGTGTTCTCGCTACCTCTGCAATGAATAATTCAGGTTAACTAAATTTTGAAGTTTAATATTTATTAAACTCCTATTCTTCTTAAATTTGCTTTTCTTCAATATGGAAGCCGGCGTCACTTTTTCGTTAAATACATAATCATCAACCGGCCTTCCATAACAGCCTCGCGTTCTATCTTCGCGATGTCTTCAAGCTCATTGGCCATTCGTTCCAAAAGAGTTTTGGCAAATTCCTTATGGGCCATTTCCCGGCCTCGAAACAAGACTGTGGCCTTTACCTTGTTCCCCTTTTCAAGAAATTTACGTGCATGATCGATTTTAAAATTAAAATCATGAGCCTCGATTTTAGGCCGGAGTCGAATTTCCTTAAGGTGAACTACATGTTGTTTTTTCTTGGTATCCTTCTCTTTCTTGCTTCGCTGGTATTTATATTTTCCATAATCCATTATCTGGCAGACGGGTGGCGATGCATTGGGAGAAATTTCGACAAGATCTAAATCTAGACTCCGGGCCATCTCGATTGCTTCCGAAGTAACAATCACACCCACTTGTTCTCCACTGACATCGATGACTCTAACCTCTGGCGCTTTAATTCTATCATTTATGGCGGTGGTCTGCTTTTTTTTGTTGATAGCGAATTCCTTTCAGTTAGTTCAAAATTGTTTTTTGGTCTATCTCTTGACTTATTTTTTGGACAAAATCAGCCAAACTAAGTTTCCCCAAATCGCCTTTTTTCCGCTGCCGAACGGCAACCGAATTATCACCTACTTCCTCTTTACCAACAATCAGCATGTATGGAATCTTTTGAGTCTCCGCCTCTCGAATTTTATAGCCGATTTTTTCATTTCTTTCGTCAACGGATACCCGCAGATTCTCGTCTTTTAATTCTTGACAAACCTTTTTAGCATAAGCTAAATAGTCATCAGAGATCGGCAGAATGATTGCCTGAACCGGTGCAAGCCAAACTGGAAAAGCTCCGGCAAAATGTTCGATCAAGATTCCCATAAAGCGCTCCATGGAACCAAACGGTGCCCGGTGAATGACCACAGGTCGATGCTTTTGATTATCACTCCCTATATATTCAAGGTCAAATCGCTCAGGCATGACATAATCGACTTGAACAGTACCGAGCTGCCAACTCCGCCCCAGGGCGTCGCGAATCATGAAATCGATTTTAGGTCCGTAAAATGCAGCTTCACCAAGCGCCACTTGATAGTCCAAGCCATATGAATCCGCAGCTTCCTGAATATCTTTCTGAGCTTGTTGCCACTGTTTATCGCTGCCGCCATACTTGTCTGTGTTTTCCTCATCCCTGAAGGACAATTGCACCTTAAAATCTTGAAAACCGAGCGTACCAAAAACCAACTTAATTAAATCGAAAACTTCACACAACTCTTCTTTAAGTTGGTCCGGCCGAACGAACATGTGTGAGTCGTCAACAGTGAAGCTGCGCACCCGGATGAGACCGTTTAACTCGCCGGACTGCTCATAGCGATAAACCGTACCAAATTCTGCAAGCCGAATCGGCAAATCCCGGTAGCTTCGCGGTTTGGCGGCATAAATCTGAAAATGGTGAGGGCAGTTCATCGGTTTGAGCAAATACTCTTGCTCGTCCGCCTTCAAAGGTTCAAACTGGCTATCTTTGTAAAACGGGTAGTGACCGCTGGTTTTATAGAGTTCAATATTGCCAATGTGCGGCGTAATAACCGGCAGATAGCCACGCTTCTTCTGCGCTTCTTTCAGAAAACTCTCCAATGCTTCCCGAATAATCGTACCATTCGGTAACCAGAGCACTAAACCGCTGCCAACTTTCGGCGTTATAAGAAAAAGCTCCAGCTCTTTGCCAAGTTTCTTGTGATCTCTTCGCTTGGCTTCTTCCTGTAAATACAGGTATTCTTCAAGTTGTTTCTTTTTTGGATATGAAATGCCATAAATCCGCTGCAGCTGCTTGTTTTTTTCATTACCGCGCCAATAAGCGCCGGCGATATTCAGCAGTTTGAAGCTCTTAACTCTGCCGGTCGATGGAATATGCGGCCCGCGGCACAAATCGACAAATTCGCCTTCCTTGTAAATGCTCGGGTGGTCGTCTTCCAAATCCCTAAGAAGTTCAAGTTTATACTTATCTCCCTTTTTTGTGAATAGGTCGATCGCCTCTTTTTTCGTGAGGACATCTCGCTGAAATTCAGTATCCTGATCGATAATCTCCTGCATTTTTTTTTCGATGCGCTCGAGGTCCTCGGGCGTGATTCGCGAATCCACGTCAATGTCGTAATAGAATCCATTTGCGATGGCTGGCCCCACGCCAAATTGTGCCTCCGGGTAAAGTTCCTTCACCGCGTGCGCCATAATATGCGACGTGCTGTGCCAGTACGTCGCCATGCCTTCGGGTTCATCATAGCCGATAAGGCGCAGGGTTGTGTCCTGCTCAATCGGCCGGTTCAAATCTACCAGTTGACCATTGACCTGCGCCACAACTGCCTTTTTCTTCAAGGCGTGACTTCCGATTTCCTCGATAATATCCTGTGGACGAATCCCCTTTGCATAGGATTTTTTGTTACCATCGGGAAACTGAATATTTATTTTTGGTTCCGACATCTCTTTTACAAGCAATTCTCAATAAACAAACAACTTGTTATTGGGATTTGGTACTTTAAATGAGTGGGCGCTACTGGATTTGAACCGGTGACCTCTTGCATGTCAAGCAAGCACTCTAACCAACTGAGCTAAGCGCCCTTAGAAATGTAAAAAAAGCGTGCCACAAGCTGACACGCTTTAAAAACGAATTTAATTTATGAAACCAACTTTCGAGTATTCTTAAATTTAGAAATAATTCAGAGCATTTCTGATTTTCTTAAGCGTGAATTTAAAAGTAATTAGCCTAAAAGTCAAGATATTTTTTATAGAGTTAAGGTGGATTTTAAACATGTTCATCGGCATGATAAGAACTCCGCACCAGAGGACCCGATTCCACATGCGAAAACCCCATTTTCATTCCCTCTTCTTTAAGCATGGCAAATTCATCGGGATGAACATAACGGCCAACGGGCAGGTGATTTTTGGTTGGTTGTAAATATTGGCCTAAAGTCAGAATATTTACTTTTACTCGCCTTAAGTCAGACATGACTTTGAGAATTTCATCAGTAGATTCTCCAAGGCCTAGCATCATTCCGGATTTGGTGATCATGCCCTCCTGTTTTGCAAATTGCAGCACATTCAGCGTCCACTCATATCTGCCTTGCGGCCGAACTCGCTGATAGAGCCGCGGTACCGTTTCTGTGTTATGATTTAAAATATCCGGCCCGGAGTCAATGATTTTTTTTTGAGCTTTCGAATCGCCTTTAAAATCCGGGATTAGCACTTCAACTTTGCAGCCCGGGACCTGCAACCGAATCTGTCGAATGGTTTCAGCGAAAATGGCCGCGCCGCCGTCCGCTAATTCGTCCCGGTTCACCGAGGTGATAACTGCGTGTTTCAATCCCATTTTCTTAACAGCTTCCCCTACTCTACGAGGCTCATCCAGGTCAAGGAAAAGCGGTTTACCTGTTTTCACTGCGCAGAAGCCGCAACTGCGGGTACAAACATCGCCCAGGATCATCAAAGTAGCTGTCCTGCGCTCCCAGCATTCCGCAATATTCGGGCAGCGAGCTTCTTGACAAACCGTGTGCAGGCCACCATTTTCAACGATGCGCTTAACATCATTATAGCCTTCTCCGAAAGGTAGCCTCACTTTTAGCCAGTCTGGGCGTCTTTGATGACTTCTTTGTTTGGAATTTACCGCTGAATTTAGCATGTTTAGAAAATATTGTTCGTGTCAGAATTGGTAAGATAATAAGCAATTCGATCAAGAAATTGGCCTGCCAGAGCGCCGTCCACAATTCGATGATCGAAAGAAAGGGAAACATACATCATGTCACGAATAGCGATGGCCTCGTTAATCACCATCGGCCGTTTTTGAATCACACCAACGCCTAAAATCGCCACTTGCGGCTGATTGATTATGGGAAATCCCATGAGGCTGCCGAAGCTCCCCATGTTTGTAATTGAAAAGGTGCCATCCTGGACTTCAGCCGGTTTAAGTTTTTTGATGCGCGCCCGAGATGCCAAATCATTGATGGCTCTGGCAAGACCGACAATGTTTAAGCTGTCGGCATTTTTAATGACAGGGACAATCAAGCCGCTGTTTTCTAGAGCCACAGCCATTCCAATACCAATATACTTTTTTCGAATAATTTTGTCGCCATCAACTGAGCTATTGACCAAAGGATAATCCAAAAGCGCTTTAACACAGGCTTCAACGATAAAAGGCATGTAACTTAGTTTCGTGCCGATCTTTTTGAGAAATGCATCTTTATACTGACCTCTAAATTTAACCAGATCCGTCATATCCGCTTCACTAACGGCAAACACATGCGGTGAAGTTTGTACACTCTGCACCATGTGGGCCGCAATTGCTTTACGCATATTATCCATCGGAATGATTTCGACGCGGTCATCAGAAAATTCCGGCTGAGCTGACGGCGCATATGCGGGTACCGGCGCTGCTGGCACTAAAGTAGAACGCCTGTCTAAATAAGCCTGAATATCTGTTTTAGTAACTCTCCCCTTTGCACCTGTGCCGTCGATCCGCTCTAATTCTTCGATATTAACCCCTTCCGCTCTGGCGATGCTGCGAACCAATGGTGAGAAAAATTTCTTTCCGGTTCTATCTGTCCTAGGTACCGCAGAAAGGCTGCCTCCGTCTAAAGGCACTGGAACTGCCGGTTGAGTTTGAGCAGGTAGAGGTTCCGTAACAACAACTGAAATTGCCTCAGCTGTTTCTTTCGCCGGTTCTACTTTTGCCGGTTCTGCGGCAGGCGCTTCTTCAGCAGGCGCTTCTTCAGCAGGCGCTTCTTCAGCAGACTCACCGCCACCGCCTTCAGTCTCAAGGTGGGCAATAACCGACCCAACCTGAACGGTTTCTCCTTCTGGCACCAAAAGTTTTTTTATCACACCTGCCTGTGGCGAAGGAATCTCGGAATCGACTTTATCAGTACTAATTTCGAGAATAATTTCATCTTTTTCGACTTTGTCCCCTTCGGTTTTTAACCACTTAATGATCGTGCCTTCCGCGATGCTTTCGCCCATTTGTGGCATTACCATATCAACTTTGGCCATAATAAAACACTCCTAATTATTCAGTATTCTCACCTGCCCTGCGGTGCATTTTCGGAATTTTCGATTCAAGTTGTGCAAAAAAACTATCGTTTGACTGATTATTTTGAATCGAATCCACACAAACTACGACTTGATTTAAAAGTTCCGTCAACTCTAACTTTCGATATTCAGGTTTATATTTTTCCAGCTTAACAACACCTTTGTTTAATTGACTCTCGGCGCCTTTCAGATTATCCATTCTCAGATGATAGAACCCCGTAGCCAATTGAACCAGGCCCTGATAAAATCGCACATCTTCTCCGCGTTCATCCATCCAGATTTCTTCAAATGTGTCGTGGGCTTCGAAATAAAATCCGGTGTTGAAGTATTCGATGCCTTTTTTAAAGAGTTCGTCCAATTTTTTAATTCAGTTTATAACTAATCCCAACCCCATCACGTAACGGAATAATCGTTGTCCACAGGTCTGGAGAATCATAAAGCATTTTAGTGTATTCAATAATACTGCGCGTTTGCGCGTCCGGTTCTGCTTCTGCAACCCTGCCACTCCAAATAAGGTTGTCTGTGATTAAAATACCGCCCTTTCGTAAACGCGGCAGAATGACTTCAAGCGACTTCGGGTAATATTCCTTATCTATATCGTTCAGAATTAAATCAAACTCTCCATTCCTTTTCTCGAGGCTGTCAATCGCATCGCCGTGAATTATTTCAACTTTATCTAAGGTTCGAGCTCTACCCAAAAAATCTTTTGCCAGTTTGATATTATTCGGGGAATATTCCGTAAAAATTATTTTCCCGTCGTCAGGTAATCCCTTGGCAAGCCAGTAAGTCGAGTAGCCAAAGCCAGAGCCCATTTCGAAGATAGTGTTGGCGTTGATTGACTTAACCATCTGGTAGCACAACCTGCCAACCAAAGGCCCTACTATCGGAAACTGGTTTGCTTCAGCATATTCCTCCATTTCCTGAACCACCGGTTCACGTTCCGGAAGCAAATCGCTTAAATATTGCTCGATTTTCGGTTCTAAGGTGGGCATCTACAAAGCTTCGGCTACCAACTCGGCGATATCTTTAACTTCGATTTCATCCTCTTTGCCCTTCATTTTACGTGCATCGTCGAGCATGATGTTGCAAAATGGGCAGGCCGTGGCAACCAGTTCCGCCTTCGACTCTTCAACATCGCCAAAGCGAACCAGGTTCACGCGTTTGTCCGCTTCCTCGTTCATCCACATCAGGCCACCGCCGGCGCCACAGCAGAGGCCCTTCTCACGCGAACGCTTCATTTCCACAACCTCACCGTTGGCTACGGAAGCCACAACCGTTCGAGGAGCGTCATATATTCCATTATGCCTTCCTAAGTAGCAAGCATCGTGATAAGTCACTCGCTTATCAATATTCTTTTTCGGTTTAATTTTACCCGATTCAATAAGCTCCGCAATCAATTCAGAATGGTGGATGACTTCATAATCTCCTGCGAGCTGTTTGTATTCGTTGCCGATACAATTAAAACAGTGCGGGCAGGCGGTAATGATTTTCTTAAACTTATATTTATTCAAAGTTTGGATGTTGTTTTCTGCCATCATTTGGAAAAGGTACTCTTGTCCAAGCCGGCGCGCGGAATCCCCGTTGCAACTCTCTTCTGTTCCCAAAATAGCAAAGTCAACGCCGGCTGTCTTCAATATTTTCACCACCGACTTGGCGACGTTTTGATTTTTGGTATCGAGCGCAGCGGCACACCCGACCCAGTACAGATATTCAACTTCTTTTTTATCCCGCATGAGTGGAATATCCAAACCCTCCGTCCAGGTCGTGCGGTTTTGTTGCGGCAGTCCCCATGGATTACCGATGTTTTCCATGTTTTCCAAAGTTTTGGCAACTTCCTCGGGGATGTTTGCCCGATCCATAGTCAGGTAGCGACGCATGTCTTGCAAAGTATCAACATGCTCGATAAAGACCGGGCAGTGCTCAACACAAGCGCCGCAGGTAGTGCAAGCCCAGATCACATCCTCACTGACGACATCGCCGATAAGCTGCTTGCCGTTTTGTTGCTCTTTTCCCGACAAAACCCAAGAAGCTTTCTCGTCTAAATACTCCTTAAGATTGTGAATCAGAAGGGCAGGATTTAACTCTTTACCCGCATGGTAAGCCGGACAATTGTCCTGACAGCGGCCGCACTCGGTGCAGGCATATAAATCCAAAAGCTGCGGCCAGGCAAAATCCTCAATTTTACTCACACCCAATGTTGAGTCCTCAGCTTCAAAGTCCACCTCGTCAAACTCGATCTTTTTGAGCACACCGCGTTTTCGATCGTCATTTCTTCTTCGCAAAAAAATATTTGGCCCGGCGCCGATAAGGTGTACGTGCTTGGAATGCGGAATATAAGCGGTAAAGCTCAAAATCACCAAATTATGAATCCACCAGGCGACATAATAACCAAAAGGTAAAATTCCATCGCTGTTTCCGCTGACGAATCGCGCGAAAAAGTCAGAAACTGGGGTAAAGCCGGCGAGTGCTCCTTCGGTTTTGATCATGTATCCGTGCGTGACAAACATGGAGACCATCAGGGTGAGAATCATGCCGAGGATTAAAAGTGCATCCAGTTTGCCCCCTAAGTAACCTCTCAGTTTACTCAGGCGGTCAGGTTTTATAATAAACCCGCGAATGAGCCCGATAATAATGGCTACTATGACTGCAAATCCGAAAAAATCGAACACAGTATTTAAGGTTGATTCTACGGAATGACCTAACAATATCCCCCAATTGAAATCCGGATAATAGCCGCGAACAAACATTTCAATCGTCGCCATGCCCAAAACCAGGAAGCCCCAAAAGATAAAAAAGTGTCCCCAGCCCGACGGCTCACGCACAACTGATATCTGTCCGAAAAAGTCTTTTAAAAGCGAGCCGATCCGCCAGCCAAAATTATCGACCGGATCATAAGACGGCTTTCCAAGACTTACAAAACGAAAAATTTGCAGCACGCTCCAGAAGAAAAAACCCATCGATGCCAGAGTTAAAACCGTGAGGACAATCTGCTGAATTTGCATAACGATTCCATTCGAATTTTGATTAGATACACAAAACGCCGGTCAGGTTTTGCCTAACCAGCGCTAATGTCTTAATTGAAAACTTACATTTAGCGATCAATACATCCGAGGACGATATCCAGACTGCCAATAATGATAACCAAATCGGCAATCATGCCGCCCCGGGAGATATCATCGATGACGCTAATATTGCTGAAACATGGCGAACGTGCCTTTACCCGGCTGGGAACATCGGTACCGTCGCTTCGAATGAGGTACCCCAATTCCCCCCGCGGAGTCTCGCTGCGAACATAAGCCTCTGCGCCATCCGCCGGCCTGATACGCCGGGGAATAGCTGACCTTACATCCTGACCTTTATGCTGCTGCAGGCCATCGAGGGCTTGTCTGATAATCCTTACCGATTGATTGATCTCTTCAATTCGAACCAGATAGCGGTCCAAAACCGACCCCAGCGGGCCAAACTTTCCTTCGCCAACCGGCACATCAAATTCAAATTTATCGTAGTAAGAATACGGCTCATCTTTGCGCAGATCCCACTTAACTCCGGAACCTCTCAAAACCGGGCCCGTGCAGCCATAGCTGACAGCCACATCTTCGGGAAGCACACCCACATCAACGGTGCGCTTAATGAAAATATGATTATTAGTAAGCAGCTTGTTAAACTCGGTCATCTTGGGCTCAAAATAATCAACGAACTCTCTCACTTTTGCGTCCCAGCCATCGGGCACTTCGCGAGCCAGGCCGCCAACCCAAATGTAATTGTACAGCATCCGTGCTCCGGTGAGCCACTCCAGCAAATCGAGTATCTTCTCCCGATCTCTGAAAGCCCAAAGAAACGGGGTAATCGCACCGACATCCAATCCGAAAGTTCCGATGGCTATCAAATGGCTGGCAATCCGGTTAAGCTCGCAGCAAAGCACCCGCATGTATTCGACTTTCTCCGGCAGCTCAGTCAACCCAATAAGTTTCTCAACGGCCAGAGCATAGCCCATACCCTGATTCATTGACGAGATATAATCTATGCGATCGCAAAACGGGATGACTTCATTGTAGGGGATGTTTTCAGCATGTTTCTCAAAATTTCTGTGCAAATATCCTATATGCGGCGTTGTTTTTTTTACCACTTCACCATCCAGAACCAATTCCAATCGCAAAACCCCATGCGTACTTGGATGCTGGGGCCCCATATTGACCACCATTTCATCGCCCTGATATGACTCGATTTCAAGCTTCTTCATCGCCTCGTCGTAATAGCGGCCGGCGGTCTGATCCATATCCACCACCATAACGCCTTCGTCTTCAAACAGATAGCGTTTTTTCTTGAACATGTTTCCGAACATAAACTGTGTCCTTTTTATTGAATCTGCTGGGTTAAACTAAGCACCGACAGGTCTCTCGCGTCTGGGGGCTTCTCCTCCGGCCGCAGCGGCTTTTTTAGCCGCCAATGCCGCCTCCTTTACTTTCGCTTTTTGCATCTCTTGCTCAACTTCGCGGGTTTTTAGGGCCAACGCCTCTTCCGGCGAGTATTTTGAAAAGTGATAAATGCCATTGTCCCGGCTAAAAACTGCGTTTTCGTATTCGTCGGTCATGTAAAGGCATTCAGTCGGGCAGACGATTGTGCAATCATCGCAAAAGCAGCATTTGAACATATCGATATCAAATCGAATGAGATGCTGTCGAATGGGGTTGCCCATCGAAGCCTTGCCCAAATCTTCCTCCGGCAGCGCCTTGACGGTGTCGATGTAAATACAATTGACGGGACAAGCCCGGGCACATTTATAACAGCCGATGCAGTCGTCGGCATTGTTAAACAAAATACCGCGCGCGTTAGTCGGCAGTTCCCAGCGTTCCGTAGGGTAATGCAGCGTGACGGCCGGTCGGAACAAAGCTTTCCAGGTTTGGCTCATACCGATGAGAATCGTAACCATGCCGCGATAGATGTTTGAGAAATAGGTAACCATGGCTTTATTCCTTTGATTTAGCGTCTTGATTCTTGCCGTTTTTCTTAGAGTCAACTAATTCAGGTACTCTGCTTTCATACTTGAAAACAAAATGACCGCGCTCAGGATTTTTAGCGAACGTTTCATACTTTTCCCAATCCTCCTGATACGGCACCCGAATGCCATGATAATATTCCTGAACGATGTAATCCTTTCTGAGCGGATATCCCTCCCAATCATCGGGGCAAAGGATTCGGCGCAAATCGCGGTGCCCCTCAAAGTGCACGCCGAACAGATCGTAAACCTCGCGCTCATGCCAGTCCGCTGTCCGCCAGATAGTTTCGACGGAAGGAACATTGGGATTGTCTCGCGGCAATTCGACGCGAATGGTGATTTTGTGTTTGTGTTTCATAGAATACAGATTATAAACCACTCCCAGATTGTCCTCCGCGCCGTAATCGAGTCCACTCAGGCACATCAGTGACGTGAAGTTCAGGTTCTGGTTTTCGTTCAGGAATTTGGAAATCTCGAAAATTCTGCCAGGATTTACTTTGACAAAAGGATCAAGAGCCTCTGGGTTGAATTCAAGGATGTCCTCGCCGAATTTTTCCTGCAGGTTCTGGTGGATTTGCTCGGCGGTCATACGTTCGCCTTTTCCTGAAGTTTGCGCTTGATCAGGCTTTCCTTGCGGATTTTCTCCTGAATTTTAATCAAACCGTCGATCAACGCCTCGGGCCTCGGTGGGCAACCGGTGACATAAACATCAACCGGGATGATCAAATCGACGCCTTTCAGAACGTGGTAGCCGTGCTGCCAGTAAGGTCCGCCGCTGGTGGCGCAGCTTCCCATGGAAAGCACATATTTGGGTTCCGGCATCTGGTCGTAAAGCCGCTGAATTCGGTCAGCCATTTTAATGGTGACTGTGCCAGCAACAATCATCAAATCCGTTTGCCTTGGACTCGGCCGAAAGACGCCGATGCCAAAGCGGTCCAGATCGTAACGGGAGGCCCCGGCGGCCATCATTTCGATAGCGCAGCAGGCCAGCCCGAAGGCCATAGGCCACAAAGAAGAAAGTCGTGCCCAGCTGAGCACTTTATCAACGGACGTAATAAAGAGATTGTCCCCGTAGCTGCCTTCTTCCAGAAATCGTTGTTCTTCACTAATAAATGGCGGTTTTTTGACTTTAGCCATAAAGGTTCTCCCTCGCTTTTTTGGTAGAATGGCGTAATATACAAACAAAGTGTTTTAAATTCAAGCAGATAAGTAAACTCACTACAGAAATTTCACCAATTTTCTCCAGGAGCATTAATTTTTAATCTTAATCTGTGTTGATTCGGTCTCATTTCGATAAATCTTGTTTCAAATATTCCTGAGAAACGATCTCCCCTTCTTTAGTATATTTGACATAGCGATCTTGCATGGGTTCAAGGTTAAGCATGGTTTCCATATCCAGGACCATGCCGTTTCTGGTTAAATTTGAGATCTCAAGAATGCCGGTATCCATGCGAATGGCGTCTTCGGGACAGGCCTCGACGCAGTAGCCGCAAAAGATGCACAACCCCAGATCGATGTCAAAACTTTCAGGCATTTTTTCAATTTGGGGATTCTCCAGTTTCTCGTCAGCGATGATGTAAATGCATTTTGCCGGGCAGACGGTTTCGCACATCATGCATGCGACACAGCGCGGTGTGCCGTCATCACGTTTGGTAAGGCGATGCATGGTTCGCAAGCGCGGAAACAGCGGCCTCAAGAACTCCGGATACTGGATTGTGACCGAGCCCATTGCACTTCTCCTGATTCGCAGAGCACGCAAAATATGCAGAGTCAAATTGCGGAAGAAGTGCTTCGAAGTCAGCCAGATCCCTGATATTATTGCCGGTAAATAGAGTTTTTCCCAGAAAGTAAGGGGTTTATATTTATCGTGGATATTCATGGAATTATTTAAGTAAAGTAATAATTAACCCGGTAATCAAAATATTCACCAATGAGATCGGTAAAATATATTTCCATCCAAGTCGCATGATCTGGTCATAACGAAATCTCGGCAGCGTCCAGCGAATGGTCATCTGCAGCCATAAGAAAAACATGACTTTGAGGGTGAAACTTCCTACTTGCAGCAGTGCTACAGCCCAATTCTCAAGCTGCCAGGTCGCCCCCCAGGGAAAATGAAATCCGTCGGCCATTAAATACGGTACCTGCCAGCCGCCCAAAAACAGGGTCACAGTGATGGCAGAAATCATCACTGTTTCAACAAAATCGGTGAGCATGTACATGCCGAATCCCATGCCACTGTATTCCAGGAAGTAACCGATGATTTCCGACTCTCCTTCCGGCGCATCAAACGGCACACGCTTGCTTTGTGCAATGCCAACCGTTAAGAATAAAATAAAGCCGACCGGTTGCATCAAAACGCCCCATTTAGGCAGCCAGCCCCATAAAGTACCCCCCTGCCAGCGCACGATTTCCTGTAATTCTACGGTTTGATAAATCATCAAAGAACCGATAATCGTCACACCCAAAGCGACTTCATAAGAAATCATTTGGGCTGAGGCTCGCAATCCCCCCAGCAATGCAAAATTATTTTTAGAAGCCCAGGCACCCAATACCACGCCATAAACCGCCATGCCCGCCACAGCAAACAAATAGAGCACACCAATGTTCAATGGCGCTAACTGCAAGTTAATCTCTTTGCCGCCAATAATTAAAACATCTCCGAAAGGAATTACCGCAAATCCAACCAGAGCAAAAAACACTGAAATTCCGGGCCCGATCGTAAAAAGAAACTTCTCCGCCGCTACGGGCCGGAAGCTCTCTTTAGTGAACATTTTGACAGCATCGGCGATAGTATGGAAAAGACCAATAATGCGAATTCCGAAAATAGAAGCTCGATTGGCGCCGATTCGATCCTGCATCAATGCACTTTGCTTGCGCTCCACCCAGGTGAGCAGACCGCCGAAGTTCAGCACAAAAAGCAAAACAAATGCTAATTTCAGCAGAACAATTCCGATTCCTTCTACCATCAGGCTACCAGCGCTCCCATTTCTTTCTCGGTACTTGCCCTATGGCCGTTTAACAGGACTCCGTGCTCGCCGATTTTCTCGTAACTCAATCCTTTAAAAGCATCTACTTCTTCAGCCAAAGCGTTGAAAACGTCCCCGGCTTCAAAGTATGGCATGGATTTACCCAACCGTTTGGAGAGATTTCTGAAAATAGTCCAATCCGGTTTAGATTCGCCAAGAGGTTCAACCGCTTTATGAATTTCTTGCACTCGGCCTGCGAAGTTGGTAAACGTGCCGTCTTTTTCAACAAATGACGCGCTTGGCAAACAGTAATTGGCCAGATTTGAAGTTGAATTCTGGTTGGTTCCCTGAAAGATGACAAGGTCAACTTTAGACAATGCCTCTTTGACCTCCTCCTTCTTAAATCCTTTCTCCAAGTTATGGTGGCAGATATACAAAGCTTTCAGTCGATTATCCTTTGCATCAGCAAGCATTTGCGCGACTTCAAGGCCGCTGTTGTCCACCGCCGACAATCCTATCTTCTTCGCACCTTCAGAATTGGGATTCTTATCAGTCTTCATTAAAAAGTCATCCGCATACCCCTTTTCCCGGGCTACGACTTCAAAATCGATATTCTCGACTTCCAGGGTTTCCTGAAAAAATCTCTTAGCCGCAAACAAACCTTCATTAGTCATTTGCGGTGATAAAATCACACCAAAAGCATCGGCACCATGCTTATTGAGGATACCTTTAATTTTGGTCGCTATTTCGTCGATTGCATCCTGCCATGAAAGTAGTTGCCAATCACCGCGGGTCTTTTTTTGTGGCGCAACAATTCTGGAATCGGCGTCGACTTGCGTAAATCCATAACGGCCCTCGTCGCACATCCACCACTGATTGACATCAGGATTGTACCTTGGTTTTAATCGTGAGACTCGAATGCCGCCGGCCTTGTAGGGCCGGTGGTCGTTATGATGAACATTTATATTACAGCCAGTGCTGCAGCCAGGACAAACCGAGGGAGTTTCGGTTAAATACCAAACTCGCGTCCTAAAACGAAAATCCTTATCAGTTAAAGCGCCCACCGGACAGATATCGATGGTGTTTCCCGAATATTTATTGTCAAGCTCCTGGCCGGGATAAGGCAATAACTCCGTGTGATCGCCGCGATTGAAGATGCCCAGTTCGTGTGTTTCGGTAATTTCATCACAAAACCGAACACAGCGCGTGCAAAGAATACACCTCTCGGAGTCGAGCATAACATTGGGGCCAATAGGTAGCGCCTTTTGCTTCTTGACCTTATCCTCAACCATCTTGCTGTCGTAAAGGCCGTGCTGCATATAAAAGTTCTGCAGCCAGCATTCCCCTGCTTGATCGCAAACCGGGCAATCCAACGGGTGATTAATCAACAGAAATTCCAAGACTGCCCTGCGGGCCTGCTGCACTTTTTCATTATTCGTGTGCACCACCATGCCGTCCGCCACCGGCGTGTAACAAGCCACCTGCAGTTTCGGCATTCTTTCGATTTCAACCAGACAAATTCGGCAGACGCCGACAATACTCAATCCGGGATGATAACAATACCGCGGAATATCGATGCCAATCTGTTCAGCAGCCTGAATGACTGTGGTTCCCTTTTCGACTTCTATTTCAGTGCTGTCTATGGTGATTTTAGGCATGTATTCAATCCTTTTTATACCGAAATTGAATCATAGAAATAATGGTGCAACATCTTTGACCTTTTTAAAATCTTGATCCATTGTGACCAGCTTAAATCCATAATGCTTGCAAACACTATATTGATATGAATCATCGAAATCCAATTTCAATTTTTGCCTATTCGCAGTCAACAATTGGTATTGGTCTTTTGGCAATGCGGTAAGGTGAACTTTGGGCAAAGTATCATCCAGAAATTTTGAGAAAAGTTCATCCTCTTTTTGCCTGAATAGGATTACTCCAATTGAATGAAGAGAAAAATCAGTGATACTTATTTGATCCATGTTCTTGTCTAAAAAATCCTTGCAATCTTTGCTCTTGTCCTGCTTTAAGAGTATCTCTAAGAAAATATTGGTATCAACTAAATACATTTAACGCCAATCTGAAGCTTTGTGCTGGAGTTCTACAGACGTGTATTGTTTATTCAATTTTGATAAGCCACCTTCCCAGTCAAATTTAAATTTATTTTTATTGCCATTTTTGTCTGTTTCCTTGGTTCCGTGTCTATTTTTAAGGAAATCAATATAATCAAGAACTTCTGGTATTAAATGCTCCGGAAGGTTGGCAATTTTGTTGCCTATTTCATTTATGTTCATCGCCAGTCTCCAGTTTAAATATTGATAACTCGATATCAATCATATACTCAAAAACCAACCTTCATCAATAGTCACTTCTTCCACTTGTACTTTTTCTGTTTGCACACCCAATCCCAGTTCTTTCAGTTTATCCATAAGCTGTTCGCCATCTATCAAATCTATTGCTGGTGCACCGTCTCTCGTTGCTTCTCTAATTGCCTCTTTGGTAAAGGTTCCTGTTGTAATGAAAAGGCCTTTGTCAGCTCTGCCGACCATCGCGCCTCTAAAGTCCCTGACTAAGTTTGGTGTGACGGAATCTCGATAACGTTTGCACTGGAAGATGACGTGAAAACTCAGCAAACCGCTCAATCGCATGATACCTTTGCCATCGATACCTCGGTCACCACTTCGACCAGTCACCTCTACTTGAATAAATCCGGACTCTCGAAGCATTCGCTTAATAAGTCGCTCGAATGCTGTGGCATCCATTTTAAGAAGGGTTTGCAAGAGTTCGTCCCTCCATGATTGCTCTATCCCTGATTCACCTATTTTTTCTTCATCAACAGTTTGTCTTCCATTTTTGAGTTTTTCTCGTACGAATTGAACAACTTCCTTTTCATCGATTGTCTCGGCCCTAGTTCCCTGTGGGGTTAAAGCCCATACGCCCCGAGCGGAGTTTTCGAGAATTCCAAACTTCTTGAGGTATGTCCTCGCCCACGCCAACCTATAGGCTACCTCAGTCTGTCCTCCTTTTTCGTCGTGGAGAACTTCAAGCTGCTCGTCCGAAAGACCAATTACCTCGGTTGCTTTATTGTCGATTTCATCAATTGTACCTGAACCGCCAAGGATTTGCAGAGCCTGTATTACAGGATTCATTAGCCTATCATATGTCGGTATTTTTACTTTAAGCATTTATCAAATTTGATTTTACGAATTAACTGTACCGATTTAATTAACATCACACTTCCCTTCCCGAACATGATACTCAAATTCCTCCCGGAATTTTTTCACATAACTTTGAATGGGCAGCGCTGCAGCATCACCCAATGGACAAATGGTGTTGCCAATGATATTATCCGCGATTTCTACCAAGTTATCAACATCTTCCGGTCTGCCGGTGCCATCGAGTATGCGCTTGAGAACTTTCTCGGCCCAGCCGGTTCCTTCGCGGCAAGGCGTACACTGCCCACACGATTCATGGTGATAAAAGCGCGTGACCACATAAAGCGCCCGGACCATGCAGGTCGAGTCATCCATGACAATGATGCCTGCCGAGCCCAGCATCGAGCCAATTGCCGCAAGGGAATCGAAGTCCATATTGACATCGATTTCATTCGGAGTCAAAATGGGTGAGGAAGAGCCACCGGGAATAACTGCCTTTATTCCGTTGCCATTTTCCAGCCCGCCGGCATGCTCATAGATGATTTCGCGTAAAGGAATGCCCATGGGCAGTTCGTAAACGCCCGGATTTTTGACATGCCCGCTGATGCTGTAAAGCCGCAGGCCGCCATTTCTTTCAGAACCAAGATTAGCAAACGAGTCAGCACCATTTTTTATTATCGTGGGCACATAGGCGAGGGTTTCCACGTTGTTGACAATGGTCGGAGAGTGAAACGCCCCTTCGATTGCGGGAAAAGGCGGCTTCATTCTCGGCCACCCCTTTTTACCCTCTAAAGACTCTAAAAGTGCCGTTTCTTCACCACAGATATAAGCGCCTGCCCCGCGATGAACGATTAAGTCCAGATCGAATTTAGAACCAAAGATCCCTTTGCCAAGATATCCCTTTTCATACGCGGCTTCAATCTGCTCTACCAGCCTCTCCGTCTGGCGAATATACTCACCGCGAATGTAGATAAACGCCTTATGCGCGCCAATGGCGTAAGAGGCAATCATGATTCCTTCAAAAAGACCGTGGGTGTAGTGATCGATTACATAGCGATCCTTAAATGTACCCGGCTCACTTTCGTCGGCATTTATAACCAGATATTTGGGCTTTGGGTTGTCCTTCGGAATAAAGGACCATTTTCTGCCAGCAGGAAAACCAGCGCCGCCTAAACCACGTAAATTCGCATTCGAGACTTCTTCGATAATCTCTTCCGGCGTCCATTGTTTGAGGACTTTGCGTATCGTCTCGTAGCCGCCGTGCTTTTCATAAATCTCGATAGTATTACTATCTTCGATATCGAAAAATTTTGAAATGATTTTTTCAGACATGCTTATATATTATGGAATTTAACACAAAAGGGAATAAAGTGACCCTGAATCTGATGGTGTAGTCTCAAAAGTATTGAAGTGTTTGGGTGTCAGAGCCTTCGCTTAAATAGCCCTACACCTAAACACATTAACACTTCTATGTCCCTCATACCTTGTGTTTATGAATTTTCTTTTAGTATATCGTCTATTTTCTCTTTCGTCAAATTGCCGTAATAATCTTCGTTTAACTGCATCATGGGCGCGGTTTCACATGCAGCCAAACATTCAACCGGAGTGAAGGTATACATCAAATCATCACTCGTCTCATCCGAGCTGAGTCCTAACTTTTCCGATAAATAATCAATGATTTTCACACACCCTTTTAAATCGCACGAAAGTCCCCGGCATATTTGAAAATGGTACTTTCCGCGCGGCTTGGCAGCAATGAGGGTGTAAAAAGTCATCACCTCGTGTACTTTTACCGGCGGCACATCTAACAATTTGCCCACGTATTTTTCAACTTCAGGTGAGATGTGGCCAAATTCTTTTTCGGCTAAATAAAGAACCGGGAGCATGGCTGCCCTTTTCTCCGGATATTTAGCAATTATCTTGTCACATTCAGTTTTAGCTGCTTTGCAAAACTCCATTTTCACCGGTCCAATTCTCCCGCAATCATATTGATTGAGCCAAAGGCCGGAACAATGTCTGCTACTTGTGCGCCTTCAATCATTTTACCAAAGCCGGCGACAAAGGCAAAACAAGGCGGCCGACAGCGAACCCGGTGTGCTTTGTCCGTACCATCACTGACAATATAAAATCCCAATTCGCCATTTGCTCCTTCGACCGCGAAATAAGCCTCGCCGCGCGGGGGCCGAATACCGTAGCCATCCATAATCAACATGAAGTGATTCATGAGGCCCTCAATGCTGCCATAAGTCTTCTCTTTGCTGGGCAAACTAACCCGTTTGTCGGGAGCATAAACCATATCATGGTAAGGTTTATTGCTTCCCAAAAGGGTTGGGTCCGTGACTGCAACTTGATGCAGTAAATTTTTGGTCTGCCCGAACTTACCTAAATCGGCCATTTTTTCTGCAGGGATTTCTTGACCCTCAAAATCAACCATAATCGCACCTTTGGGCATTTTTTCAAACGCCTGCTCGATAATCAAGCAGCTTTGTTCCATCTCCTCCATTCTAATCAGATAGCGGTCATAGACATCACCATTTTTGCCGATCGGGATTTCGAAATCAATTTTATCGTAGTTACTGTAAGGAAATTGTTTACGCACATCATAATCAACACCACTGGCTCGCAGCAAAGGTCCGGTGAAACTAAACGAAATAGCGTCCTCTTTGGAGACCACGCCCACGCCTTGCACGCGATCGACAAAAATTCTGTTGCGGGTCAAGAGTTTGTGGACTTGCTTAATCTCAGCTCTGACTTTCTTCAATTGCTCTCCTACACGCTTTTCATACCTTTCGGGCAAGTCGGCTTTCACTCCGCCAACCCGAAGGTAAGAAATGGTAATTCTTGCCCCGGTGACCTCCTCGATAAGTTGGTACATCGCCTCACGTGCCTGCATGAAATAGATAAATGCCGTCATGGCGCCCAACTCCATCGCCATGGCACCAATGCAGGTCAAGTGATCAGCAATTCTTGAGATCTCGCTCATGATAATGCGAATATACTTGCACCTTTCCGTCACTTCGATGTCAAGCAATTTCTCAACTGTGAGGGCATAGCCAACATTATTTATCAACGGAGAAACGTAGTTTAAGCGATCGGTGTAAGGGAAAACTCCATTATAATAAATGCTCTCCGAGTGCTTTTCGAACGAGCGATGCAAATAGCCGATCCCGACATCGGCACTAACAACGCGTTCGCCATCGAGCTCGAGAATAATTTTAATGACCCCGTGCATTGCGGGATGAGACGGCCCCATATTCAGAAACATGTGTTTGACTTTTAAGCCATCCTCCTCTGAGACATATTCATCCATTGCTTTATTAGACAGCTCGACTGTTGGAGTAATCGTGGAGTTGTTTGTGTATTCTGCTGTGATGAGCGGTTGGCGTTTAGTGATCGGATAATCTTTTCGCAGCGGGTGCCCTTTAAATTCATCATACATCAAAATTCGTCTCAGATCGGGGTGCCCTTTGAACCGTATTCCGTACATATCCCACACTTCCCGTTCATACCAGTCAGCAATTTTCCACAGGGTCGAAACGGTTTGAATTTGCGGATTTCTTTCATCAATTGGCACTTTGATACGCAGCCGGTTATTGTTTTTCAACGAATAGAGCGTGTAAACGACCTCAAACCGGGGGTCTCGTCCTAAGTAATCCACACCGGCTAAATCCATGAGGAGATCAAATTTCATTCTGGAATCATCACGGAGGAACTTGCAAATATCATAAATGGCATTTCTGTCAACTACGACAATTGCGTCATCGCGATAAGTGTAGGCCTCAAGGATGAAATCGGAAAATTTCTGTTGGAGAGTTTTAAAGATATTCCTGGGCATTTAGTATTCGTGCTTTTGATTTTGGATTTTTTCCTGTAAAAGCATTAGGCCCTGAATGACTGTTTCCGGTCGCGGCGGACATCCGGGGATGTAAACATCCACCGGCATAATCGTGTCAATGCCAATGACGGTTGAGTAATCGTCATAAAAGCCGCCCGTGCAGGTACAAACGCCGAAAGCAACGACATATTTCGGCTCGCACATCTGATCGTAGACCCTCCTCAAGATGGGAGCAATCTTCTGGCTGATCGTGCCCACACACATGAGCATATCAGCCTGACGAGGGGAGAATCTTGGAAAAGCGGCGCCAAACCGGTCTAAATCATAATGAGCCGAGGACACAGCCATGTACTCCATACCGCAGCAGGCTGTCACAAATGGGTACGGAAAAAGGGAGTATTTTCTCGCCCAGCCGATCGCTTGATCGAGCTTGGTTGTTACTAAGTTGTCTCCGCCGAAGATACTTCTTAATCCCATTCCAAAGCTCCTTTTTTTAGAACATAGACCAACCCCAATGCCAAAACAGCAATGAACAATGTCATGGAAACAAACCCCGCCATGCCAATACTTTGGAAAACGACCGCCCATGGGAAAAGAAAGACCAGTTCGATATCAAATAGAATAAATAAAATTGCGACCGTATAAAACTTTACCGAAAACTTATTAGCAACCCCTGCAATCGGTATATTGCCGCATTCGAAAATTTCGTCTTTGACGGGATTTCGTTTTTTCGGGCCAAGCCACTGATTTAATCCCAACAAAAGCAGGACCACCAAGCCGGCTCCGCCAAACATAATCAAGACTGCGATGAGTTCGTTCATTTTGTTAATACTCAGCTAATTCCGTTAAAGCACTGGTAATCTTTTCAGTATTTGGCATAAAATAGGTCTCGAGCGGCGGACTGTATGGCACAGGCGTATCAATTGAAGCAACCCGCTTGACCGGGGCATCCAAATATTCAAACGCATCCTGTGTAATGCAAGCGGAGATTTCTCCGCCAATACCGCCCGTTAAGGTTGCTTCGTGAACAATCATTGCCCGATTGGTTTTCCTGACCGATGCCAGAATCATCTCTTTATCAAACGGTAAAAGAGAGCGCAAGTCCAGTACTTCCACCTCAACGCCTAGCTCTGTTAAGTTTTCAGCAGCTTCTAAGGAAAATTGAACCATAGAGCCATAAGTAATCAGTGTAATATCCTTGCCAGCACGTTTAATTTCACCTTTGCCAATTGGAATCGTGTAGTCATCATCCGGCACTTCGCCTTTCACGTGCCGGTAAAGATACTTATGCTCAAAATAAAGCACCGGATTGTTATCACGAACGGCTGATTTAATCAAACCTTTCGCGTCGTATGGTGTTGAAGGCGCAACCAATTTCAACCCGGGCACATGAAAAAACCAGGCCTCTGGATTTTGCGAATGAAACGGACCGGCATGAAGGCCGCCGCCGGACGGCAAGCGAATGACCATCGGCACCGCCGCGCCCCAGCGATAATGCGTTTTTGCGCCCATGTTAACCAGTTGGTTCCAGCCGTTGGAGATGAAATCCGCAAACTGCATTTCAGCGACGGGGCGCAACCCCATGAGCGCGGCGCCGATCGAGACGCCAACAATCGCAGCTTCTGCCAAAATAGTGTCGATAACTCTTTCTTCGCCAAACTCCTCGATAAAGCCTTTTGTGACTTTAAATGCGCCACCGTATGCACCGATATCTTCTCCTAAGCAGAAAACACTTTCATCGCGCTGCATTTCCTCGCGCAAACCTTTGGAGATTGCTTCGATATAGGTTATGTTGCTCATTTTAGATTTAAAATATAAGAGGCAATTTAAAGGGAATCAAGTTTTAACTTAATATATTTTTTTAACTTGCATACACACCCTGCTCCGCTTCTTCCGCCAATGGCAAAGGGCTTTCCTCAGCAAACGTCTGAGCCGCATCAATTTCTTTGGCGACCGTCGATTGAATCTCAGCCAGATCCTTTTTCGCAAGAACTTTTTCTTTTAATAAATACTTCTCGTAGTTTGCAATTGGATCTCGCTTCTGCCAATAATCAATGGTTTTCTTGGGGACATAAAAAGCATCATCGTGCTCAGCGTGTCCTTTCATACGAAAGGTCTTGGCTTCGATGAGAGTGGGTCCCTCTCCTTTTCGAGCTCTTTCAACGGCGCGCTTCGTGACCTCGTAAACCGCCAAAACATCGTTGCCGTCAACAATTTCGCCGGGAATACCGTAGCCCTGCGCCCTTACAACAAAATCTTCTACCAAACTTTGCTTGCTGGTGGGAGTTGAGTAAGCATATCCGTTGTTTTCCAAAATCAGAACGAAAGGCAACTTCATCACTGCTGCGAAGTTGAGTCCTTCGTGAAAATCGCCGATGCTTGCGCCGCCGTCGCCAATCCATGTCAAGGCCACATTCGGCTCTTTTTTTATCCTAAATGCTAAAGCGGCGCCGGCGCAAACCGGTATTAAAACACCCAGCATACTCACCGGTGCAAATATATTGCGCTTTAAATCGCCAAAGTGCGAGTTGCCATCTTTGCCATGGGTCGGCCCGGTTTTTTTTCCCAAATAATTTGCCAGAAACTCATGCGGTGGAACACCTCTAACCAAGACAGCTCCCGAATTTCTGATCATCGGACCGATGACATCGCCTTTCTCCAGCGCATAAGCCGATCCGACAGAAGTTGCCTCCTGACCCCGGCTTACAAAAGCGCCGCCATGGAATTTCCCTTGTTTGTAAAGCGAGCTGATTCTATCATCCAGCGCGCGATTTAGAATCATATAATAATACAACTCCGTTAGCTGCTTCTTCGATAGCTTTCGCTTTAGAACTTTCGGTTTCCGGTTTGTGATGTTTTTTTTCGCTGCAGTGCTTTCAGCCATATTAATCCACTCTTAGCAGGGTCATAAATTCACCCATGTTTTGAAATGACTCTAAATTCCAAATGGCGTCTTTGATTTCTTTCTGCCTATTTCCGGAAAGCAAGTTAGAGCTTAAACTCTTGAATTTGTTGTCCAAATCCTGCTCACTCATCGGCTCCCTGGGATCCCCCTTGGGAAAATCCAGCTGCGCTGAAAATTCCTGACCGTCTTTAAGTCGAATTTGAACTTTGGATGGCTGCTTCTCCGGAAACATCCTCTCGAATTCCTCGCTGGCCTCTCCCTTTATTTTCGGCAGCACGCTCTGAATTTGCGGATCTTGTATTCTTGCTTCGTCAAATTGATCCGTTGTAATTTTTCGATCCACAACGGCCGCCGCAATACAATAGGGTAAACTGTGATCTGCCGTTTCTCGTGAAGTCGGCTTATATTTTTCAGCATCGAATAGAATGTCAACAGCACGGGCGATGGTGGTGACAGTGATTTCCTCAATATCGTCAGGCTTAATATCGTGTTCAGTTACGACTTTAAGAGTCGCTGAAATGTGGGTATGGGTCAGGGCCTCGCACGGAAAGGCTTTCATTGAGCAATCGAGAATTTTGAAGCCGTTTCCCAAACTGCCAACTAACTTATCAGGGTCCCAATCCGGTCCGAGGGTTTGCATGAGTCCTTCTTTGCCTTCAAAGATGTGCTCTGTACCCGAGTATCCTCGTTGCGCCATGAGCGCCGCCATGACGCCGCTTTGCGCTGCCAATGGATCGACGGTGTTTTTCATCATCGTTAATTTGCCGGCGGTGACCGCACCCAGAGTCAAATTGTGCGACCCGGAAATTCCGATTGCATTCACCATCTGATCTTCATTTAGGCCAAGTAAATAGCCAGCGACAATGGGTGAGACAAACTGGGTCAGCGTGGCATGGTGCCATTTGCGTTCGCGAACTCCCGGCACGGCAAATTCGCACAGACGGCACTCAAATTCATATGCCAAAACAATCGCCGTAATCACATCTTTCGTACTTTTGTTTTCTCTTTCTCCTAACGCCAAAGCCACGGGAATAATATCGCTTGGATGGCTCGGGTCTTGCTTCCAGTAAATATCGTTGAAGTCCAGAGCACGAAACATCAAACTATTGAGCAAGGTCGCGTTGTAAGCAGGAATTTTATTGCCACTGCCAACGACAGTCGCCTCGGCTTTTCCACCCATGTCGGCGTAAATGTTTTTTACAATTTCAACATCACGAGTTAAATAGCCGCCGTAAGCGCAGCCGATTGAGTCATAAAGATAGCGCTTGACTTCATGCACCACATTTGAGGGCAGAGCTTCATATTTTAGCCCTAAAGAAAATCTTGAAATTTGTCTTGCTAGTGAATCCATACTTTTGTTCGCTTCCCTTTTCGACTACAATTTTCGAGCGACTTCTTCGGCTACTTCCAAAGTCGTAGAGCTTCCACCGACATCGTAGGTTTTAACCTGACTCTCTTTGATCACAGTGGCAACAGCATGTTCCAGTTTCTGCGCCATTTCAATTTCGCCCAGCCAATCCAGCATCAGCTTGACCGTCAGCAGCATCGCCATGGGATTGACTTTATATTGCCCGGCATATTTCGGCGCCGAACCATGAGTCGGCTCAAACACGGCATAATTGTCACCGATATTTCCGCTTGAAGCAAAACCGAGCCCACCAATCAATTGGGCACACAAATCCGAAATGATGTCACCAAACATATTCGACGCTACCAGCACGCCGTAATTCTGAGGATTTTTAAGCAGCCACATACACATCGCATCGATGTTCGTTTCCCAGAGGTCGATATCTGGATAATTCTCAGCAACTTTGCGAGCTTCTCGAAGAATTAAGCCACTGGTTTCCCGTAAGACATTCGGCTTCTCAACCACGGTAACGGTTTTATAGCCATGTTTTTTGGCGTACTCAAAAGCCTGTCTCACGATATTTTGCGACGCCTGCCTGGTGTTAATTCGAAGCGTTACGGCGATATTCTCTAAACCGGCTTTTTCAAAACGCTTGATTTTGGGATTGTGTTTTGCAATGACTTCAAACACTTCCTGGGGAAGCGGATGAAATTCGACGCCGCTGTAGAGATCTTCGGTGTTCTCTCGAAAGACCACGAGGTCGATATCGTCGCGGTAATTCAGCGGATTTCCGGGAAAAGCTTTGCAGGGACGCAGATTGGTGTGCAAATTAAACTCTTGACGCAGCCGAACGATTGGACTTGAGTAAATCAACCCTTTAGCTTGCAGCTCAGGCACCAGCTCTGATTGAGCCTCCTCGTTGGGCATTGAAGTAATTGCCCCAAACAAGCAGGCATCTGTACTTTTTAATAAATCGATGGTGCGATCGGGCAATGGATTGCCTTCGGTTTTCCAGAATTCCCAACCAATGTCGCCGTGAATGTATTCAGCGTCGAGTTTCAGCGCGTCCAAAACGATTCGCGCCGCTGCCATGACGTCGTTGCCGACTCCGTCTCCTGGTAACCAGGCTATTTTGTATTTTGCCATTGTTCCTCTTTTACTTTTTTTACTTTCTTTGAAAAAGATTTAACCCAGAGGCGCAGAGACACAAAGAAAGAAACTAAAATTGAACCATGATATTTTGTAGCTTCTTAAATTTTTATCTTTGTGCCCTTCGTGTCTTCGTGGTAAAACATTTTATGAGTTAATGATATTTCACCAAATCAAAATCGATAAAATCCGCGTGATTTAGAATAATCGCCTCGGGCGAACGTCCGAACTTGTCCCCCTCATGCGAATGAACGGCAATTAAATGCATGACCTCGTCCGGGATATTGTATTTGAAACAAAGACCCACTCCGCTAAACGGATGCCTCAGGTATTCGCCATGCTTACTTTTAACCACTTTGCCGTTTTCTTTGTCATACTCCATTAGTTTTCCAACATCACAAAGTAGAGCGCCGGCAACCAGAATATCGCGATTGATCGGCGTTTTACGATCACCGTAGGCCTCAGTCAAAACCTCGTCACATGCCACACACATCTTGCAAACTGTCTGCACGTGCTCTAAAAACATGATTTTAACATTGTCGGCCAAAAGGGTAAAGGGAATGCCGAATAATTCTTCCGCGGTCCAGTTGCGGTAATTCACCGCTTCTTCCCAAACGGAAATCGTGTTCTCGCGCAGGCTTTTATCCTCGATCAGATTGAACTCCGGCATGATCTTAATGAGTTCTTCTCTCGTCATCTACAAACTCCTGTCTTCCGGTCCGTCATATTCGTGATCCTCGGGATTTATTTGTCGCATCGGTTTCTGTCTGGTTTGCTCCTCAAAAATATGTGCAACCAACCCGGGAACACGCGACATCATAAAAAATGCGTTGGCGAGACGCGGAGAAAAATCGAGTTCGCACAACACAGCAGCAATCGCGCCGTCAACATTTATGGGTAACTTTCGCCCCATTTGTTTTGCAAGCTCGGATTCAACTGTAGTAGCAATTTTAATAAACTTGTCAGCAATTTTCAAGTCCGTTGCCAACTTAAACAATTTCTTGCTTCGCGGGTCCTCGGTGTGTAAGCGGTGTCCAAATCCCGAAATTCGTCGTCTTATTTCTATATATTCCGCCACCAGCTCTTCAGAGGCCTTGGCCACTGAAATTTCCCTTGCATTAATTTTATCCTGAACTTGCAAAAGCGCACCCATGCAGTCTTCGATAGCCCCACCGTGAAATTTCGAAATTGCCAGAATGCCGCTGGCGACTGCCGCATTCAAGGGAGCGCCGCTGGAGGCAACCGTCATACTCGCAATTGTCGATGGCGGTGTGACCCCATGATCGATCGACGAAACTAAAATAGCATCGATTATATTGCCAACATTTTTGGACGGCAATTCACCCTTTAAGGCCAAATAAACAGACTGTCCAAAAGAAACGCTTCCCATCAGCTCATCGATACGATAGCCCCGCAAACGAACTTCATTGGGTTTGACTTTCGTGATCCCGGTTTTCCAACTTGATTTGCTCATC
>SMVA01160230.1_pt1 | contig 32962 bp, 30 predicted proteins | sample 2456451 | NCBI WGS metagenome assembly SMVA01 (sample SAMN11095933, study PRJNA526329) | marine sediment metagenome | biome: Marine sediment; feature: Surficial sediment; material: Deep marine sediment; isolation source: Hadal surficial sediment | place: Pacific Ocean | collected 2014-05 | depth... | reverse complement strand
CTTTGACTATCGAGGCTGGTTTACAAGTGATGCGCGTCTGGTATCAGATGATCATCAGCCTGAACCAGACAAAGATGGTTATATCAACATCAAGGTGAAGCCAGTACGTGAGGTCGTCGATCCATTTGATCAATTTCACGACATCACCTGTTGCCTGGACTATCTGGAAAGCGAACCTGGAGTCGATCCGTCGAGAATTGGCATCTGGGGTTCAAGCTTCGGCTGTGGTCACGCCATTTATGTTGCAGCTTGTGATGAGCGCATAAAATGTATGGTTGCTCAAGTCGGTGGACCTTCCCTTGCCAAGACCCTTTCAGATGTCGGGTCAATCCGCGCAGCAGAAAAGTCGCGTGGCATCTATGGATCCCAACCTCCTGCCATTGATGCCCACGAGACTCTGGCTGGAAAACCAGACTATGCAAAAATGGCACGGTATGTTGCCGATATCGAAAATATTAACGTACCAGGTTTACTGATGGATCAGGAGGATGAGGAGCTCTTCGACCGTACAACACAGCTGCCCGTGCTTTATGATATTTTGAAGGACAAGGTTCCATGCTCCTACCATACGTTTCCAGGTAAGCATTACGATATTTATGAGAAGAATTATAAGGAAGGATCTAATCTCGCAAGAGAGTGGTTCACCAAATACTTGTAGTCAATTAATCGGCGTTTCTTGTCCTTCAACATCACTGAATTTAACACAAGCTCATAACTCTAATGGGATTGTCTGACGCTTTAAATTCGCTACAATTGACAGTTCGAATCAGTTGTTGGGCTACATAATCGAAGTCGTCGGTGACCCCAAGAGATTGCGATCCAGCTTCGTTAAAGGAATTATCGAGCTACCGGTTCGGGTTCATGATCGTTAAGTCAACATCAACAGAGCCCAGAACTCCGATTTGATAACAGAAACTTCAAAAACTCTCATCGGATTCGCGGAAATTTCAACAGTTCCAGGGCCAAACCTATTTCTGGTACTTCTTCATCTTCTCTGCAATGAGCCGCCTATGCTCTTTTGATAACAGATTCTTTTGCTTTGCCCTGGGTTCTCTGGCAAACACGTACTTCTCACGAGTTACCTGCCGGGCTCTGAATCCGGCTTCTTTCAGCACTGCATAACAATCATCAATCATCTGCGGGTGGCCACACAACAAGGCATGATCGGACGCTGGGTCCGGGAACAGCTTCTCGAGTTGCGGGGTAACGTAACCTTTGGACTCATGTGATTTTTGATCAGCGAGGCTGTCTCGCGAGTAGCACATACGAAGCGAAAAGTTCTTGTATCTGGTGACCAGAGAATAGATATCTTCACTATACAAAAACTCATCACGGGTCCGTGCACCAAATAGTAAAACAACCTCTGTGAGGTTATTTTCAAGCGCTGCTGATAATTGTGTCAGCATGGGCATATACGGTGCTATACCGACACTCGTTGCAACCATTATCAACCTTTTTGGCAACGGGTCAGGCACTAACAACCGCCCAAAGGGGCCACTTACCTGCGCCTTGACACCTTCTTTGCATGAAAATAGGAATTTACTCGCACGACCGCCCTCGACGGTTGATACAACCAGATCAAGAAAACGAGAGCCAATGACGTCGTCACCGGAGTTACAAAGGCTGTAACTCCTCTCAAACTCCCCTGCTTCATCGACAAACCAGAATCGAAAGAACTGACCGGGTTTAAACTCAACGGCGTCGCTGTCTGTTTTCACGAATCGAAAATCGAGGGTGCTTTGACTTAATCGCCTGATTCGTTCCAGCTTTACTTCGAATGTCTTACGCACAGAGATTCCCTAACAACACCTACATGAGTTCTGCCTAAACGCCTCTCGCTATTACAGCGAACTTTATTATACCTCAACAGCCACCGGTGGAATTAAATCTGGCATCCTGGCTGGAGGAGCACAAGTAGGAATCCATCAAACAGATTACGGGAAGCATCAGTCAGCAATACGCACCGGAACTACGTCAAGACCCTGAACACGTTCAAACTATCTACAAAAACTGGCACCAGCGATGTTCCGGATGGGCAATGATATTATTCGGCACACGCGAATTTCTGAGAAGCTAAATGAAAGTAGAAGTTAAGGGGGTTATTAATCCCGGGTTTGAAGCTGTTCGGGATGAATTCGAACACCTATGGAATGAAATCGAAGTGGGCGCCAGTTTCTGTGTCTACCATCAGGGAGAAAAAATCATTGATCTCTGGGGTGGATTTACAGATCGAGATCAGGGCGTGGCGTGGCAAGCTGACACATTGGTTAATGTCTATTCAGCAACCAAAGGCCCTGCATCACTCGCAATCGCCATACTCCATGATGAAGGATTAATAAACTATGAAGAAAAGGTAGCAACCTATTGGCCCGAGTTTGGCGCTGAAGGGAAACAGAATATTACTGTCGCACAGCTGCTCTCCCACCAGGCAGGCTTGAGCGGAGTCGATGCCAGGCTCACCGTCGAAGACCTCTATGACTGGGATAAAATGATCAACCTGCTTGCCGCACAGAAACCACACTGGGAACCCGGAACAGCCGCCGGTTATCATGCAATCATGTGGGGCTACTTTCCGGGCGAGCTTATTCGCCGGATAACCGGGAAGACGTTGAAGGAATACTTTCACGAGAAGGTAGCTGTTCCACTGGACGCTGATTTCTATATCGGTCTACCTGTATCGGAGTTTCACCGATGTGCAACACTCATCGGTCCAGGCCGGGCACGCAAACAACCTGCGCCAACCCCGGCGGTCAAGATGCCCAGGCTCCATTCTGGTTCTCTGCACAACCCTTCAATTTCCCCTTTCAAACACGCCTGCAGCACACCCTGGCGCAACGCGGAAATTGCGGCATCCAACGGCCATGCCAGTGCACGTGGGTTGGCGAAAATCTACGGTGCACTGTCTATGAATGGCACCCTTGGTGGTACCAGCATCATCGGCCCGGAATCACTTTGGGAAGCGACAAAGGTAGAGGTGGAAGGAATTGAAGATCTGGTTCTTGGCGGAAAACTTCGCCGGGCAAGGGGCTTTATGCTCAACAGTGATAGTGCTTACGGACCTAATGATGAATCTTTCGGTCACGCTGGTGCTGGTGGCTCGCTGGGGTTTGCAGACCCTGATACCGGCCTCGGGTTTGGCTATGCCATGAACCAGATGCAGTCAGACGCAACGGCAGTCCCCAGGTCAAAGTTACTATTAGAAGCTGTGTACAGGTGCCTTCAAAAATGAACCGACACAGTTCCCTTTGACACAAATGTCAGTCAACCGGAGACATTCACGACTGCAACAATCCAGCTGTGCTAACCTGCTCAATCAATACTTCCAAGCGGAGATATCATGAAAGAATCCGGACCCAGGCCGCCACTCCTGGCACTCCTGGCACTCGGTTTTACCCTGATATTCTCTCCTCTCACCATCGCCGAAATCTCCGTCGGTAGGGGTGGCTGCCAGAGTGTGACCAGCAAAATCACCCGTGACTGGTCAGGCGTGAAACAGGTGATGCTGCCGGGCATGGCGAAAATGAGCCGGGTTAAAAGTGAAAATTTCAACTGTATCTCGCCCTACAATATTCGTCATGCGATGCAACGAAATATTATTCATGGTATCGATCTGAAGTGTTACGCAGATCCAGAGGGTCACGGTTTAGGTCTGTGCTGTGATCAACAACTGACTGCCTGCGCTCAACTCCGCGCTGAACTGGTACCCGAATTGGCTCGCAAACCGAAGAAACAAGAAAAGTACCAGCGCTCTAACTCTGACTGGGTAAGACCACCTACCGATTCAGATCAGTGGAAGTCAAATACTAACTAGTTTCTGTCCTTAAACTGGTGTTTTAGGCCAGATAGGTAAGAAGGCCAGCAAATGTTGGTTATCTAGGGGTTATCAAGGGATTATCAAGGGGTTAGCGAGGAACCAGCACCGCAATGCGTAGTTCTCGGACAGGAACTAACCAATCTAAACGAAAGCGGAGATGAGAACTGTGGATATTCAAGGAAGTTGCCTGTGCGGTAGCGTGCATTATCAAATTTCTGGTAAGTGCAGCGATATGTTGAGCTGTCACTGCAGCCTCTGCCGGAAGTCCCATGGTTCAGCTTTTGCCACGTTCAGTTCGGTGCACAAGGACAATCTCGAATTTACAGCAGGTAAAGATTACATCTGCAGCTATTCAGTTTCGTCTCACCTGGCCAGAACATGGTGCGATGTCTGTGGCTCCACCCTGCCCTTCCTCGAAGGTGAGCACTATTCAGTACCCGTGGGAACTCTGCTCGATCCTTGCCCCATGAAAATTGTCGGCCACATATTCACTGGTTCCAAAGCACCCTGGTATATGATCACTGACGATCTTAGAAAATTTGAAACATTCCCCCCTTCAATGGCGCGACAGGAAACGAGCCGGTCTGTAAACCGAAAGGACTCGACATCCACCTCTTCTGGAAGCTGTCTCTGTGGAAACTGTCAGTTCCAGATCGTCGGGGAGCCGAAATTCATGATGAATTGTCACTGCGATCGTTGTCGCCGATCGCGTGCTGCGGCTCATGCGACGAACCTGATGTTTCCTGAAGAAGCGCTGCTTTGGCTATCCGGATACGATCAGTGTACCCACTACAAGCTTCCACATGCAGATCGATTCAGGACAACGTTCTGTGGTGAGTGCGGCAGCCTGATGCCCTCTCTCTGGGGGGAGAATTGGAATGTACCTGCTGGCTGTCTCGATTATGACCCCGTATACAACCCAAAGGTCATATCTTTGTCGGCGAAAAAGCGAATTGGTTTAATATCTGTGACGATATCCCCCAGTTCGAAACCCGACCACAATGAGCGGTATATCGATGCCCATTATTAAAACACGGTGAGATGACTCGAAAAAGGGACTGTTGCGCTTTCAAGCGGGTACCACTTGTGGCAACATCCAGCACCGAATTGGCTCCAACCATCACATGTGCCCGATCATAAGATACTAATATGAACCAGGATCACCCAGCCGGTTTGCTCAAATTTCCGGTTGAAATGACCGGCGGATAAGAATAAAGAATGCGCGATTATTTCATCAGACGATTGTTGCTCATACCACCCACATTGCTGGGCGTCACCATCATCGTATTCGCCATTACACGCCTTGTTCCTGGTGGTCCACTGGAACGTGCAATCATGGAATCCCAGCAGCTCAATGCCAGTACGGGAGTCAGCACATCAGTTGCCGGTCAAGGCATGGCTTTGTCAGACGCCCAACTGCTGAAACTCAAAGAATATTACGGCTTTGATAAACCCATCCTGGAAAGTTATTTCATCTGGGTCACAAAAGTCATCCAAGGTGACCTGGGTTCATCCTACAGATACAACGAACCTGTATGGAATGTTATCCGTGATCGATTTCCGGTTTCGCTCTACTATGGGCTGGTCACCCTGGTCATTACCTATATTGTCTGTATTCCCCTGGGTGTTCTAAAAGCTATTAAACACCGTACTGTTGTCGATAATTTTTCATCGATTCTGATATTCATTGGCTATGCAATTCCCGGGTATGCACTCGGCTCATTACTGTTGTTGTACTTTTCAGTTCGGTTGGAGTGGTTTCCAATGGGCGGTTTTGTGAGTTTCGCTTTCGACGAAAAAGATGCAATGGGCAAGACCCTTGATCTCATCAACCACTCGGTGTTACCACTTATCTGTTATTTAGTCGGCAGTTTTGCCCTGGTGACGTTACTACTCAAGAATCACCTGCTTGACAATCTTGCCGCTGACTATATACGGACTGCAATTGCCAAGGGCGTGTCATTTAAAAAATCTGTTACCCGTCACGCTATGCGCAATTCGCTGATTCCCATTGCAACAACATTTGGTCAGAATATTACCTTGCTGGTTAGTGGATCGTTCCTCATTGAGAGCATTTTCGATATTGACGGTTTTGGCCTGCTCGGACTCACAGCGATACTAGACCGAGACTATCCGGTGGTCATGGGCGTCATACTTCTCGCGAGCTTCCTGTTGCTCGTTGGCAACATCATTTCCGACTTCCTGGTTGCTCTGGTCGACCCGAGAATAAGGTTCCAGTAACGCAGTATGTTCAGTTTCGACCCACAAACCCTGAAGAAACTTCGTCGTTTCCGCGACATTAAACGTGGCTACTACAGCTTCCTCATTCTTACCGGAATGCTTGTTCTTATGGGTTTTGGGGAGCTGCTAGTAAACAGTCGCGCCCTGGTCGTGAGCTACGAGGGAGACCTTTATTTCCCAAGCTATACACGCTTCCATGCAGGCTCTGACTTCGGTCTGGACTACAGTTATGAGGTTAATTACCGTCACCTGAAGCAGAAGTTCATTGAGGCAGATTCCGGGAACTGGCTGGTCATGCCGCCTGTGCCATACAACCCATTTGAAAATCATTCAGTCAGTGGTTTTTACAAGCCGGAAGCGCCTTCTATGGAAAGTCAGCACTATTTAGGTACCGATACCACCAGTAGAGATATTCTCGCCCGTCTGGTTTATGGGACTAGAATTGCGATGATGTTTTCACTGGCATTTATGGTCTGCGTCTACGTCATCGGTATCTCGATCGGCTGCGCAATGGGTTATTTCGGCGGCATATTCGACCTGATGTTTCAAAGGCTCATCGAGATCTGGTCGAATATACCGTTTCTATATATGGTGATTATCGTTTTTTCGGTCATACCTTCGAATTTTTCAATTCCGACCAGGATCGGAATCCTGCTAACGGTGATGGTGCTTTTTTCATGGCCTACTATGACTTATTACATGCGAACGGAAACCTACAAAGAAAAATCCAGAGACTATATTGCCGCCGCGAGGATTATCGGTGCCACTGATACGCGAATCATTTTTATCCATATCCTGCCCAACGTATTATCCACCCTGGTGACATTCATGCCATTTATCATTGTCTCTGCGATTTCGGCGATAACCTCACTCGATTTTCTGGGCTTCGGGTTACCTCCGCCCACACCAAGTCTCGGTGAGCTACTCAAGCAGGGGACTGCGAATCTACGCACGGCACCCTGGATAGTGACCTCTGCCTTTGGCACCCTTGTGGTTCTGTTGACTCTTGTGACATTTATTGGTGAAGCAATAAGAGAGTCATTCGATCCAAAAAAATTCACGGTCTACAAATAGACCAACACGAACGTGAGATTAAGAGATTTAACTGAAGATGAAAAAAATTAATTCAATCCAGTTACTGCTTTCAGTAATTCTGGCCATCTTTCTATCAGCCTGTGGTGATTCCCCGCATGAGTCCCAGGAAGCCGATGCTGCTGATCTAATAACAATAGACAATACCCAGGAAGTACTCGACTACTACGCAGAACACCCGGATTTTTTCAGTTTTAAAACACTGGCGGACCTGCCTGCTGATCTCACATGGGAGAACGGTTCTGATCTACCAGAGATCGGCTCACCGAATGCCAAGAAAGGCGGTACGGAATATGTTCGTCTCCAGGATTTCCCGAGGACGTTTCGGACCGTCGGCCCCGATTCCAACGGATCCTTCAGACCCTGGATTCTGGACGACACGGCCATTTCAATCGCCCATCGGCATCCGCAAGAATTCGTTTACTATCCAGGCGTCGCCGATTCATGGGCCGTCGATCGAGATGCGAAAACGGTTTATGTGAAGCTCGACCCAAATGCAACCTGGTCAGATGGTATTCCTCTAACTGCCGATGATTTCATGTTCATGTTCTGGTTTTTCCAGTCTGATTATATTGTCGCCCCCTGGTATAAAAACTGGTATGGAACCCAGTATACAAATATCACAAAGTACGACACACACACATTGTCGATTTCCCTCCCCAATGCTAAACCGGATATGGATTCACGAGTGCTTTCTCTCAACGCAATGCCACAACATTTTTTTAAAGAAGTCGGTGATGACTTTGTTGAGCGCTACCAGTGGCGATCTGCACCAACCACTGGTGCATACATTATCAGGGAGGAGGACGTTAAAAAGGGCCGTTCTGTGACACTGACTCGCAACAAAGACTGGTGGGCGAAGGACAAGAGGAGCTGGAGATATCGCTTCAATGCCGACCGTATTCGTCTCTCTGTTATTCGAGATACACCCAAGGTGTTCGAAGCATTCAAACGTGGTGATATTGATCAGTTCCGCCTGAACCTTGCTGAATACTGGTACGAAAAGCTTCCTGATGAAGATCCTGATGTTGCCGCAGGTTACATACACAAGTCTGTTTTCTACAACAAAAGACCAAGACCAACCTATGGCCTCTGGATCAACACTTCACAGCCACTACTGGAAAATCGTGACATTCGCGTTGGTATCAACTACGCCACTAACTGGGATCTGGTAATCGAGAAATTTTTCCGTGCTGATTACACGCGCATGCAGACCTCATCTGACGGATATGGTGAGTTTACCCATCCAACCCTGAAATCCAGACCGTTTGATATTAACAAGGCGCTGGAACACTTTTCTAAAGCCGGTTTCGATAAACGCGGCCCGGACGGAATCCTGGTCAAAGAAAGCGGCCAGAAGCTGGCTTTTACACTATCCAGTGGCTATGAAAATATGAAGGATGTGCTCACAATCCTGAAGCAAGAAGCTGCCAAAGCCGGGCTGGAATTCAGAGTTGAAGTACTTGACGGTACATCTGGCTGGAAAAAGGTGCAGGAGAAGAAACACGACATTCATTTTTCAGCCTTCGGCGTTGGACTAGAGCTGTATCCCAGGTTCTGGGAGACCTACCATTCAGACAATGCTTATGACGATGCTTTCCTTGAAGATGGTTCTGTCAATCCAGACCGCAAGCTGAAAACCCAGACTAATAATCTTGAAGCTCTCTCAATTTTAGAGATGGATGGTTTGATTGAAAGTTATCGAGACTCCGATAACAGGGAAGAAATGATCAGGCTGGCTCATGAAATGACAGAAATACATCATGAACATGCTTCATTTGTTCCCGGTTTCTACCAGGGATTTTTCCGTCTTGGCCACTGGCGTTGGATTCAATATCCTGAAGGATTCAGCTATAAACATGCCCGTGGAGCTGGCCAGCTTTTCGTGCACTGGATTGATACCGAAATGAAAGCAGATACTCTGGCTGCTCGTAAAGAAGACCGAACGTTTGAGCCTCAAATTCGTGTCTTTAATGACAATAAAGATTAGCCCCTGAGATTAGCCCCAGATGCCACTACTCGAAGTCACCGATCTGATCACTGAATTCGATACTGACGAGGGTCGGGTCCGGGCTGTTGATCAGGTGAGCTTCTCCGTTAATGAAGGAGAGACTCTCGGTATCGTCGGTGAATCTGGTTGCGGCAAGAGCGTAACAGCCTTGTCCATCATGCGTCTCTTGCCCCAACCAATGGGTCAGATTGTCGGGGGTTCCATTGTCTTTAAAGGTCAGGATCTGATACATCTCCCCCTGAATCAGATGGAAAAAATAAGGGGTAACGATATCGGCATGGTATTCCAGGAACCGATGACGGCCCTGAATCCTGTTCACACGATTGGTAAGCAGCTAACAGAGGGACTGCTCCTGCACAACGACTACAAGTCTCAATTCGCCATAAGGGAAGCCATCGATATTCTCGACCGCGTTGGAATACCGTCTCCAGAAGTCAGGATGGGAGAGTATCCGCACCAACTGTCAGGAGGCATGCGACAAAGGATAGTCATTGCCATTGCGCTTGCCTGTAAACCATCACTGCTTATCGCCGACGAGCCAACGACGGCGCTTGACGTAACGATACAGGCTCAAATTCTTGAACTCATCAAAGAATTACAATCTGAAATGGGTATGTCTGTCGTTCTAATCACCCATGATCTTGGTGTGATAGCAGAAACATGTGAGCAGGTTGTCGTCATGTACGCGGGAAAGGTGGCAGAGAAAGGCAGTGTCTACGACATTTTTGATCATCCGGCACACCCCTACACGCGTGGCCTGCTTGCTTCCATTCCAACCCTGGAAACAGTGCCGAAATCTATCCTTAGCACCATCGAGGGTATGGTGCCAGGTCTCAGGGATCTACCGGATGGCTGTCGATTCGAAAATCGCTGTCCTCACTCAACCAGCGCCTGCACACAATCTTCTCCTCCAACTCACCTGATCGAGGCACACCATGAAGTGAGTTGCTTTCGATGGCAGGAAATTTGAGCATGACAGACACTCCAATCCTGGAAGTTAAAGACTTGAAGATGCACTTCCCGGTCAAGGAAGGCATTCTGCTGCGAACCAGTAAATTCAATAAGGCAGTCGATGGCGTTTCACTGACAATTAAACCAGGCGAAACACTGGGCCTGGTAGGTGAATCAGGTTGTGGAAAATCTACTCTGGGGCGATGCATCACTCGTTTGTACAATCCAACCTCCGGCTCTGTTATTTTTGAGGGCCAGGATCTAACCCGGCTCAAAGGCAAGGCTTTATTACCGTTCAGGCAGAATATCCAGATGATTTTCCAGGATCCAATGGAGTCACTTAATGCACGACATACCGTTGGCGACATTATCGAAGAGCCGTTTATCATCCATAAAATTGGCGACAAGGAATCAAGAAGGAAACGAGTGGCGGAGTTACTTGAGATTGTCGGGTTACCTGCACGCTCTGTTACTCGTTACCCTTTTGAATTTTCCGGGGGACAGAGGCAGAGAATCGGAATCGCGCGATCAATTGCCTTGAATCCAAAACTGATTATCTGTGATGAACCGGTTTCAGCCCTGGATGTATCAATCCAGAGCCAGATCCTGAACTTGCTGATCGAATTACAGAAAGAATTTAACCTGTCATACCTGTTCATTGCCCACGACCTGGCTGTGGTCAAACATATCTCCGATCGCATCGCTATTATGTATCTCGGGAAAATCGTGGAGAGCACTGATGGTGAGTCTGTCTACAGACAGCCATTACACCCTTACACGAAATCGCTGATTTCCGCGATTCCAGTTCCTGATCCACATCATAAAGCCCAGCGGCAGGTTCTCACCGGAGACGTCCCCTCTCCCATCGATCCGCCTTCAGGGTGTCCATTCCATCCCCGATGCCCGGTGGTGATGGACAGATGCAAACACGAGGCGCCAGAGTTAAGATCCCATACGGACAATCATCTCGTTGCCTGCCATCAAGTTTCTTAGCTCAAATATCTGAGATCAAATATCTTAGATCAGGTATCTTGGCTCAAATATCTTAGCCTGAGCATTCTAATTCTGGATATCTTATTTTGAGTATCCTGATTGGAGTATCTTAGGCTCAACGCCGCCCGGCAACCTAAATGAAGCGAGGCAAAAATGACACATATCAATCAAAAAAAGCGAGCAGAACTACCTGAGCTTGAACCAATGTTTAACATGGTTGAAGCATCCATGGGTTTCATTCCCAACAGTTTCTTTACGATGGCCCACTGGCCTGAAATGCTACAGGCATTTGCTCCGTTTGCAGGTACCGTTCTCGGTTCTGGCGAATTGGACCCTGGTCTCAAGCAACTCATTGCCTACGTCGCCAGCAATGCCTCTGGATGCCGATACTGCCAGGCACATACTTCTCACAGTGCTGAAAAACGCGGTATTTCCGTAGAAAAAATTAGTGAGGCGTTTGAGTTTGAAACCAGTTCGAAATTTGTCGAGGCAGAAAGGGCGGCTCTACGAGTAGCCCTGTACGGTGCCATTACGCCCAATGGCGTTGAGGCATCACACATGGAAGATCTGGCTTCCCACTATACTGAAAAGCAAATAGTCGAAATCGTTTCTGTCATCGCCCTTTTTGGTTTTTTGAACCGGTGGAATGACACCATGGCAACAACCCTTGAAGACAAACCAAAGTCTTTCGCTACCAATCGTCTGGCAGACAGTGGATGGGAAGCCGGTAAACACGATAACAATTAGACTTCCAGAGCGTTACAATTGCATCTGTTGACGAATCTAATCTCGCTTGTGATGATGTGTTAGTTAACTGAATGAGCAGAAGGTCACCCATGTCTTCAGATCAACCGGATATTTATCCATCCAGGGAAAGTACCCTGGTAAACCAGTTGAAAGACAACATTGAGAAAGTCATTCGCAGCAGCAATGACAGTATTAAATGGTTGTTAACGGCTTTCTTTGCTGGTGGTCATGTTCTCCTTGAGGATGTGCCTGGTACCGGGAAAACTACCCTGGCCAAATCCCTTGCTGGAAGCATCAATGGAGAGTTCAAACGAATCCAGTTCACGCCTGATCTTCTCCCTTCTGATATTCTTGGCGTTTCAATTTTTGATCAGCAATCAAAGGAATTCGAATTTCGGCGAGGACCCATATTCACCCAGATACTGCTGGCAGACGAAATCAACCGTGCATCTCCACGTACGCAATCAGCACTACTTGAAGCAATGGGTGAGGGTCAGGTAAGTGTGGAGGGAAAACGGATTTTAATGGATGAATTGTTCTTCGTCATTGCCACCCAAAATCCAGTGGAATTCCACGGAACCTACCCCTTGCCTGAAGCACAGATGGACCGCTTTGCCATGCGCTTCGATCTTGGATACGTCTCCCGGGAAGATGAAGTCCAAATCCTGGATTCACAACGATTCGGACACCCTCTCGATAAGCTTAAAGCCTGTACTAATCTTAAAGATGTAATATCCATCAAGGAAGCGGTGAGCAATATACGCATATCAGATGAATTGAAGCACTACATAGTCGATCTCATTGCTGCAACGCGCTCCCATCCCGGCGTTCAACTAGGCGCAAGCCCAAGGGCAAGCCTTACCCTGATGAAATGTTCCCAGGCGTTAGCGCTTATTGAAGGTTTTGATTTTGTGACCCCAGATCTAATACAGGAACTTGCGGTGCCAATCATTGCCCATCGCCTGATTCTGGACCCAGAATCACAGTACTCCGGAACGGATGCCAGCAGCCTGGTTGTAGAAGTTCTCCAGGAAATACCCGTGCCAGCCTAGGATTCCAGACCGTGTTTAAGGACTCAATTTTTCCAGCTTATGCAAGACTATCCAGAGCGAGCAGGAGAGCCTCGCGCCGAAATTCTGATAGAGGCACCTTGATTATTACCAGCGCAATTATCTGTGCTGCGGTGGGTATCGATACTGGTCTGACCCTGGTTTATCAACTGTTCGCTTTGCTTCTATGTCTGATTATTGTGTCGCGCCTATCCCTGCGAATCCAGAAGCCTGAAGTCACCCTCGAGCGACATCTACCGAAATACGCTACCGAAGGCCAGGAGTTCGAATATTTTATCAGGGTGACTAACCAGGGTGATCACATCGAAGATGAGCTGAGGCTGAACGACAACCCCCTGGTTGTACCGCCCGGTCTGGAACAATTCAAAGTAGCAAGAGAGCCTGGTGAAGAAACACGAAACGCCTATGACCGATGGATTGGCTTCCATCGTTTCATGTGGTTGCAACGCCTGAACACGGGAATTACCGTAAAACAGGCAATGGTTCCTGAGATAAATCTAAAGGCGACAGTTGACACTAAAATAGTGGCGACACCTCTGCGCAGGGGAATCATTTACTTTACTTCCACAACCCTGCTTTGCCCCGATCCCTTCGGCCTGAACTATTCAATACAGAACTTTGACCACCATGAACAACTCATCGTGCTCCCAAAACGGTACCAGATTAACAAGTCTTTCGAGCTGCCAGGGGGGCGGCATTTCCAGCCGGGCGGAGTTAATTCCACCTGGTCTATTGGCGAATCAGATGAATTTGTTTCCTTAAGGGAATATCGAGATGGAGACTCGATGCGGAAGATCCACTGGGCGAGTACGGCCAGACGGGACAAACTCATCGTCAAAGAATTTCAGGATGAGTTTTTTGTTCGCCAGGCGCTGATACTGGATACTACCGCAAACGATAGCGTGGTATTTGAGGAAAGTGTGTCCGTGGCCGCAAGCTTATTGTTACAAATGGAAAACACAGATGGTCTCATGGACTTGATATTCCTCAGTGATACGCCACAAATTATCACTGCAGGTCGTGGGTTTGCCCAGACCAATCACCAACTGGAAGCACTTGCTACCGTTGAAAAATGTAACTCACCTATTCAGAGGCTTATAGAAGTCGTTAGCAGTCAATCAAAAGTCATGAGTGGATGCCTCGTTGTTTTGCAAGGTTGGGATGAGCAGCGACAGGAACTGATGCGACGATTGTCTACTGCCGGAATTCCGATCGTCCTGTTTATTGTTACCAGAAACGAAGAAGCGCTTGAAGAAGTACCGCCTGACGCCAATATTCTTATCCCTGGTCAAATTTCAGATCAGCTGGCAAACCTGTGAGAACCTATTTCAAACCCAGATATATCCAGGGACTTGTTGTACTGGGCTGGGGAATCCAGGCAGACCTAATCTGGTTCGCCATTCCGATGGCGACTATTCTTGAAGCGCGATATTTTCTAAACCGGCGATGGGCTCTCACTCAACAGGACTTCTATCGTGTCGCCGACATGACCACACTGGCGGCAATTGGCATGATTATTTTTCTATTTGTGAATGCCAGGACTTATCATTTCATCACCACACTGCTCCTCTGGCTGCCAATCGTATTTTTCCCCCTAACGGCCGTACTGGCATATAGTACAACCAACAAGATGTCTCTTGATATCCTCTTTTACTCACTGCGGCGTCAAAAAGAACCAGTGCAGCAATCCTGGGATATGGATTACTTCCTCCTTGGGGCGTGCCTTCTCGCAGCGGGTATAAACACGGAAGACAACTCACTTTTTTATCCACTTGCAGCGATTGCTCTGATCTGGTGTCTGTACCCGCTGCGGTCGACTCGCTACAAAAAGAACATCTGGATCCTGGCGACCACTATCGTCATTGTGACAGCCAGTTTCACGCACCAGGGGCTTAGGGCTTCTCATCTCGCACTAAAGGCAAAAACAGACCAGTGGATTGCAAACTGGCTGTCACATCGTACTGACCCACTCAGGACAAGAACAGCGCTCGGAAAAGTCGGTCAAATGAAACTATCTGACGCGATACGATTTAGAATAGATGCATCTGGTGAACTTCCCTTCCCCAGCCTGCTACATGAAGCGAGTTATAACTACCCTGGCCAGGAAGGTTCCCTGGAATGGGCTATTTGGGATCCAAAGTTCAACACCATTGAACATGCAGGCGACTTTATCTGGCGCTTTGGTGATGACCGCAAGGAAGTGGAAGGATCTGCGAAACTTTATATCGAATTCGACAGAAAGCATGCACTGATACCCGTACCCGCAAGCCTGACTGAGATCAATGACTTACCGGCACTGGACGTCAAGTCAAACAGATACGGGACCATACAGGGAACGGGGCTGGTTCCAAGCCCTGCCTACAAAATCAAGTACGGTACCAGGGGTACGTTGTTTAAACCACCAAACGATATTGATCTCATTATCGGTAATGACCATGAAGAACTTCTGTCGAAAATAGTACAAAAGTCTGACTATCCCGCCCAGGAAGCAATCAAGTTCGTCCGTCAATATTTTGCAGAATTTAAATACAGCCTGTATCAGGATGACCCCGGTCCAACTAGTGATCCCCTGTCACACTTTCTTCTGACACGAAAAGCAGGTCACTGCGAGTATTTTGCGACAGCAACCACACTATTGCTGAGGCAGATGGGAATCCCCGCTCGATATGTCGTCGGCTTTGCAGTGCAGGAATATAATGAGGCCCTGGGTATGTATATAGTCAGGCAGCGTCACGCACATGCCTGGTCGATTGCCTACGTCAATGACGAATGGCTGGTCATAGATACCACACCCAGCGTCTGGTTCGAAGAAGAAAACGCTCATTCCAGCCTGTTCCAACCAGTTCTGGATTTCATTGGCAATTACAACTTCCTGTTTCAACTCTGGTGGAATGACCAGAAACTTGAAGACTATGAGATCCATCTCTGGGTGATTGGTGGCATCCTTACATTAATTCTTATCTGGCGTATTTCTACCAGTGAGCAAGTTATCATCTCCAGCAGCAAACGTGAAGAATCTGATGTGTCGCTACCCGGCAGTGACTCACCTTTTCGAAAAATTGAAATGGTTTTGTCTGAACAAGGTTTAAAGAGAGATAAGGGAGAGCTATTGCGCCGATGGTTAGTCCGAATTCAAAGACCAGAACTACTGCCTTTGTTAACAGTCCACAATCGCTGGCGATTTGACCCCAGAGGAGTCGCTGTCAACGAAAAGGTCACACTAAACAGACAAATTGAAGACTGGCTGGCGGACCAGGCAGAAGAAGTCTGACAGGCACTTTCTGTGCCTATTTACTCTGCACATATTCGCCGATTAACCTTTCAACTTCTGGAGACCCTGGTGCAATCTGGCTCAATTTTGAGATCAATTCAAGAATGCCTGTCGTCACACTCAGTTTCTCCATAAACCGGATCTCTGTTAACAAAAGATCATATTGGTTAGGCCAATCCTGGTTGGCTTGTTTCAGAAAGACCAACGCTTTCCCTGTTTCCGAAACTGAATCCAGCGCCACTGCATATACATATGCGTATCGGGGCTGACTATCCAACCTGTCGGTTGCAGCTGCCAGATAAGGAATTGCTTCTTCATACCTGCGCTGCCGTATTAAAGACAAGCCGTAGCTAAACTGGGCGGCCCCGCTATCTGGCGCGACTCTCAACGCTCTTTGTAAAAGCGGAACCGCCAACTCCTCCCGGTCTGTAGCCCTATAGAGATCCGCAAGATTAAGAATAGCTGGAATGTAATCCGGCTCGACTATTAAGGCACTCTTGTACGCCTGCTCGGATTTCATCTGATTTCCCAGATTGAGTTCCAGGTTACCTAAAGAAGTCTGGGTCGAAGGCATGTCAATCGACTTCGCAAGACTCTCCCGATACTCATTCATCAATGTCACAAATACACCCATCTCTTCCAGAGGAATATCAGAGGGCATCGTTGACAAAGATATTGCAACTTCCATTCGTACTGATTTAGCAGGGTCGCTGGTCAGCGCGGAGAGAAGCTGCCAGCGCGATTGCGCTGGAATGTTCCTCAAACTGCGGACAGCACCTACTCTTACCAGTGGGTCTTCATCAATAAGATAGTCAGCAGCGACCTCTGTACCCACTCTTGATGGAAATGCTGAAAGCTGTTCAAGCAAGGTCGCCTTGAGAATTCCCGAACTTGCATCATCATTAATCAGGGCAACCAAGCCCCTGGTGGTGAGCGGGTCACCCAAACGAGCAGACGCGACTAACGTTGATCTGATATCTGGTGCCTGAGGCTCCTTAAGCCAATGGGCAAGGGTCTTTTGTGCCCAGGATGCTGTCGTCCCCTTGTGGCAACTGTTGCAGGCGTTTGGAGTGCCCAACTGTTCGGAAATCGTTGGGTCCGGGATCCCGAACTTGTGATCGCGTCGCTCATCGACCAGCATGTAGTTTGTTTCCGGCATGTGGCATTCCACGCATTGCGCGCCTTCGGAAGCCAGCGGATGGAAATGATGTTCTGGAGTATTGTATTCAGTCGCCAGATGACACTGTGCGCATAGACCATTCCCCTCTACAAGAAGTTTTCCCGTGTGTGGTTGGTGGCAGTTCATACAGGTCACACCCTTCGCATGCATTTTGCTCTGCAGGAAAGAACCGAGGACATAAACCTCATCCCGAATCTGGCCGTCAGGGTAATACAGACCCTCATCGAGAAGAGCGATCTGGTATTGGTCATGGTAGGTCGCTCTGCTATCCAGATCGCCGATAATGGCCCGGCGAGAGTGGCACCCTCCACATACATTAATGTGTTGATCAGATTTTGTGCCCTTTGGTTGTGCAATTGAGGCTCCTTCCATGAACTCCCATTTAAGTTTGTTATCAAGCTTGATGAGTCCACTCGCCTCACCAGGGATCGCAGATTTAGCCAGGGAGACATGCTCCGAACCTGGTCCATGACATGCCTCACAGGCAACGTTGATATCGGACCAGGTTGTGGTAAAGGCCTGTTTCTCAACGTCGTAATTTTTCTTAAGATTGGTACTGTGGCATTCAGCGCACCGCGTGTTCCAGTTCTGCAGGTGACGGGTCCAAAAAAAAGGAGAGTCAGTCGTTATTGGTTCATTGGCTTGTAAATGTATCCATCTTTGCCCACCTGCATTTTTGTCGCGGCTGTCCCAGGCAATATTCAGCGCTTGCAAGCGCCCACCATCCATTGCGATGAGATACTGCTGCAGCGGGTAATGGCCAAAGGTATAGCTAATGGTGTATTCATGCGGTTCGTGATCTGGCCCCAGGGTTTCAATAAAAAAGTCAGCTCCACGCTTGAACAAACGACTCTCGATATTGTGGAACTTAACCCTGGTATTACTAAAGTCTCCCAGGACAGAATCTGCGGTCGCCGTTGCCATGGCCAAATAGTGATCCGATTGCTTCCAGTCAGCGAAAGCATCCTGGTGGCAGGAAACGCACTCGCCAGATCCTACGAAACCAATTTCCGCGGCAGAATTGATCATTGGTGACATGAGAAAAATCATTACAATGATTTTCAGTCGAAGAAAATATCCAAACATGTTTAATTCTAATTGTTGTGTAGTCTGTGAAAGGAATTCATCTCGCCGAGTTTTCCTGCGTAAGGTATGATAGCTCTTTCACTGTTGGTACAGCAAAAGACGATCCCGGGCGACAGTACCGGTGCGGCTTTGTTACCTACACGTTCTGACAAATGACTGAACAAATAAAGAGACTACGCGCAACAGTGGTGTGCATTCACGAGAATGACCTGCTGGCCATTGAGCTGGAAGATCCAACAACAAAGAAACGAATGTGGTCCTTACCTGGTGGGCAGATTGAACCCGGCGAACTAGCGGAGGATGCCGCAATCAGGGAAACAATGGAAGAGACTGGCTACTGCGTTGAACTACTGCGCAATCCAAGAGCAGTCAGCCAATATACCTACCGCTGGAATGCGCAGATATACGATTGCACCAATCACTGGTTCGCCGCCAGGCTAACGAATTCAGACAATATTGCAGTCGATGATGCGCAGTACCTGTTAGGTTACCGTTGGTTGCCGATTGAACGAATCAACCAGTTATTCTCATATCACCCCCATATCAGGGACTACATAAAGAAATTTACCGAAGAGATTCTCGCGTCGAAATAGCTATTTGATGAATTTTCCACAACCGAACAGTCAACCTTCTCGACTTCATCAAGTATAATCATTGCCTTCACAATTTTCGTTTTAGGAACCAATTCTTGGATATTAAACAAAATATGTCTCATATCATTGAGGCAGAAGCCGCAGCCATTCGATCTATCAACGTCACCGATGCATTTGAGGAAGCTGTGAACATTCTAATGTCCTGTCCGGGTCGGGTCGTTACCACAGGAATTGGTAAGGCCGGTTTTATCGCTCACAAATTCGCAGCGACGCTCTCTTCCACGGGTACTCCTGCATTTTACATTCACCCGGCAGAGGCCGGACATGGTGACCTGGGAATGTTAGCCGAGGGTGATTGCATCATCGCCTTTTCAACAAGTGGAAAATCTGTTGAGGTAATTGAAATGCTGGAAATCGCCCATCACCTGGGAATTCACAGCATCATCGGGATTACATCCCATACTGATTCACCCTTGAGGGAGCTGAGCGAAATCGTCCTTGATATGGGACCAGACATCGAAGAGCCCTGCCCCTTAAAGATAACTCCCAGCGCAACAATCGCTGTGATGCTAGCCATTAGTGATGCCATTGCACTTACCCTGATGAATTTGAAGGACTTTACAAAAGAAGATTATGGCATGCGACATCACAAGGGCTACCTTGGCAGCATTACCAGCAAACAGTATGACAGTGAGTAGTCAGTTTTGACGTTAACAATCCCCATACTGGACCCGGCGATACTCGCCGAGAAGTATGTTCAACAAGTCCAGGAAGAAATTACATCTCTTGGTGTCTCGTTAAAGGTGCTTGGGCTAATTGCTTCCGGTGACAAGCCCTCACTGGCATACGCACGAGCAACCAAACAGAAATTTAACGACGTGGGAATTGACTACGATCTTCGGCATGTTGAAAGGCTGCAACTTGAGAAGGAAATTATTGCCGCCAACGAAGATCCCGGCTTCCACGGCATTTTCATTTATTTTCCTGTCTTCGATAACCAGCAGGATAGCTATCTGCGAAACCTGGTTGATTTCAAAAAAGACATAGAAGCTGGCAGTCTCTTCTGGACGAGAAAGTTGTACGAAAATGATCGCTATGCAATGACAGAGAATCAGGCCAAGAAAGCCCTTCTTCCCTGCACTCCGCTCGCCGTCTTAAAGATCCTGACAGAGATTGGTGCATACTCCCTCGATGCTAAACGCCCGATACAGGGAAAGACTGTGACGATTTTCAATCGCAGCGAGGTGATCGGCCGGCCGCTCGCTGTGATGATGTCCAATGATGGCGCAGACGTTTATTCATTCGATATCAATGGTGTATTGAAATTTGTGGACGCTGAACCTCACGAGACCAGCATCAGTAGAAACGATGCATTAAAGCAATCAGATATTGTCATCACCGGTGTTCCGGGCCATTCCTTTGACAAGATTCAGGGAAGTGAAATTCGTCAAGGAGCAATTTGTCTCAACTTCTCAAGTACCTCGAATTTCGCTGATGATATAAATACCTGCACTGATATGTACATTCCGAAAATTGGCCCCATGACAGTCGCCATGTGCATGCGGAATCTTATCCGGCTGTACACAAACTTCAGCCAGGCGAACTAACCATGGCCAAAGAGACAATGGAAGAATTTCTTGATTCTCTGGCTGCACGGACTCCTACTCCGGGTGGTGGTGCCGTGGCCGCAATCACCGGTGCGCAGGCAGCCGCGCTCATGTCGATGGTCTCCGCGTTTACACCAAATCCTGATGAAATAACGAAAATCAATCAAAGGGCTAATGAGGCCAGGAAGATATTTCTTCAACTTGTGCAACAGGACATCGATGCATTCGAAAAACTGATGTCTGCGTATAAACTAAAGAAAGGAACCGAAGATCGTGAATCGATTGTCCAGTCTGCGCTGACCGAGGCTGCGGAAGCACCAAGAGCAATGATGCTTCTGGCTAATTCACTGATAGAAGATGCATCCAGGCTACAAAAAGATGGCAACCAAAATCTTATCACTGATACTGCAATGGCCGCTGTATTGCTCGAGGCAACGATTAAATCTGCCGAGTACAATATCCTTATCAATCTGAAGAGCATAAAAAGCGATCAGTACAAACAGGAAATTCATGCTGATATCAAGAGATGCAGGCTTAATCTGGCTCATCTCACGGAGATAGCCGAGCGCATTCGGCGTTCGATGGCGTCGGATTCGTGCTGATACACCATCTTTCTTTTTTACCCTGCCTGTTTATACTGGTTTCATGCACTACGTCTCCCCCTGAAACTAATGTTGGGAACCATTCAGCTCCATCCACGGACATTACCCGTTTTGAAAATCGGCTTGCAGAAAAATTGTTGCACCTTGCCTTCGTTGAAATCAAAGAGGCCGACGAAGATGATAAATTAGGGACCATCGAATTTCATTTGCACAGGATTGAGCAGGGAATCGATTTCTCTCGTTTATCAAAACACAATCAACTGCAGATCCGTCTTCTCGACAAAGTTCTGATCTCCACAAGGATAGAGAACGCGACTGCTGAATCAAAAATCAATCAGCTTATACGTGATTCATCACCTGGACTTGATGGAGAGGCAGTCCGCCAGCTTGCGAAAAATCGAGTCGAGAAACTCAAAATTGGCATTCAGCTTCTCGCTAGTACAGACCGCGAGTTAAATTTAACTTCACTTTTCGATTCCATACGACAGGACCCGGACAACTACTTACCAGATACTGAGGCCGGTCGACAAGAGTACCTGACCCTCATGGTCGACAAATTGGTTGAGATGGAAGCATTACTACCACTATTTCTCGATCTTCCTGCCCACAAGGAACTAAACCTGATGGGTTTCAACAATCCGGACTCCATCGCAGTACCCGTCTTCAACTATGATCGGGGCACGACTACCCTTGAGGTAGACCTCACGGATATAACTCAACTGCCTCGATTCGAGATTGAGTCTGCGGCTCTTTTTTATGGTGTACCAGGACTGCACACAATTTCTAGCTTCCGAGAAATGTTTGAGATCCAATCACTTGCAGAACTCCCAGCCTATTCTAATGGCTGGGCAGCCTATATGAATTCGATGCTGGACAGAATTCCTCTATATCAACATCCAACAGGGGTTCTGGAGAGATCCTATTCTGAATTGTTTTTTACAGCTCTTGCAATCGTCGATTATTCCATCAATTCGCAGGGGCAGTCAGATGATGTGGCAGTCGAATTTTTAATCAGGAATTCACCCTACCCCACTTCTCGCATCAAAAGATCCCTGCAGTTAACACATCAATTTCCCGGTTTATACCTTGGACAGTTTCTGGGTCTTTTGGAGTTTGAGGCACTCCATAATTTCGCCGAGGAATCACTGGGGGGAAATTTCGATCTTGTTGAGTTTCACAGTTATATTGTGGAATTGGGACCACTGCCTTTTACAGAGCTTCGGGTACTTCTGGAACAGTGGGTGGATCGCTCCCGCATTTGAGAGATAGGAAATCGAGTGACACACGGATGATTTCAGCAGTTATAACCAACCATCCACCCCAGAAATGTTATACCCCCTTCCTCGCCTCTTCCGTATAGTCTTATATACCGCAAACGCGGTAATTCTCAGGGCGGGGTGGAAATCCCCACCGGCGGTAATCGTAGAGATACGTAGCCCGCGGGCGCCTCAGCTTCATGCAGAGGGACAAGCAGATACCGGTTAGATCCCGGAGCCGACAGTGACAGTCTGGTTATGAGAATAAGGGCGTGTTCTTCTCTCGATTGCTTTGGAGCACACTTCCTTGTTTGCCCTGTTGTTTTTTTAATCCACTAGAGGAAACAACAGATGACAATATTGTTTAACACAAACATCACTCAAATCGCGTCTCGAACGAAGGTGGCATTAGTTCAATCATGCTGGCATCACGATATCGTGGATAAATTTCGCAAGTCATTTCTAACTGAGTTCAAACTTGGAGATGGACGCATTGTCGATACATTTGCAGTTCCAGGCGCATTTGAACTGCCTCTCTATGTTAAACAGTTAGCAGAATCTGAAGAGTATGCTGCTGTAATCGCAACCGGTTTAGTTGTTGATGGCGGTATATACCGACACGAATTTGTCGCATCTGCCGTTATTGATGGTCTAATGCGCGTACAACTTGATACAGGCATGCCGGTCTTTTCAGGTGTCCTTACGCCTCATGATTTTATGAGTGAAGGGCGAGCGGAATTTTTCAGTGAGCACTTTGTTATTAAAGGTATGGAAACGGCTAAGGCATGTGCCGAAATACTGGCTGCCTACGATCAACATAAAGCTGCCTAATCCGCCAATGTGTATTTGACAGTCTGGAAGGGGAGCCTATACGACCTCCCCCTTCTATCAATTGGCGTCTCCATACTTGGAGAGCACGCCGTCTCGAAATGCTTGAAGGCACTCCTCGCTGGCACCATGGACTTCAAGCTGACGCTCAGTAGTCGTCAGGATCTCCGCAATTCGTGACTCTCGATTTTCTGCGCCCAGGTCCTTTGGGTTGGTATCGAGGAAAACGTGATTCCCATCAGGATCACGTGTTGCCCAGGACACGCCTTCTCCGTCCTTGTCGTCCGGGCCTCGCCGGACGGGTTCACCCTCCAAACCGGGGAGCCTTTTTGAAACGCTATCGTGCATAGCGAAGACGTCCGCGCCCCTGAAGTTCAGAGAGTTCTCGCTCAAGAACGTCATTAGTGCGAGGCGGAAGTAGCCGCTCTTCAGGACAACACGAAGACCTTCGACACTCATCTCATCGATGACTTCCATTCCGAGCGACTCATAGAATTCCGTTGACGCAGCCAGATCCTCAACACGAAGACAAAGACATATTAATCCGTAGTCCACCTCTCGAGCCTCCTCCGAGTATAAGAAGAATTAACCACCCTTTCTTCTGCTCGTTAATCTATCAGAAGCTGGTTCATTCGTTTGTTTAAAGCGTTGGCTTTTTTTCTTCCCCGTTATCTCCAGCCCCAGATGTAAGCAGGCGGCAAATGGCCAACTCAGGATAGATTTTGCCTACCGGATTATTGTTGTTCTCTTGGAATGGGAGGTAACAATTCGAGAGACTGGTCAATCTCACACCAGTTCGGCGCGCTGTCTGTGCAATGGTTAGCCGTCGGCTTAAAGTGATTCCGCTCATCCAGGGTCAGGCCATTGACGCTTGCCAGTCCCAATTCATCCAGTTGCGCCCACAAGCGGGTACCGCAATTTGGGCAGAATCTTCTCGAGTTGATTCTTCCGGAATCTGCGCGAACATCAAACCGGCTGGGATTGCCTTTGGTGACGACAATGCTTTCAATGGGTACGCCATAAACAGCGTATCCGGCTGCACCGCTAACCGTCTGGCAGTCGGTGCAATAGCAGAGAATTTGAAGAGATGGTTCGCGGGTCGTCTCGTAGCGTATTTCGCCGCAGAGGCAGCCTCCGGTAATAGTGTCGGCCATAAGTTACCTCCAGTTAGCCATGTCATCACGAGACAACAATTTTGCGGTACAGGTGCCAGGTTGCATGGCCGAGTATCGGCAGAACTACTGCGAGACCAACTAAGAATAGAATTGCACCCGCGGCGAGTAGCACCACAACGATGCCTCCCCAGACGAACATCACCAGGGTATTGGAATTCACTGCCCTGATGGAAGTGCTGATGGCCGTCACTGTACTCGTGGGTTTGTCCAGCAGCAGCGGGAAACCAACTACAGAAATCGACAGTGCCGCAAAGGCGAACAGGAAGCCGACAACATTGCCATACAAGATCAGCCCGCCACCTCGTTTGGTGGTAAATAATTCGGTTATGAAGTCAGCGATCGACTCCGGTGTGTCTGTGCCGAACAAGCCAAGGAAAATAAACTGCGCCATAAACAGCCAGGAGACATAGAGCAGCACCATCACTATCGACAGTGCCAATATGGGCGCAAATGCCGAGGAGTGAACGAAATCAAACGCGGAGCGCCAGCTAAGATCGAGCCCGAGTTCGCGACGTCGGCTCATCTCGAAGAGGGCAACTGAAACGACCGGACCAAGAAGCGTCAGGCCAGCGACCATCGGAAATGCCAGGAACAACATATTCTCACCGCCCATGTACAGGGTCATTAACAGTGCGAACAGCGGGTACGTGATAACCAGGAACACGCCAAAGCTTGGCCGGGCATTGAAGTCGTCGTAACCTTCCTTTAACGACTGCAGAAGATCATTGACGCTGATCTCGCGGATTTCGATCTGACTCGATCTGATTTGTACCTCTCTGAACGTTGGTTCCTGGATCATGGCTAATCCTCCTTCTCAAAGATACACAGCGTGGGCAACGAAATGACAGTCCACGCTGAATGTTGGTCTGTTGTGCCGAACTCCCTGCATTATAGGACAAAGAACAAACCATGACACGGCTGTGAATTTTCTGGCGAACTAAGCGGCAAACGCTTGTCATATCTGTGTAGAAGGGAGCCACAAGTGGCCTACTCATGGAAAGAGCGTCTATCAGTTACCAGCAAAATGAATCACTGGTACCACGAAGAATTGAGGTATCCTGTTTAGTACCTATTAAAATTTGTTACCGTCGGGAGGAAGACCTATCAGCGATTCCCACGCCCTCTTCCACATTGGCCAGCAGGTTCAGCATCTGCTCTTCAACTATCGTGGATTGATCTTCAATGTTGATGCTGTGTTTAGTGGCACAGATGAATGGTATGAACAGATGGCAAGATCCCTGCCTCCAAAAGACGCACCCTGGTATCATGTCCTTGTTCATGGCGCGGATCACACGACCTATGTCGCGGAGCAGAACCTGGAACCCTATTCAGGCAAAGGATACATTGACCATCCTATCCTTGATGCCTATTTCGACGGATTTAAGGATGGCATCTACAAACCAAAACGCGGACTCAACTAAAAAATTCCCGCTTCTATTCCCACACATCACCAAGCAACTCAACAACCCTGTTTGCAACCTTTTCGCCCGACGTCATCTCAGTCGACTCCCTGATGCGATCCAGGTTCAATTCAGGATGTATTAGTTTTGCTTGAACTGCAGCGCTCTTCGCCTCATCAAATTGTCCTGTGCGAGCAAGCCAGATTGCCAGATCGATCCATGCCCAAGGGTACACCGGCGATCTTCGAATAGAATTGCGCACCATTGATTAACGCTAATACAAACCGAGTGAATACGGCTCTGGATAACTACTTATCAACTCAGATATTCACCTGGTTCGAACTGGTGAATGGTACATCTGTTCATCCTGATTTTTCGGGGATTTGAAGCCGTATGATTCAACTACCCAATGCTAGCTCCAGGCGGGGTCTTCGAGTTGGTCGTCTTTGTCGATGCGGGTGTCGTGCTTGTCAGTTCATCAACTGGCAGTGTCAAGTTGAAGCGTGAATCCAACCGCGCGATATTTCACCGTGCTCACCAACGACCAAGGTATATCGTTGCAGCGGCATGACAGCTACTACTTAATGTGTCGCTTGAACCAGTCTTTCATAGCATCCATTCGGTACCGGCGAAGCGCCGGGTCACCACCCACCTGGGCGCCATGGTTACAGTTTGCAAGGCGTAACAACTCGACCTCACACCCGTGGTGTTGAAGAGCAGTGAACATTTGTTCTGCCTGCTCCATCGGGCACCGGATATCATTCTCTCCCTGAATCAGCAGGGTCGGTGTGGAGCAGCGGGAGGCATAGGCAACGGGTGAGAGTTCCCAGAACTTCTGCGGCATCTTAGCGATCTCTCCACCCATTTCAAGTTCAATCAGGGCCTTGCCCGCATCAGAAGTACCCCACATGCTGAGCATGTTATAAACACCTTGTTCCGGTACTGCAGCCTTGAATCGGTTACTGTGACCGATAAGCCAACCGCTTAAATGACCTCCACCGGAAACGCCGGTAACCCCGAGTTTGTCCTTGTGTGCGATGCCACGTTTCACAAGATCATCCAGCAATGCGTTGAAATCCCTGGTCTCAGGCTTGCCCCAGCAACCGAGAATGGATTGAGAAAAGGAGTCGCCGTAACCAGTAGAACCTCGTGGATTGGCAATTACAACTGCAAACCCGGCACCAACCAGTTCCTGGTAGTCACAATTAAAGCCATAACCGAATCCAGCATGCGGTCCTCCGTGAATACAGAGTATCGTCTTGTAAGGTGGCCGTACGTGTTTTGGTTTTAAAATCCAGCCTTCTATCTCAACGCCGGGGGCGCTCTTGACTAACAATCTTTCTGTGTCTGGCCAACGTATTTTGCGATGCCAGACCTGGTTGTGCCACGTTAATTGTCTTTCTGTGCCAGTGGCAATGTCCAGACTGAACAGTTCCGGTGGAGTATTGAGATCCTGGCTGGTAAAAAGCAGCTGGTCGCCGTTACCATCGAGCAGGTGGCAGATCCTCTCGCCGCCGAGTACAACCTCGCAACTTTCACGACCGGACAGGCTGATTCGATAGATTCGCTGCTCACCGCCTGCGGATACCGGCACGTAAGCGGCCTTACCATCCTCGCTTAGCTGCAAAGCTTGCAGTGTTCGGGCCGGGCTGCTGATCTGCATTGCACCGCCAACCATAAGATCCAGCCTGGCGGTTCGCTTTGCAATACGCCCGTTACTGACATTGATCAACATCAACTGGTTCTGGGCGGACATGTCTGACGGTGAGGCAAGATAGCCCAATTGGTCACCATTCCAGAACGCCAGGGTCAACAGTTTGTTTTGAAGCAGGTGTCGAACTTTCCCAGTGGTCGTGACGATGTTCAGGTCTGACTCAAAAAACTGATGTGGAGCGAGGCCAGTGACCGTATATGCGAGCTGTTTACTGTCCCCGGACCAGAAGGCTGCCGTGATTATTCCGGCATGGGAGGTGATAGGCCTGGGTTTGCCTCCAGAGACCCTGACCAGATAGATGGCCTGGTTGGTATTTTGTAAATATCCCGGGAGTGGATCAAATCGATACCAGGATCGGTTAATGCGTTGGTGGCTTTTCACCGCTTCTTTATCAATTGGTGCAGCGATTGCGTTGAACGCTATCCACTTGCCGTCAGGTGAGAGTTTGAATCCACCTGCGCCCTGGGGCAAAGAAGTAATCGCTTCCGCTTCTCCGCCGTGAATATCAATACTGTAGATTTGCGGGATCTTGTCCCGGGATGAAAGAAACAATATTTTGTTGCCATCTGCGGTAAACACCGGGTTGGAGTCGTTTCCGGCACCACGGGTCAACCGGCGGGGCTTAACACCATCAATGCTGGTCATCCAAACCGAGGCCGATTGTTTTTCTTTACCCTTTCTTTTTATCGTTTCCGATAATATATAGGCGATGGTTTTTCCGTCAGGTGATAGCGCTGCGCCATTAACAAACTTTCCCTTGAACACATCATTCTGTGACATTGGTTTTCGTACGACACGAGGCATGCAAGCTCCTTAGTCTTTCCGACGTAAGACGTTATTTTTACCCTTCTCCGGGTACAACGTGTTGTTTGGTAACCTGATAGAGAAGTCAGCACTTACCCTCGCGATCTGTTTTTGGGTGCTCTGTAAAATGGTGAGATAACGACCCTCTTCCACTTGAAAGGTAACATTGATCGGGTCCACCGCATTGACAGTGGCCAGGGCATTACTCTGCGGCCCAACAAGGCTACCAACATCGTAACTCGCTTTGCCGATCCGGCCTGAAAATGGCGCCCTGATTTCTGTATAGGTCAGGTTAAGAGCCGCCTTTTCCAGAGAAGCTCGAGCGGCCTTGACGCCAGCATTTGCCTGCGAAGCTGTGGTAACCAGTTTGTCCAGGTCTGATTGGGAAATGAATCCGGTTTCCGATAATTCCTGACCTCGCTTTAGATTGCGATCTGCATTTTCTGCACCGACCATTTGACTGGCTAAATCAGCTTCTACCTGGCTCAGTGAAGCATTGTATTCATCCGGATCAATCTTGAACAAGAGCTGGTTTTTTTCAACAAATGATCCTTCTTCGAACTGACGCTGAATCAGCTCTCCTTCCACCCGGGCACGAATCTCCGCTGATTGATAGGCTTCCGTCCTGGCAACAAACTCCAGATACTGGCCTATTTCCTCAGAGCTCACCACATAGACAGTGACGGCTGGTGCAATCGCTGCGACTTGTCCCGCTTCTTTGCTGCAAGATGTGATGAGGATGGTCATTGCTGGGAGTAAAAGGAATTGAGCAATTCTCTGACATAATCGAACAATCCTGGCGACCAAAGTTCGATCCCTACGTACCATGAAACCTGTCATGCATTCTCTCATGAATCACCCCATTTTTGTTCCACCGATGTCACCCCTGACGTGCGCCCATCTGGACGCCCTATCGGGGTCCAATGATAAACTGCGGTCGAATGACATAACATTATCATTTTTGGATGGATCTCATTCTCCCGCGAATGGTTTAATCCCTAATTCGCAGCCAGTACACTAAAAGTAACCATCTACCAACAACTGAAATGTGCCTGGCTGATGGTCGCGAACAAAGCCACCATCAATGGGTAAAAGTAGAATCAACCACCTTTTCTTCTGCTCATATCTTTCGGAAGCTGGCTCATTCGTCGGTTTACAAAGAATTGTCCTTTTTCTTCCCCGTTATGCCCAGTCCCAGGTATAGCAGGCGGCAAATGACCAACTCAGGATTGTGGCCAATACCTACAATCTGGATTCGCCAGACGCAAGGCGTCAGATCAGGGTAGTCCTTGATCGTATGATTCACAGGAGTGTTTGGCGGTGCACAGCCCGATTGCTTTATCCAGATGCGTGCGGTGAAATCCTGACCAGTACAATGCCGAATTCCTCACGGATAGAGGCAAGCGGAGTTGACAGATAGTCATCAAAATCCGACCAGGGCCAACGTTTTTTCATCTTGAAACTCTGCAATATGACGCGGGGGACAATCACCAGCGCTTTAGTTCCGGCATCCACTATCTGCCGGAACCTCAGGCTAGTGTAAATCTCTTTCGATTCCTCCAGTCGATATCCCTGGTACAGCCGCCTTAAGCCAGCATCGGTACCAAAAAAACTCCACATTTTTACGCCCGCTTCACTGGGCAGTTCTGTGTTATAACCAAAGACAACATGAACAGTGTCGTGGCAACGGAAAAATTCTTTTCCTGGCAACGACAGGCCGCGACCCTGCTTCAGGTCATCCCGGCTAGCATAATATTCCTCTAATCCCTGTTGCAGAGTCATCCCGGTATCTAATCGTTGGTACTCCATCATGACAGTGAGCCTTTATATTTGCCTGATTTCCCATGTGAGAGAGTTTACAGCTACTTTTTAACTAGTAGAAGCCATGACCCAAGTTCCCAAGTTCTCACGTTCTGCGTAGTGCCAGGTGCTGGGTCGCATAATCGCGGTTCTTGATCCAACAATTTTCATTATCTGTACTAGCCTGCAACTGATTGCTCTGGTGATCTTGTAACCTGCTTCCCCGAACCAGGGTTGATGGCTCCTAAGAGGTAGATAGTTGGTTGGAAGTCGTTGCCCAAATCTATTTGGTGCTTTCTTTTGAACCAATGAAATTGTTGATCTCGTAGTTCATCGTACCGCTGGTATCTGCTATGAACTCAAACGAAATCTGTTGTCGCATTCAGTGTTGCAGGGAAAGAGCGCCTGTTTCTGTCGTGAGTAACCATTTTTTTATAAGGCAGTCCTCTGTCAACGCCTTCCCCGTTCATTCGTTATAAAGTAAAGATCATCGGATTGTGTGGATACGGATGAGGGAACTCGTACGGCAATCGCCAAATATTTTGTATACTTTTCACGATCAACTCATTGATCGAGGTGACGTGGAACAGCAGCAACGAACTCTGGATCAGTTTCTTTCGGAAGTCGAGAGACCGGCATATCGCATGGCGGAAATCGCGACTCGCAATCCTGATGATGCACTGGATATCGTTCAGGACGCGATGATCAAACTGGTTGAGAAATACGCACACAAACCTGAAGAACAATGGCGACCGCTGTTTTATACCATTTTGAACTCTCGGATAACGGACTATCATAGGAAGTCGACCCTGACTGGCAGGATTTTTAGCTGGATGGGTGCCGATGACAATGTTGAGGATATGGATATCGTACCGACAAGTGCCGGGCCCCTTGAATTATTAACAGAAGAATTGACACTAGAGCGTTTCCTTATAGGTATGGAATCGTTATCCACACGCCAGCAACAGGTTTTCATGTTGCGGACCTGGCAGGGTTTTAGCGTCGCGGAAACGGCCGATATATTGAAATGCAGTAAAGGCTCGGTAAAAACACACCTGTTCCGGGCAAACGAATCGCTGATGAAATCCATTAATCAGGATTCGAGTTCAGGAGAAGAATCATGACTGAAGAAGAACTCCATCAAAAAGCGAAGAAACTACTCGACGAAAACGTCGATCAACTGGATGGCCCAACTTTATCTAAACTGCATCAGGCAAGAAGCCAGGCACTCAAACGTAGGGTTCGCATACTGCCCGGGTACACTGGCTGGCTCGGTACCGGTGCACTGACGGCAAGTTTTGCAGTGGCCCTGGTCTATTTCGATCAGTCACCGCCGCCCTTACCAGCGATTTATGAAGATCCGTTGCAGCAAGCAGCTGCGGAAGACATGGAATTAATGGATGATCTGGAATTCATGGCGTGGCTGGTCCTTGAAGAGGGCGATAACGACAATGCGGTTAATAGTACTTAGGTGGATGATCGTGGCATCCATCATACATAGTGCACAGGCGGAGAATCGGGTTGAGCTCGACGAGCTGCCGAGCCTGGAATTTCTTGATTACCTGGGTTCACTCGTTGAAACCAACGGCGAATTGATTGGACCCGAGATCTTCCAGGAAACTAAAATTATTCGTGATGAACCCATTGTTCCCGATGCAGCTCGCGAGGAGGAAATCGATCGTGATTAGAACTTCACTCGGTCTACTACTCCTCACTTTCAGCCTGCTGGCGGTGGCGGTGGAATTTGACGAATTATCCTCTGAACAACAAACCGTGCTTAAGCCATACCGGGAACGCTGGCAATCGTTCAATCCTGATGAGCAAGCGAGGTTTGCCGCAGGGGCCAGTCGCTGGGCGAAAATGGGCAGTGACAATCGCGCACAAATGCAGCAACGGTTTGATACTTGGCAGTCATTGCCGAAGATCAGAAAACAGGAATTACTTACCCGATTCAATCGATTCAAGCAACTTAGCCCGGAAGACCAGCAACGCCTCAGAAAAAAACAAAGAGAGTTCAAGAAGCGTTCACCGGAAGAGCAGAAAAAACTCCGGCAGCAATACAAAAAACAGCGTAAAACTGGCGATGCGCGTTCGCTTGAGCGTATGAAAAAGCAGCGACGAGGTCCACAGCAATCAACGACTCGCCAATCTGATGCAAGAAGACCGCCCGCTCGATGACACATGACCAACGGTTCATTTTTTTAGATCGACCGCGTCAACCATTGAAGCTCCTATCCGTTATCTAGTTAACCGCCGCATCTACGTGGCCGGTAAATTCGAAAAAGGAGCTTTAACATGAAATTACGGAAACTGGTTCTCACAGTCCTGTCCCTGGCAATTGCGGCTAACTTTTTAACGGTCTATGCCGAAGAGGGCGGCGCCACCGGACGTTCGGATCGCGTGGGCAGCCCAAGACACAAGGTTCACCATTTATTTGACACCCTTGATACCAACGAAGACGGAATCATTACGCTGGATGAGTACCTGGTCCTTGCGACCGAGAAGGCGGCGCATCAGTTCGATCGCATCGATACCGATGATGATGAATTAATCTCGTTAGCAGAATTCCTGGCTGCCGGAAACCGGGAAAATAACTCCGATTTGGATAGAGATGAAGTTCGTGCCTGTATCGCGGTACAAACCGGTGAAGATGCGCCTGAGAGACCGGACAGGGAAACACGCTTTGATGCACTGGATACCAATGATGACGGCAACATTGACGCCGAT
>SMVA01149528.1_pt1 | contig 33131 bp, 28 predicted proteins | sample 2456451 | NCBI WGS metagenome assembly SMVA01 (sample SAMN11095933, study PRJNA526329) | marine sediment metagenome | biome: Marine sediment; feature: Surficial sediment; material: Deep marine sediment; isolation source: Hadal surficial sediment | place: Pacific Ocean | collected 2014-05 | depth... | reverse complement strand
TTGATTACGGCGCTGACAGATACTTAAAAGACGGCACTACTATGCCCGAAGACCAGGTCGAGGATTTTCGCAACAATTACGATGCTGTGTTTATCGGGGCGTTGGGCGACCCCCGGGTACCGGACATGGCGCACGCACGCGATATTCTTCTTGGCCTGCGTTTCAAACTCGACCTGTTTGTAAATTACCGCCCGGTTAAACTCACCGACAGCAGACTCTGTCCCCTGAAAGATAAAACCGAAGAAGACATCGATTTCGTGGTTTTCCGGGAAAACACGGAGGGACTATATGTCGGCATGGGCGGCCTTTTCAAAAAAGGCACCCCGGATGAAATCGCCATCCAGGAAGATGTCAACACCCGAAAGGGTGTGGAACGCATCATTCGTTACGCCTTTGAATTCGCCAAGCAAAAAGGGCGACCAAAAGTGACTATGTCGGATAAGAGTAATGTCCTTCGTTTTGGGCATGACCTTTGGCAGCGCACATTTGAAGAAGTCGGAGAAGAATATCCAGATATCGAGAAAGAACATTTTTACGTAGATGCTTTGACCATGCAAATGATTAAACGGCCTGAACAGTTCGAGGTTATCGTGACCTGCAACATGTTCGGCGATATTGTCACGGATATAGGCGCACAACTGCAAGGCGGACTTGGTCTGGCCGCGTCCGGAAATATCAATCCTGACGGGACCTCAATGTTTGAACCTGTTCATGGCTCCGCGCCAAAGTACGCCGGCAAAAATGTCGCCAACCCATTAGCAGCGATTCTGACACTTGGGCTGATGCTGGATTATTTAGGATATTCTGAACAAAACAGTGTGGTGGAAAAAGCTGTGGAAGAAGCGATTCACTCCAAAAACGTCACAAAAGATTTGGCAGGAAATTTAGGAACCACGGAAAGCGGGGATTTTATATGTGAACAAATAAAATCAGGTTTATAGCCAGCAAAAGCTCGATCAGTATCCTCTCAGCTTTTCAATATTCCTTCTTTCCTTTTTTGTGGGCCTGCCTTTGTATTTTCGTTTGCCTTCTTTATCCCAATCCTGAAGCAATTCGTACAGCTCCCTGGATTTTTCGGGAATTTCGGGAATGTTTTCATGATACAGCAGCTTTGCATCTTTGTTGGAAATGCTTTTGTGCACGATTTCCAGTACATCAAGTGCGCGGTATTTACTTTTTCGTTTGATGGTAATTTTATCGCCAACCTTAATCATTCGAGCAGGTTTAGATTTCTGATCATTGACTTTAACTTTTCCATCATCGCAAGCGCGCGTCGCCAAAGCACGGGTTTTAAAAAGCCTGCTGATCTTAAGCCATTTATCCACACGAATGGGCTTACTCTCTTTGGGATCCTGGGTCGGCATGAATTAAAATTACCCGTTTCTGGGTAGAAAATCAAGAACTAAATTTGAAATTAAAAGTAGCGGGTGAGGTTTGAAAAATGAAACAACTTTAATTTACTGCCTGATTCTCGCATAAAGCGTCTTCGGAGTGATACCAAGCATTCTTGCAGCTTTCGACTTATTGCCCATAGTTAGCCTTAAGGCTTTCTTAATGTGCTCATCCACCATGTCATCCAGGGTCGGATATTTAGAATTAGCAATATCTGAAAAGTCCAATTGGTGCAAATGCTTCTGCCGAATTAAAGCATCGGGACAGGTCAACAACAGAGACTCAATAATAATATTTAGTTCGTCATAATTTAAAGGCCAATTGTATTCAAGTAATTGCTCATAAAGTTCTTCTGCAATTGCTTCGGGTCTTGCAAAAATTTCTTTTTTCTTTTTTTCGAAAACTAAATCGATAATTTCTCGAAGTTCATGTTTGCGCAGTCTTAGAGGTTCAATACGGAATTCTACCTTTTCCAGGTGTCCAAGCAGTTTTGCAAATTCAGGATGGCTACCATTTTCATTCCCTGCCTGATTTGAAATCGATGCAATAAGCCGAAAACGGGGGAGCTGGCGACCGCTGAGCTCTCCTTGTTCCTCCGTATCTTCCAGAGTTTTGAGCAAAAAGGCTTGTTCATCTTTGCCAAGACGTTCAATTCCTTCCAGATACAAGGTGTCACCATTTTGCAAATTGTATGGAATGATATTCTTTAAAGAGTCATTGCAAACCTTTTCAAAAAAAAGTTTGCCGTCGATTTCCTGGTTAATAAGCTTTGCAAGCATGTAAGGTCTCGTGCCTTCTTCACCACGGATTAATATGGGTGTCGGGATTTTATCGGTATCCTGTGCCGAAATACGCTCGCGAATCTCACCCAGCTCAATATTCAACAGCCTCTGGTAAAACTTAACTTGATCACGATCGCTTTTTTGATAATTTTCAAGTTTTCGTAAAGTCCGGTTATATCCAAGGGCACCATTGATAGTAAGTTTCAGGTCCACCATGTCAAGCGGCTTGCCGTGATATTGAAACACGCCCATTTTGAGAAAATCGTGCTTAAGCACGATGTCTTGTCCCGAAATGATAATCATAGGCACGCTTGGATTCGACTTTAATAGCTTGTCTACCATCGTAAACGGATCGACGCTCAGACCGGGCATATTGACATCGAGGATCGTCGCATTTAACCGCCATATATTCGTCTCAAATTTTTCCAAAACTTCATTCCAATTTCGTGCAATCAGAAGCTCATGATCTCTCTGAAGAAGGCGTACCATAAAGTCTAAAAAAGCTTGTTCGTCATCGGCGATGAGCAGCGTTGTCATAGGTTGAATTTCCTTTTGGATTTTTGAAATTGAATACTTTTTACAGAGGAATAACTTTGGCGAGATTAATTTAAGAATATTTCCTAAAAATGCCAGTATTATTAACAAATCTTAATGATAAAAAGTGAATATATCTGTAATTAGGAGTCAATCGATACATAAACATGCGACGCTTAAACAGAATCTTATATATTTTTAATTTAAAACTCTTTTATTATGGAAAAACTTATACTTAAAAACACAAATTCCTTAAACAATGATAACATTTTGAGTGAATCGTTTGTAAAGTAAGCTTACAAGAATTGTTTTTGTTATAAAATAACATCGCCAAAGTGTCTCACAAACGGGACACTATCCGTGAGACACTTTCGGACACAAGGAACGCTTACTTACTATTTTGTAACATCGTAAGTTTATTTAAAATAACATTTTAGATTGTTTTTTAGTTTCTTGGCATACTTGTTGCAATAAATCCCATTCGACAGAGCATGTACAATCATGGATGAAACAATAGTGAAAAGGAAGGTGATAGTATGAAAAAGCTCACACATATTTTAATCTCAACTTTGGTTTTTGTACTATTCAGTACAGTATCTGCACAAACACCGCGCGTGTTCTGGATTAAAGCATTCAGCCCGGGCAGTTCGGATCTCAATGATCCTCAAGTAGACAAAGCTGCTCTAGCCATGCTGGATGAACTCATGCAAGACCTAAAAATTGAGGTAACATTTTTGGGCGCGGCAGATAACAAATCATGGAAAATGAAGGGTGAATATGTTCACAAGGATATTTCTGAGGCCTGGAATGATGCAAAAAGCCTTAGCCGGGCCCGGGCGTTAAGAGCACGCTATGGCAGAGGAAACGTTGGAATCACTCATGAAAGTATCGCGGGAGTAAAAGTTATTTGGACCAAAAATGAAAACTATATTACAAAATTAAACCAACTTGAAAAAGAAAACGAACATTTGAGACATGAAATTTCTGAAGTGAAATCGGATCTAAAAGACCTGGCCCATGAAGCCGGAACCAATGGCAAAAATGGACATACCACATCCGAATCTAATTTAAACGTAAGCCTGCAGGCCGGTTTATGGACTTGGCAGACAGGTTCCAACGGCGGAATTTTATCTCCTTATCTGGCCTCAAGTATCACAATACGCAATGCCTCATTTCATATTCGGGGAGGTGTAACTCCCTGGCACGCATCAACACGCCAAGGAAATAAGTCTGAGTCATTCATTTACTTCGGGGCAAGATACCTCAAATCAGACAATTTCGGATTTACCCTGGGGGTATACCGCGGCTGGGAGTTTTTCACGACAACTGACGACTGGTTATTCAAAACCACCGGTATTTCAGCCGGAGTTGTAATAAACAAAGGAATTATTGAATTAAACCCTGCTCTTACATTTGCCAACCTTAGCTCTTTGGATTATGAGTCAAAATGGCGGTTCGGTGTTACTTTGGGAGTAGGGTTAAATATCAAGAACATATTAAGTAAATAAAAATAAACGGATGTGGCGAGTCAGAACATGATGAACTTCCCTCAAAAACTAGCGCAAACAGGACGAGTAGGAATAAATATATGCTTCTTGTTGGCTTTAATGGCATTTGCATGTAGTAAAGCTCAGATGCCAATCTCGAATGAGCAAGAAGGTGAATTGGTCATCATTGTGAATGAGGATTCAGCGGTGATCACAGTTAAAGATATACATGGAATCTTGATTGCAGAGACTACTAACCGGTTTTCATCATACAAATTAGTACCGGGACACTATTTAGTTTTCGGAGAAAAAGAAGGGAAACAGCCGTTCAGTACACTTGTTGAAGTGCTTTCAGGCAAGGAGACAGTGGTTCAAATTGAATTATCATCTCCACCTGCAGATGCTCCGAGTCTCAGCTTCTCAGTGGTTTCTGATACAGTGGAGTACGGAAAAGCTGTGCTTATTGAGTGGCACTCAAACGGGTTTCAGGTGATCATTGATCAGGGAGTCGGTACGCGCGGCCCGGTTGGTTCTGAAGAAGTTCTTTTTTCAAATCCTGGGAATAAGGTATTCACAGCCACAGCTTACAGTCAAGATAATCTTCTGACTATTAAACAAGACTCCATCCTCGTTAAAGAAGCTGCAGCGCCTATTCTACCGGTTATTATGCTTTCTACGACAAGCCTGGTCACAGTAAATGCCTCAGCAAAGATAACCTGGTTTTCACAAAACGCCGACTACCTGGTGGTTGATTATATTGATAATCCGGATTCACAAGGAAGTAAAGAAATCACCTTTTCAACTCCCGGTTTGAGGATTGTTACCGCCACGGCCTACAATCAGTCAGGATATGTTTCCTCTACCGACACAATTGAGGTTGTTGAGCCACAGGTGACCTGGGTTGATGACATTATTATTTCAGCGGAAATAGGTGTGCGGGCTGACAAAGGCGAAGCCGGGATGGTTAAAAGGGACTCCGGGATCTTTGAAATAGAAGCTTCCGGTAAATATCAAATTGTTACAGAAGTTTGGTACAACAGCGGCGACTCACAGCTCAACGAAAGTTTTTATCTGCAGGTTCGGGATCACTCTGACAATCTCTTCTTACCCGAAAACAGTAACAGTGGTATTTACAAAGTCGTTCCGGATGATCCGGGCACACCTCACGCAGCTTCTCGTGAAAGTGGTGTTTTTGACTTGTCTCGTGGAACTCACGCTATTGATATTTTACACTATGCGAAAATATCTAACTATTATCCGCAACTTCTAAATGGACCCATTACAGGGCCTGAAAGTGTAAAAATTTTGGGTTTCAGGTTAGTTTATTTAGGCAACTAAACTCTTCCCCATAGGATCCTCCAAATCCGATCGCCGCTGTGCGTACTTAAGAAAAGGTTCAGGCAGCGGTTTTTTTTAGCTGTAACTACCCAATACCGCACTCCGCTAAGATAAAAATTGAATTCCTCAATCCATAGAGGGATGGCTTTCTTCTTGTTCGTCATTCTTTGAACCGCAATCTCTTATCCGTGACAAAAAAAACAGGGTATCAAAATTTTTATCTTGAGAAAAAGCGGTGCGTTGACTATTTTAGACAATCCAGGCTGACAACCGCTAAAGCAACACCATGACGATAAATTACTTAGAATTAGAAGAAACCTACGCTCTCGGGGTCTACGCAAAAAAAGAGCTTGTTTTAGTTAAAGGCAGAAATGCCAGGATCTGGGATAAGGATGGGAATGAATACATCGACTGCGTTTCCGGGAATGGCGTCGCTAACCTTGGTCATGCAAATGAAAAAATTGCTCAAGCAGTCTCCGAACAAGCAGCACGGCTCATCACATGCTCAAATATGTTTTATAATGATCAGCGGGCTCTGCTTCTTGAAAAACTCATCCAAATTACCCCCGCTAACCTGAACAAGACTTTCCTTTGCAGCTCAGGAACCGAAAGTATTGAGGGTGCAATCAAGTTTGCAAAAGTCACGACTCAGAAAACTGAGTTTGTTTGCGCCGAAAAAGCTTTTCATGGACGAACAACCGGTTCGTTGAGCGCTACTTTTAAGCCTGAATATAAAAAAGGTTTTGAGCCATTGCTGCCCGGGTTTGGTTTCGTACCCTTCAACGATTTTGACAGTTTGAAAGAGCTTGTAAATCAAAACACGGCCGGAATCATTTTGGAGGTTATTCAAGGCGAGGGAGGTATCAATATTGGAAACGCTGATTATTTTCAAAAAGTCAGACAATTGTGCGACGAAAAGGGAGTTATCCTCATTATCGATGAAATTCAAAGCGGCTTTTGCCGTACTGGTAAAATGTTCGCATGTTATCATTTCGATTTAGAGCCGGATATTCTTTGTGTAGCCAAAGCAATTGCCGGTGGCCTTCCGATGGGCGCGGTGGTTTGCTCCAATAAAATCGACGTACCCGCCGGAAAACATGGTACTACTTTTGGCGGCAACCCTTTATGCTGTGCTGCGGCAAATGCAGCAATCGATTTTATGATTGAGAATCAACTTGCTGAACAAGCGCAAGAAAAAGGTGAGTATTTTACTGAAAAACTCAAAAAGAATCCGCTAAGAAAAATTCAAGAGATTAGAGGCCTTGGTTTGATGATTGGCATTGAACTCAAAGGACCTGCCGCCCCCTTAATCTCAATGCTCCTTGAAAAGGGTGTGCTGGTTTTTCCAGCTGGTGCAAATGTAATTAGAGTATTGCCGCCTTTGACAATCACTTACGAAGATCTCGATTTTGTGATTGAAAAATTAGTTGAAGTTTTAAATTAACTCGGCCAATTCATAAACCGCAAAGCGTCGACAAACTCTGAGTCAAGCGGCATCTATGGGCCCGGCACAGGCTAGTTTCTTTCCCCAAAATACAAGTTGTTAATTATTAAGTGAGTCCCCAAAAGGATAACTTTTTTACATTTATTAAAAAAACATAATATACTTGATCCTGAGTGCAGAAATTCTTATTTATAGTCGTACCGTATTCTACCCGTATTACTCTTAATTTTTCTGTTCCCTACTTCTAGCGCGGCTTCAGATATAAATTAAAATCAATGCTATTTTTCGAGGGATTATGAACACCTCAGACAAAAGTGAAAAACAAATTCTCCGCGAGTCCGATTTACAAAAAAATAAATATGTTCTGATTATTGACGATGAAGAAATTGCCCTTCGCGTTGCAAAAAGAACTCTGGAGAAATTTGGTTTTAAAGTGCTAACTGCAAAAGACGGTCAAGAGGGTGTAAATTTATTTCGAAAAAATGCCGGGAAAATTGATGGTGTGCTGCTCGATATGAACATGCCGAAAATGAGCGGTGAGGAAACTCTCGGAGAAATGCGGCGGACAGATCCGAAAGTGCGGGTGATTTTATCAAGCGGTTATAATCACAGAAATGTGATTGACAAATTTGCGGGAAAAGGGTTGGCAGGCTTTATTCAGAAACCCTATAAACCACGGATATTGGTAGAGAAGTTAAAGGCAATTCTGGAGAATTAATCAGACAAAGACTTAAATTACATACCCACCCACGTTTATTGATCAACTCATACCGCAAAAGAATGTCATATTTCCATAAAAAAAACAAATTCTAACATCGATAATGACTTTCTGTGGACCCAAATGATAATTTTATCCCTAAACTACTTTGCGACTCTGCGAGCGCTTTTTGTCCCTTTACCTGCTTTTCCCCCGCGCTAGAACTCAAATAAAAAAGGTAAACCCAAAATAAATACTGAATTACCCTTTTCAGCCGCCTTTAACCTCTACGTTTTTTTCGGATTAAACTTGGCTGCATCAAGAATGGACCATAGGTGAACGATCCAGCCAAGCAGGAAAATCCACAAAAACCCGGCGAACACAAAATGCACAATTGCCATGAAGATGCGACCCTGCAAAAGCTGACCCAATCCTGGAATAAAGAAACTCGCTAAGGCCGCTAAAACATTGCCGCCAGAACCTTGACCTGACATCGCTCCTCCTTCAAATAACCAAGTTGTGTGTTCAATAGACTATTCCCTTGCTTCCGGAATAATCGTCAAAGTCACCTCCTCGTCATCGCGGACAATCACAACTTTAACCGCCACTCCGATTTTAACCGCGTCAAGGGCATAGGTGTAATCATAAATATTCGTGATATTTTGACCGGCAAACTCGATGATGACATCACCGCCTTTCAAACCGGCTTTATCTGCCGGGCCGCCGGCTCGAACGCCCGACAGTTTTACACCGCCGGTGCCTTCCGCGACATAGTCGGGAATGGTGCCAAGATAAGCCCTGAGAGTTTCCCGGTCTCCACCTCCGCTTTTTGTGCGCTCAACTTTGACATAATCCGGACGGTCAGAAGACTTGACCAAATCCAGAATGATGTTTTGGGCAAACTTGGTAATTCTTTCCATGCCTTCATAATTTAGAGTTTCAGTGTCGTCCGTGGGACGATTATAGTTATCGTGACTGCCGGTAAAAAACGCAAGGATGGGCACCTCTTTCATATAAAAAGAAGTCGCATCGGTCGGTAGATAGGGATCATCCTGAAGATTCAAATTGAATCCCGCTGCCACATTTCTTTTTTCGATTAATTTTGTCCAGGATGTAGAAGAGCCTATACCTTGAAGAAGTAATTTGTTTTCCCGAAGCCTCCCCACCATGTCAAAATTTAGATAAGCAACTGTTTTTTTCAATTCAAACAAGGGATTGTCAGTAAAATAGGACGACCCAATGAGACCCAACTCTTCGCCGGACCAAAGAGCAAAAACAATATCTCTTTTAAAATCGTTGGGTTTTTGTTTTTGTATTTCAGCCAGGGAAGCAGCTAACTCCAGAACGGTTGAAGTACCGGACGCATTATCGTCAGCGCCATTGTGAATTTGTCCTTCTTCTCCTTTGCGGGCAAGTGAGCCAATTTCACCAAAACCAATGTGGTCGTAGTGCGCGCCGATGATAACCCACTCCGCTGGTCCTCCTTGCGCGGTTGCCGGGAGCACTCCGATGACATTCCGATCCGGCTTTTTGACCCGCTCGACCCCAGTTGAAAGTTTAACATTTATTTTCGGGAGAAGAAAACCGCCGAGCGCATGCGGATTTTCTTGATCCAAATCCGATTGTACAGTTTTCAAATCTTTTTCTGCATAACTGAAAAGCGCTTCAGCCGCCTTACCGGAAATTGAAGCAGTTACAATGCCGGAGTTTGCTGCGACCCTATCGAATTTCATGGGTACCAGCTCTCCACTTCGAGGTGAATTCGGGCCGATTACCACCAAAAGCGCCCTGGCGCCATTTTCGCGAGCAACCAAAGCTTTGTAGCGCAATCCTGCGTAGCGATTCAGAGTCTGGCGGCGCTCCACACTAACCTCTTCCGGAACGTAGCGCAAAACCAGCACAATCTTATCCTTGACGTCCAAATCGGAGTAAGAGTCGTACCCTTCCCCTAATTTACCGGGGACGGATAAACCGTAGCCGGCAAATACAACTTCCCCTTCGACTTCGCCATCAGCCGAAAAAGCTAGCGGCCGAAAATCTTTTTCGACTTCAAACTTAAGCGCCTTATTCCCGCCCTGGACAATTTCAAGGTGATTTTTTCGGGGAATGATTTTCATACCCGAGGTGAAATGGAATTCCTGAAAAAACGAGTCCTCATCACCAAGTGGTTTTAAGCCAATTTCGTTAAAACGGGAGGTGATGTAATCGGCGGCCATTTTCGTTCCCCTGGTACCACTCATCCGGCCTTCGAGTTTATCCGAAGCCAAAAACGATACCTGTGCTCTGATATCATCGCCCGAGATTTTTGCAGATAGGCCACTTTTATCATGCTTACCATTTGTCAGACTGACATTTTTAGACACCAGGTTGTTTTTATTGCTGACTATCGCGGATGTCATATTTCTCTTCGGTGCGGAAAAAATTGCTGTCAAAGCAGCTTTGTGGTTCCAGTCTGCAAGAAATAACTGGGACTGCTTTTTACTGGTTCGATTTGAAGTCCAGCAGAGTTGATCACCGTCCGGCGAAAACACCGGCAAACCGTCGAAACCTTCAGTTGAGGTGACTCGAACCGGCTCGTACTCACCCAAAGCGTCCACCATGTAAAGTTCAAAGTTGGAGAATCCTAATTTATTGGAGGCGAAGATTAGATACTTGCCAGAAGGATGAAAGTAGGGCGCCCAGGACATGGCGTTGAACTGGGTAATTTTGCGGACATCTGAGCCATTCGAAAGCATGGTGTAAACATCCGCGATCGCACCATTTTCTTCAAAACGTCGCCAGACGATTCTTTTACCGTCTGGAGAAAAAAAAGGACCGCCGTCGTAGCCAGGTGAATAGGTGAGCCGGGTCTGGTCTGAACCATCGCTATTCATAATGTAAATCTCACCGTAGAAAGCGGGATCCATTTTTAACCGCTTCAGATCCTCGGGGGACAGGTTTGATGAATTATAAATATAACGCAGTGAACAAAACACAATTTTGCTGCCGTCGGGAGAATAAGAACCTTCAGCATCATACCCCTTTGCTTTTGTTAACTGCTTGATTCCGCTGCCGTCCCGCTGAGCGGAGAAAATATCCATCTGATCGTCGTAGTCCCAGGAATAGCGGCGGCTTTTACCGGAAGTCCGCAATTCAATTTCTTCATTTTGTTTGGACTCAGCATTGGGGTCTAAGTGCGTGGAGGCAAAAAGAACCTCATTTGTTCCCGGACGGAGAAAAGCGCATGTGGTCTTGCCAATGCCGGGGGAAATGCGGTGGCTGTCGCCCGTTTCTAAATCAAGAAAATAAATTTGGAAGAAAGGATTCTCCGGTTCACGTTCGCTTTGAAAAATTAAAACATCTCCATCGGCAGAAAAATAGCCTTCTCCGGAACGTTTGCCCTCATAAATCAACTGCCGGGTATTCTTTAGAAATCTTCCTTCATTTTCATCTTGAGCGGCGGAAATTCCAACCCAAGAAAGAAATATCAGGCAAAGAGTAAAACTGTTTTTTCCCATTTCTTAGACTCCTTCGGCAATAAAATTCAGTCATCAGCTGTGACTAAATTAAGAATATTAAGTTTGACAAACAAGATACATTAATTCTGGGGTAAATAAATATTAAAAGTTGCTCCTTTACCGACTTCGCTTTCGACGCTTATTATGCCATTGTGCTCTTCAATAATTTGCTGCACCACAGCCAACCCCAGTCCCGAGCCATCTCTTTTGGTTGAATAGTAGAAATCAAAAATTTTATTTAAGTCTTCCGGTTTAATTCCGTGACCCGTATCACTGAAAGAAATAAGCAATGACTTCTCGGGCAGTTTGTTTTGGTACTTTGCTTCCTTGTCCGCTTCTTTTATGGCAATTTTCAACCTACCTCCACCCGGCATTGCCTGAATTGCATTCAGGACCAGATTTACAATTACCTGTCTAATCTTGGCAGCGTCGACATTGGCATGAATCGGTGTTTTTTCATATTCCCGTTCAATTCGCACCCCTTTTTGCAAAGAGTCCGCCACCTGCATCATCGACACTTCGTCAATTATTTCATTGATAGCCACCTTTTCCAGTTCTAATTTCGGCGGCCGGGCAATCAAGAGGAAATCCTGAACCAGTTGATCCACCCGTTTAATTTCGGACGCTAAGATTCCGTAGAATTTTTCGACCCTTTCTTTATTGACAATCTCTTTAGCAAGTTCCCGCTTTAGAATTTGCATATTGATTACCATTGAGTTGAGCGGGTTTCTGATTTCATGAGAAAGGACCGAGGCTAATTTCCCGAGGGTCTCCAATCTTTCCGTTCTTTTCAAAGTATTTTGATACTCCGTTAAACGGACTGCCATCTCATTGAAATTTTCGGCGAGAGCGCCGATTTCATCTTTGCCGACATTCTGAATCCGGTAGTCCAACGCGCCTTTTGAGAATTGCTCCATCCCGGAAACCAGATCTTTAACCGGCGCCACGATCCATCGGGTATAGAAAAAAGCTAACAAAGAAGCAAGAATGACACTAAGCACCATAAACTGAAAAACTCGAACACGCATTCTGTTTGCCGGCGCAAAAGCCTCAGAAGTCGGCTGTTGAATCATCGCTCCCCATCCATAATCGCCGATGGGTGCGTATCCAGCCACCATCTCAATGTTTTGGCTGGTTTTGTATATCATGCTGCCGCTTTCTTTCTCGCTAACCTTTTGAATTACTTCCTCATTATTAAATTTATTTTTTTGATAAACATTGATGCGATCGGAGTGGGCAATATAAACGCCGTTTGTGTTGAAAATAAAAGCTTCTCCGCTCTCCCCCACGATGTTTTCATCTACAATATCCCACATTGCTTTTAAATCAACAACGGCGTAAAGAATCGCGAAGACTTCACCGTGAAGCTCAATCGGCTCCCCAATATCAAGCAACGGCAAACGCTCTTCAGAGACATAAACATCTGTGCGGAAAGTTTTGCCTTTTAGAATAGTTGCAAGGACCGGGGATGTCTCACCATTTTTGCTAAACTTAAATGGCACTTTTTCATCGAAAGAGGTCGAGGCAATCAGGTTGCCCGATATGTCGAGAACAGACAAATTATCAAAAAGAGCAAAGTCACTGACAATCGTGTTTATGGCCAACTCAAGGCTGGTCTTATTCATACCATAAATTGATAAGTTCTTGGCCTGGTTTACAACAATATCTACGGCGGTTTCTAATTTTAAATCAATGAAGCGGGTTGTACGAATAGCAAATTCTAAATTTCGTTCCAGTATCATTTCCTCGATGGACTCCTGCGCAGTATCCACAAGAACTTTGCCTGTAAAAAAAAGAGGCAGGGAAACTATTAAAATATGGGACAAAAGCAGGCGGGTCAACAGCCGGTGCCTGATTTGAATTTTTTGCCCGAATTTAAGCATGTCAGTTACTTTCTAAGTCTCTAATAATCCAATCCTGAAACGGATGAATATTACCGCCAAGATCGCGGTGATTTCTAAATTTTTCCAAATTTACCAAATAATGAGTCCACCATTTAAAATAGAGAAACGTCACGGGTTGATCCTGGTTAATTACTTCCTGCAAACTTTTGATTAAAGTTTTTTTCATAGTCGGGTCACTTGTTTCGTTGTAAAAGTTTAAGCGATCTTCGAAAAGGTTGCTGGCGTATCCCATATAATTATCATCACCGCTGGTCGAAAAGACCCTTTTCAGACTTTCAATTTTGTTTTCGAATGTATAGTCTATCAATATCGCGTCAAAGTCCCCTGAGGCCAGGTTTGCTATCATCTTACTTTTAGCTAAAGGTTTGGGATTTACTTCAACGCCAACTCTTAGAAGATCAATTTTGATTTGGCGGGAAATCGATTCATCAAGTCTTAAACCCTTTGGATAGTAAAAATTCAGAGTCAAAGGCTGGCCTGCTCTATCTAATATTCCGTCTCCATTAGAATCTCGCCAACCGGCCTGTTGAAGAAGTTGAACAGCACGCTTGGGGTTGTACTTATAGGACTCCATCCCTTGGTTAAACAACGGCGAATTATCGTCAAACGGGCCCCTTGCTAAAGTTGCTTTTCCCTTAAAAAGTATTTTTTGGATAATGCGACCGTGGTTAATTGCAAACGATAGAGCTTGTCTAACCTGTTTCGACTTTAAACCAGGATTGCGGTGATTATAAAATACCAATTTAACCATATTTGAATCTGGTCTCACGGGAACGGCCGAAAAATGGTTGTTTGATTTTTTGACTTCGAGTGCAGACAATTCGCTTTCTAAAACCGCTGTATCAATTTCATCAAGAATTAAAGCCGAAATCAGAGCGCGTTCGGTTTCATAAAAACGATAGATTACAGTATTTGGGTTAAATATTTCTGATTCGTTTGAATTAAAAAACCGGATCACAACTTCGTTTGAAGAACGTCCGAATGCTGTAAAAGGCCGGCCGTTTCCAGCACCGAAAACCGGTAGGAGACCTTGTCTAGTGTTAATCTTCCAATCGCGTTTATCTACCCGGCCAATGAGCTCTCCTATTACCAGCACTCTGTCTTTCTGCTGAGCGAATAGACCCGGAATGTGCAGAGAGAAAAAGCCCCATGTCATAAAAAGAGCCCAAAAGATGTGGATAAAATTTTTGTTAGAAATATTATGCATTTTGCGAGACTATTTTATCCAAAAATTGCGAGTAAAGATAACCAGAACCGTATAAATTTCAAGACGACCAACAAGCATCAGGAAACTGAGGAGCCATTTCCCAATGGCAGGTATGTGAGCAAAGTTTTCTGTCGGCCCAATTGTTCCTACACCGGGCCCAATATTGCTCAAGGAAGAGATCACCGTACTGACGGAAGTAACCAAATCCAATCCCATTAAACTCATTAAAATAGAGGAGACTACAAGAATGCTAAAATAAAGCACCACGTATCCTAAAATATCGCTTATTGCCTCCGGTGGCACGGGTCGGTGGCCCAATCTTATTGGAATTACGGCATGCGGATGTAGAAGTTTTTTAAATTGCATAAATCCATATTTTATGATCAAATAAATTCTCACCACTTTAATTCCACCACTGGTCGATCCGGCACAGCCACCAAAAAACATCAGGATGATTAAAATTAACTGAGAAGAAACTGGCCAGGCCTCATAGTCAGCCGAATGGTAGCCCGTGGTCGTCATCAAAGATGTCACTTGAAAAATAGCTTTTTGAAAAGCACCCGAGAAACCGTAAAGTCGCCGGAATAAAAGATCGAGAAATACGAAAGTCGTTACGAACAGTATGATGCCGAAATAAAACCTGAATTCAGTATTTTCTCTATAACTCTTAAACCGGCCTTTGAGAACTCTGTAATGCAGGGCAAAATTTGTACCTGCTAAAATCATAAAGACCGTAATAACGTACTCAATATAAGCGCTCTGATAAAACCCTATTCCGGCGTTTTTGGTAGAGAAACCGCCAGTTGCCACTGTACCAAAGGTATGACATAAGGAATCGAAAATATTCATTCCCCCTAATTTCAATAGAAGGGTTTCAATGCACGTCAGGAGGACATAAACACCCCAAAGAATTTTTGCTGTATCTTGAATTCTCGGCTGCAGTTTGTCCACAGACGGACCGGGAACTTCTGCTTTAAACAATTGCATCCCGCCAATGCCTAGCATGGGTAGAATCGCCAACGACATTACAATAATTCCCATTCCGCCGAGCCAATGAGTCAAGCTGCGCCAGAATAAAACGCCGTGCGGCAGAGCCTCCACATCGGTCAGGATCGTTGCTCCGGTTGTCGTGAACCCGGACATGGTTTCAAAAAAGGCATCTGTGAAAGATATCTCAAAATTGGTGAAAAGATAAGGCAAAGATCCAAATGCTGATAAAAATATCCAGCCAAAAGTAACAACAGCAAATCCTTCCCGGGTTTTTAGCTCCCGATCACCTGGCGTAAATTTCCAAAGTAAACCGCCGGCAGTTATGGTAATCAAGAAAGAAGCCAACAGAGCGGTAAAATCGCCATCTTTGTAATAGAGTGAAATTGCTATCGGAAAAATAAGGGAGGCGCCAACAAAAATCAGAAGTACCCCGAGAACCCGAAGGACCGCTCTAATATCCATGACGCTGGCAGGGGTAAAGATACATTTGCACGATTAATCAAGTCTCCATAGAACAATCAATTTCAACTGCTTTCTTACACTTGGCCATCTTTCATTCGAACATTTTTTCTACATTGGCAACAGCTTTTGGCAACGCGAACACAACAACCTTGTCATTGGCCTCAATCGAAGAATTTCCAACGGGTACGAAAACCTCGCTATTGCGAGTGACAGCGCCCACAATCGCCCCTTCCGGAAACTTAATATTCCGTAAACTTTTCTTGGTAATTTTAGACCCTTTTTGAGCAACCAACTCGATCGCTTCAGCATCGATGCCACGCAAGGTTGCTACCGACACGACTTCGCCCCTGCGAATAAATCTGGCAATCGCATTAGCGGTAATCATTCTTTTATCAACCGCAACGTCCAACCCAATTGAATTTATCAGAGGCAGGTAAACTGTATTGCTTACCATTGTAATCGTCCTGCGAACGCCGAGATGCCGGGTTAACAGAGAGGTAATAATATTTGATTCCTCGTCGTCAGTGACTGCAACAAAGGCGTCCATTTCGCCAATCCCTTCGGATGCCAGCAAGTCAACATCCGTGGCGTCACCATGAATAACTAAAGTATGCTCGAGCTGCTCGGCTATCAATTGGGACTTAGCCTGACTAGGTTCTAGCAACCGAATTTTTAAACTTCTATCTTTTTCCAATTCCTTTGCAAGTAATCGACCCACTTTCCCGCCGCCCAAAATCATAATATTTTCAATTCTATCATCCGCCTTGCCACAAAGTTCAAGTAAATCAGGTACACATTCCGTTTTAGAAACAACAAAGATTTGATCCCCGTTTAGGAAATAGTCCTCACCCGTTGGAATAATCGTCCGGCCGTTTCTAAAAATAGCCACCGTTCGGAATGTAAGATCGGGTAGACTCATGCTGACTTCTTTAAATTGCCTCGAGATAATTTTTGCTTTTGAATCTAATCGGAGACCCACCAACTGAATAGCGCCGTTTGCAAATTCAATTACATCCGTCGCCGCCGACCGGCGAAGGAGCCAATAAATTTCGTGTGCAGTCTCCAGCTCGGGGTTTATGATCAGATCAATTCCAAGTTGTTCAGGAGTGAGCACTGCATTTGGATTTGTGAACTCTTGATTCCTCACCCGGGCTATTTTTTGCGGAACACCTAATTTGTCAGCCAGCATGCAGGCAATAATGTTCACTTCATCGATTGCGGAAACTGCCACAACCAATTTCGCATCCTTGATACCGGCCTCAACAAGTGTTTCAACACTCGAACCGCTTCCCTGAACCGCCATGATGTCAAGCGATTCTTCCACCCGGTTAATCTTATCTCTGTCCGGCTCGATCATAACCACCTGGTGACCTTCTTTAGAAAAAATCTTGGCTAAATGAAAGCCAACCTCGCCGCCACCTATAATTAAAATTCGCAAACTTATACCGTCTCCTAAATTTTTTAAAATCCGTACTCAACTAATCTTCTTTAAAGAAGTTTATTTTAACATTTTCAGGGTAAAATTGCAAGCGAAAAGAACCTCTTGACTAAAAGGCTTTAGATCATTAAATTCTTCTAAATGCTAAAAAAAAGTCTGCTTGTTCTACCTATGCAAGCATACTTTCTTATAACATACTCTATTTAGATGGAACTCATTCAATCAAAACATGTTAAAACAGACTCAAAAAAATAATGGCATAAAACGATGTACACCCAGGTATTAGTTTTAAATGCCAGTTATGAGCCAATTCACATTTGTGGGGTCAGGCGGGCAATAATTCTCATCGTTAAGGGATTAGCCCGAAGCGAGCAGAACACACCTCGTGTGATGCGGTCACCTTCAACCGTCTTTCCGGTCCCGGCGGTGATTCGCTTGTTGCATTATATTCAAATTCCTTACCGAAAAAAAGCTTATTCTAAAAAGCATATTTATTTGCGGGATGGACATGCTTGTCAATATTGCGGCACCCTTCAGACACCGAATGAGTTGACGCTTGATCACATTCTGCCGCTTTCGCGCGGTGGTAAAAGCGTGTGGGAGAACCTGGTCGCCTGCTGCCGCAAGTGTAATTCTAAAAAGAGCGACCTCACTCCGCGAGAAGCAAACATGATAGTATTAAACAAGCCTAAACCGCTTGGCAGCTATTTTTATCTGCATCTCGTGCGCTCAAAAGCACGTAACAATCAGTACTGGCGGAAATATCTTTATTATGAATAAATATATGGTGCGGTCGGTTTAAGGCCTGGCGGTAAAAGTTGTCAGGCTTTTTTTATGGAGGAAGGGTCATTTTTTATCTTCAACATCAACTTCCGACGTTTGATCTGCAAGGATCAATCTTACTTTCGCAATTCTTTGGCGGTCAACAACTTCGATGATAATTTTGCCTTTTTCAAAATCCAGTTCACTGCCCGGCTCAGGAATATGACCGGCCATACTGAAGACCACACCGCCGACAGTTTCAACGTCAAATTCAGGCAACTTTATCTTCAGCCTGTCTTCGCATAATTTCACCGAACACAGTCCATCGACTAAATATTCCCGTCTGCCGACTTGCCGAATAAAGGTAATGGGTTCATCAAACTCATCATAAATTTCGCCAACCAGTTCTTCGAGAACATCTTCGAGAGTCGCAACTCCGGTCGTGCCGCCGTACTCATCGATCAAAACAGCCATGTGAAGCTTTGTCCGTTGGAATTCCCGAAACAGGGCATCAAGTGTGATCGTCTCCGGATAAAAAAGGATGTCACGTTTTAACTTATTCATGCGAAGTCCCTTCTCACCTCTTGCGGTTGCAGCCATGACATCTTTAATATGGACCATTCCCAGAACTTGATCCAAATCACCGTTACAAAGGGGATAACGAGTGTGCTGACTTTCTTGAGTTATTTTCAGGTTTTCCGAAAACGTGTTGGTTGTAGAAAGATAAACGACGGATATCCTGGGAATCATAATTTGCTTGCCGATTTTATCGTGCAGGGAAAGGACGTTTTCCATCATCTCGGCTTCGCCGCGGGTGAGGTGACCGCTTTGTGCCGAATGTGCAAAAATGAGTTTGAGCTCATCTTCTGAGTGCGCCATTTCGTCTTCGCTTTCGGGGTTGACACCAACAAGTTTGATCAGAAATAAAGCAGAATAATTTAGACCAACAATAAACGGTTTAAAAGTCATATAAAATGCGTAGAGAGGTAAAGCAACCCATAAAACAGTCCTTGCCGCCAGACGAATGGATAAAGATTTCGGAGCCATTTCACCGAGTACAATATGCAGGTAAGTGATGATGGTGAAAGCAATACCGAATGCAAGACCTTGGATCACTGCATGAGGGATTCCCAATTGTGCAAAAAACGGCTCAAGCCAACTCGCCAGGTAGGGTTCTCCCAGCCAACCCAGCGCTAAACTTGCCAAGGTAATGCCCACTTGACAGGCAGAAAGATAAGCATCTAATTCAGCAAGGATTTTTTTAGCGATCCTGGCGGTGAAAATGCCTTCAGAAGCTTTTTGCTCGATTTGCGATGGGCGCACTTTCACAATTGCAAATTCGGCTGCAACAAAAAAGGCGTTAAGAAAAACAAAAAAGAAGATTATTAAAAATTGAAAAAAGTATTCCATTTATGGGTTAAATAAACTCTTGGAATCTAATTAATTCATACATAATCCGAGTGATATAAGTTGCAGAACGCCATGCTTTTACTTTAGTTCGAGGCTGTAGTCTGAATCTTATCGCCCTTTTTCAGGAAGAATCTAATGAGCCCACGAACACTGTAAATAAAAAGAACAAAGAAAAGTTAATCGGAACTGAACTCTTCAGGCAAATGATTAAAATAAAGTGTGTACCAAAAAATGACCGCCAGAATTGCCCAAACAAGCTGGCTAAAAAAACACTCTAATCCTATTGTTTGGCATCCAGCGTCTTAAGAATCCTGCATACCAAACCGTAAAAAAAATCAATGAACAAAATCAGGATTAGCGATGCAATTGAAATGGTTAGGAGTTTGGCTCCCATAACTTACTCCGCATTGCTCTTTTACTTATTTATTTAAAATAGGTGGCTAATGGCAATTCAACAACTGTTGTTAGGCCCGGCGACGCGTTAGAAACAACCGGAATCGCGTTGATCATTCGAGCAATGGTAGCTGTGTCTCCAAAAATCCCGCCCTCGACATTCAAGTGAATTGGCGGCTCGCCTTCTATCTTGACGCTGTCCCGTTCCTTTTCGGCGCCGACGAACATTTGTAACTCAAGTTTTATCAATTCCACCCCATTTTTCAAGGCTTTTGCCACGTGCAAAATTCCTGCCACCTCACCCTGTTGCACAGTTAAATATTCCGTTTCAATGGTTTTACTGGAAATTTGAGGGTCGATTGTTTCTTTGAGTTCGTCGAATTCAAACCCGATTTTATCAGCGATGGCGTATAAGGACTCGACAAGGCCGATATGCCCGAGCTTTCCTTGCCGAACTAGATTTCTGAATTCAACCGGAGTTAAACCGGCGCCAATTTTCTTCTGCAACGGCAGGCGTCTTTTTGAAGCGTCGGAAACGCGGGTTGCTTCAATTTTTTGTATAGCCGTGCAGACGCCGCTCATCGTCAGAACCAGCACATCCATTGAAAACCCGGGATTCACGCCGGTTCCGATAATCGTAGCCCTGTTTTCCTTTGCCAATTTATCAATTCGTGATGAAAATTCGGAATCCCTCCGATAGGGGTAAAACAACTCCTCACACGATGAAATGATTGAAGCGCCCGCCTGAAGACACATTTTGAACTGTTCTTCAACTTTGCTTAAAAACGAGCCGGTTGAATGCAGAACAATATCCGCTTGAGTCTCATTTAAAACTTTTTGTGCATCATTGGATATCGAAATGTTTAACTTTGAATTAAGGCCAAGAGCATCCCCAAGATCAACTCCGACTTTGCTCGGATCGATGTCGATTCCACCCACAAGTTTGAGACTTTTTTTTTGAAGAACCAATTTTGCGGCCTCGATTCCTATCGGACCAAGCCCATACTGGACAACTTTAAGTTGTGTTTCCATTTCTTTATTCTACCCCCTTCTTTGATACCCTTAAAACACCCTCCCTCAACGGCAGAAGACGAATTTCAATTCTGCGATTTTTTGCGCGGCCGCCGCGCGTTTTATTGGTGGAAGTGGGTCGGTGTTCACCAAAACCTGATGCTTCGATGATTCCTGCATTCAGGCCAACTTCTTCGACAAGGAAACGCACCACATTAGTTGCCCTGGCAATCGAAAGCTCCCAATTGCTGTCGAATTGGCCTTTTAAATTGGGGTGAATCGGGACGTTGTCCGTGTGCCCCTCAACCTTGATGCGCTTTTCTTTGGCTTGTTTCAAGATTCCCCCAACTTTTGCCAGAATCTTCATCCCCTTTTCAGAGAGTTCGGCTTCTCCCGATGGGAAAATAATCCGATCAACGATTTTCACTCTCAATTGGTCGGCTAATTGAGTGATTGTAATTTCTCCTGCCTCGATCTGTTCTTTTAGCTCACCAATTAAATCTTCATAAGTTAATTTTAATTGGTTGATTTCATCGTTTTTGGCGTCAGACAACTCTTGCATTTTTTGCTCAAGCTGGGTGGAAAGACGCGCATTTTGTTGTTCAAGCTGCTCGACCCGAAAGGCCAGCTCCTCGTTTTCCTGCCGAATTCCCTTCAACTGTGACTGAAGCGGTGAAACTTTATCCAAGTAAAAATATCCGGAAATGCCAAGCAACAAAACAAACAAAATCAGCAGAAAAGTCGAAAGTGAATTCATATTTTTATGGCTCTAAGTCGTTTTTCGATTTAGCAATTTCGTAAACAGCGATTCCAAAAGCAACTGCAACATTCAAAGAAATTTTCTTGCCCCGCATCGGAATATTGATTAGAGAATCCGCTCTTTTCACCGTCTCCTCGCTGACGCCGTTGTATTCATGCCCAACTACCAGGCACAAAGGAAAACGGAAATCAGCTTGGTCATAGGGGATGCTTTTTTCAGTTGCCTCTAAAACAACGATTTGAATATTTTCACGTTTCAGCTTCTCAATCAAAGCGACGCTTTCTGGAAAGTATTCCCAAGGCACACTTTCTTCGGCTCCTAAAGCAACTTTTCGGATTTCCTTGTGCGGGGGCTGTCCGGTTATTCCGGTCAAAAATAGTTTTGTAATCCCCGCGCCATCTGCAGTCCTGAAGATAGCACCCACATTATAAAGACTTCGAACATTTTCAGCCAGGGCATAAATCATAATTTGGCTCTTGATTCATTTGTTCTTAAGAAGAGCACGGAAGCACTTGCCTAAAGATTTGATTCAGTTCAGAAATTTTATAAGGTTTTGTCATTGCCACGCTAAAATCATATTCTTGAAAGTTTTCCAAAAATCGGACCATTTAAATAACCGCCACAAACAATCGCCTTAATATTCGGATCATATTGCGAATTTCTTTTAGTATCTCCGTACTCTTTTTACCCGAGAGCATCAATCCAAAATAACTAAATCAAATGGACCTTCAGCTTCTTTATAACGGTTCAATTGCCGCAGAACTTTCCCCAACATATTCAACCTTGAAACCCAGGTGCTCAAGCATTTTACACAGGGTACCCCCGGCCGTTTATCATCATCAATAACAAGCACCTGCCTATTTCAGAAAATGTGCCCCGCCTATCAACTTGAACTTTCTTTCCCAGGTTTTTCTGCAGCAGTATTATTTAATAAAAAGAATCGCTTTGTCAATTCCTGCGCTTCATAAGTCGCGTTTTCTGCCTCAGACAAAATTTCAGATTGATCACCTGCCGGTGGGAAACCCATCCTGACGATAGAAATGTTGCTGAAAATTTGCAGTCAAAAGGTTATTAGACTCGTAAGCAAACTCATTTGCACCCTGTTCAATTGATTTCGATTTTGAGAGAGTTTTTTCCGATTTTTTGTGATTTAACAAAAACTGAATAAAAGTATGGGCATCATATTAATAACTTTAAGAAAAATTTGTTTTGTTGTCAAGGACAAACGTGAAAAATTAAATAGACTCTTGTTTTCAAAATGATTAAATTAATTAAATTACGTTGAGAAATTGACGGCTGACTTAGGAACAACAAAACTCAATTTACGTTCAATATAATCAATAAACAACCAGCCACCTTTTCAAGTATAAAAATCGACCTGCTTTAAATGTTCACAAACAACAAAGTCGTAAAGATTCTTTTGGGATTGTTCGGCTGTCTTTGTATTGCGATATTTTTCGTAATGCAGACCTATTCCAAAACTTCAAATCTCTTACGGCAAAATATTTCTAAAAACGAAATTCTCCAAAAAGCCGAAGAAGTTTTTCAAAATTCCGAACTTGCTGATTACGATCTAAGAAGAAGCATCGATCTGGATTTGGATAATACTCTATCTAAATACGCACAACTTTATCTAAACAACGAACGACCGGGGGGCTTTTACCCGATTGGCTCATGGAGCGTAGAATGGACAGGCACGACACAAACCAAGAAAGAGGGTGAAATAAAGGTTCATTTCCGGGTTAAATACGATTTTGATGGTAATCTTATTGAACGCCTGGAAAGTGCGCCACACCTGCGAAGACCGTATAATTTCAAAAATTCTGAAGCAGCAGAGGAGGCAGCCAGACGTTTTCTCCACACCGTAAATATTGACACCTCGGCAATTACGGTTAGAAATAGTGCGAGCAGTAAAGATGATCGCGTATTAATCTATGATTTTTCTTTTAGTAAGCCTTCCTCAATATCTACGGATTTAAGAGAAAGTTACGAAGTGAATATTGCCGGAAGACGCATTACAAATTATTCTGCCCGGCTGATCGTCGATTCGGACAAAGTAATCTTTCCGAAAATTCATCAAACATCAAAGACAGTTTCCATAATCATCGCAATAGCGATCTGGTTTATAATTGGACTTTTCCTGATCGGTGTATTTATTAAACGTTTAAGACACGATGAACTCGAATTTAAACGGGCGTGTTGGTTGGGCCTCACCGGTTTTATCATCATGTGGCTTGCCATGGCCATTGAGATTTTCCCGCAATGGGCAGGGATGGTTTTAGCAGGTGGGTTAATCGGTCTGTTTACCGGGCTCGGGCTCATCTTAGTTTATTCAGTTACAGATTCGCTCAATAGAGACGTTTGGAGAGAAAAAGAAGTATTGCCAGACATCATTGTTAGAGGATTCCTGCGTGTCAAAGAAATGGGTGCGGCTATCCTTGACTCGCTGTTTGTATCAGGTCTAACCCTTTTAACTTTTGGTCTCCTCTTCTGGTTAAACGGTCAGCTCAACCTGGGGTTCATCGACTTTGATGCAGATGATCATTTTTGGATTTTCCAGGGAAATTTAGCGCTTCTAAAAAATATTTTTCATACACTAATCGGTTCTCTCTATATCGGGCTGGTTTTACTTTCCTTCTGGTTTGCCTATCTAAAATCTAAAGTTCGATCAAATAAAATTTTAATCATCCTCTTTGCTGTTCTTATTAACCTGGCTGGGCTACATTTATATCAAATCCGTCCGACGTACATGGCATTTTTCTTGTTGCTGCCGCTTGCATGTTTTTGGTCGTACTACGCTTTCAAAAGCAACTTTATTTCTATATTTCTATCTCTTTTCACCGTTAATTTTTTCTTAAAGCTTTCGTTAATCGGCAATTTGCCTAATGGATTTTTTAGTATCCCAATGATTTTCTCCGCAACATTTATTCTGATTTTGTTTGCTTCAGGTACCTACCTTATCCATAGTAAAGCAACCGCAAAAGACTTTGAACACTATGTGCCGGAATACGTCGGTCGAATCGCAGAAAGAGAAAGGTTCTTAAAAGAGCTGGAAATTGCCCGCACTGTGCAGTTACGGTTTTTGCCGCAGTCGATCCCCGAGTTTCCGCATTTAGATATCGCTTGTGTCTGTAAGCCGGCGATGGAAGTAGGTGGCGATTATTATGATTTTATGCCCAACGGTAACGACTCTTTGGGAATTGTCATAGGGGATGTTTCCGGTAAAGGGGTCTCGGCTGCCTTTTACATGACCATGGCAAAAGGGATCATAAAAACCCTGTCAAAATCAACCAGCAATCCAAAGGAAATCCTCACCAGGATGAATGAGATTTTTTATGAAAACGCCCCGAAGGATGTTTTTATCAGTGTCATTTACGGTCTTTTTGATAAAGAAAATAGTCAACTTGTTTTCGCACGGGCCGGACACAATCCGGTGATCGTTTGCAAAAAGATGGCCAAAAAACCGGAGTTTCTGAAACCAAACGGATTGGCAATCGGTCTGGAAAAAGGCCCGCTGTTCTCGCAGACAATTGAAGAAGCCACCATCCCCATGGAAAAAGACGATATTTTTGTATTCTTTACCGATGGTGTTTCAGAGGCCATGAACAAGAATGGCGATGAGTTTGGTGAAGAGAGGCTTCAACAAATTATCAGTCAAAACGGTCAATGCTCTGCAGATGACCTTGTCAACAAGATAGCATGGGAAGTCAAGAAATTTATGGGTAAAGCCAAACAGCACGATGATATTACCATGGTTGTAGTTAAGGTTGCGGGGTAAGCGGGCCTACTAAAGTGTTGGATATATAGAGTCTAAGTGTTTTATTAAACATGGAATAGAATCAAGATAAAAAGGCCGAGAGCATTTCCCGGCCTTTGCTTATTCTTCAAAAATTTGAAATGCATTCACCGCTCGCGAATCTCGATATTCCCACCGGAAGACCTTAACGTCACCAATTTACCGCCGCCGTTTAATTCACCGCGCAAAGAACTTTTGCCGAAAGTACCCCTGACTGTCAAAGGAAGGTCCGAGTAAACGCGCCCACCGGAAGTTGAGGCATCAATATCAGCTTGGAAATCAGGAGGGACTTCGAGTGTAATCCCGCCGCCGGAAGTGTACAAATCCATCGGTTTATCGATCTGCTTGAGCAATTCTGCCAGAATCGAGCCGCCCGAGGTCCTGGCTGTGAGGTTGCCGTTTATGTTTCGCAAGCGTAACCCGCCACCGGAGCTACGTGCCTTTAAATCTCCGTTCACACCATCCACGGAGATGGAACCTCCTGAGGTTTTTGCATCCAGGGAACCACCGACTTCTCCTATTCTAATGCTGCCGCCAGAGGTGTGGATATATGCTCTTCCCGTTGAGCTCTCTAATGAAACGCCTCCACCCGAAGTTTCCGCACGCACCCGACCGTCAATTTCACCCATTGAAATCCCGCCGCCTGAAGTCATCAAATCAACTTCTCCGATTAAATCGGAGACCTCAATACCGCCGCTCGCCGTCCTAATGTCCAGGCTGTACTCTTTAGGCACTTGAATGTCATAATGAACATGCAGACGATTCCTGCGGTGTGACCGGCGATCAAGCCATTCGCCAATTATTTTGACATCTTCGCCGCGATGCTCAAAACGAATATCAAATCGGTCAAACCAAGCTTGTGCTTGCTCTTGACTGCGCACATCTGCTTCCAGGAAAACCAGAACTTTAACTTTTTCTCCGGCATGGCTGCGAACCTCGACAGACCCTTTGTCTGAATCTAAATAAAGGGTACCGCCTTTTTTAACTCTGAAGCTTTTCTCGATGCGCTGCTCAAATTCACGCGCATTTACCTGACTTACAATCAGCCCGCCAAGAAAAAGGCTTATTAAAATATAGGATTTTTTCATAATTTTCTCCACCTACTTTCTCAGCTTTTTAATGTGAATGTCACCATTTACCGTGTAAAGTTCAATAAGATCGCCGCCGCCATTAATATCCCCCTTACTGCGAATCGATCTTCTTCTGCGATGCCGTCTTGATCTTTGCTTTTCTCCGGTATCCTCAGTAGTCGTGAGTGGAAAATCAGAATAAATATTGTAATCATCCCAGCGATCCGTAATTTTGATTTCGGCTCGAATGGTCGCCGGTAAATTTTCCGGGATGTAAAGAACTAACTCACCACCGGCTGTGTGCAAATCCACACCGTGGTTCTTTTCAAAATCCTCGAGAGTAATTTCAACTGAAATATCCCCGCCGGCGGTTTTGGCTTCGACACCGCCCCTGACATCTCTCAAATTAATGTCGCCGCCGGAGGTTGACGTCTTAACACTGCCAGCGATCATATCTCCTTTAACATCTCCACCCGAGGTTGAGGCATCCAACCTGCCGCCGATGTTGTGCAAGTCGATATCGCCGCCTGAAGTGTGAACTTCAACATCCCCTTGAGTATTAATCACTTCAATGTCACCGCCGGAGGTGTGTGCTTTGACATGCCCTCCGGCATCTTTAATTTCGATGCTTCCGCCTGAAGTGTGCAAATCCATCCGGCTTTTGGAATTTCTCAGCACAATATTACCACCGGAAGTTTTGGCAGTTAATGGTCCGCCGATATTCTCAAGCTCAATATCTCCGCCGGAAGTTTTAATTCGAACACTTTTGGTCGAATTAATCACCTCGATGTCACCGCCTGAGGTATGGGCATCTACCTCGCCATCGATTTCCTCGAGAATGATATCACCGCCTGAGGTTTTCAGTCTCACTTCGCCTTTTAATCGGCTGACGCTGATATCGCCGCCCCGGGTTTGGATGTCAACCTCAAAAACCTTGGGCACGATCACATCAAACTCACTTTTGATCCAGTCCCGCGAGTAGTATTCACCGCCAATCTCAATGGTATTTCCGCGTTGCCGATAGCTTGACTTGGACTTTTCAAGAACGGTCCTGGCTTCCTCCTCAGTATAAACATCCATTCTCTTCAACTCTTTTACGAAAACCTCTTTTTTGTCCCAGGTCGTAACCCGAATGTCCCCGCGCACATCATCAATAATTAATTTACCCCCCTCCTCTACTTTAAAGGTTTTCGTTATCTCCGCAACATAATACCTGCCACGTTTTGTAAGCTCTTGCGCAAATACAGAAGTCGTTAAGAAAATTGCCAAGATTAAAAGCATTAAATGTGCCGAACGTTTTTTCATTGTTTATCTCCTTTGCCGATTTTTGATGTTTTGAATGGTAGGGTTCTCTAATCTTTCCAATGCTTTGGATGCTTGCAAGCGAACGAATTCGTTCTCATCATCCTGCGAAGCATTCCGGAAAATAGGACGAACGTCCGCCTCACCTTTGATTCCACTCAAAGCATTCAAGGCTTCGATTCGAATAGCTGAATTTGCGTCTCTTATTAGAACGCGAATGAAGGCTCTTTTTATTTTTTCATTAATAGGCAAATTCGTTAAGACTTTAGCCGCTTTCAGACGAACTCCGTCGATTTCATCATTTTTCATCGCGTAAATGAGCGCATCTACGAGCTCTTCGTCTGAAAAAGATTTTGCACCAGAGGCTTTCACCGCAGCCAAGCGGAGTCCCGGGTGCTCCTCCATCCGAATTGCGTGTGCCAGCACTTTACGAATTGACGAATCCTGAACATTTCCCCGCAGCGAAACATCCTGGATGCTTTTATACTGCACAGTAATATTCCCCGACTTCGGATCATATTGAATTAAATCGACGCTCGACATAAACGGCAAACTACTTTCGTCCTGCAACTCAGCGGTAAATTCTCCTTCTAATTGAGTCCCTGTGTTAGCTGGTAAAAAAACAACCCGGTCGATTAGAATACCAACAATCAAGAAGGCGAGTGCTCCAGCCAGTTGCATCCCCCCACCTCGTTCAGAAATTTTTTCTGAAAATCTTTCCCACCAACTTTGTTTAAATTCGTCCTTGCGCTCCTCGCGCAGACGCTCCCGCAAATCGCTTCGCAATTTTGACATCAGAGGTTCGGAAGGTTCAAAACTCGCTTTTTTACTCAGAGTATTATGCAAGGCGCGCGTTTCTTCCAATTGTTCCCGACAATGTTGGCATGAGTTAAGATGCACCTCAAACTCCTCCTTCTTTACTTTCTCTAACTCGCCGTAGAGATAAAGAGGAATCTGTTGCTCTAAGTGGTCGCTTTGTTTCATAATTCTTCCTTTAAATGCTTGAATATTCCTTTAACTGCCGCTGCATTTTTTGGGTCGCCCGAAAAAGATAATTTTTAACCGTCCCTTCCGAGCATTTTATTATACCAGCAATTTTTTTAAGTTTATGCCCATGATAGTGGCGCAGTATAAAAACAGTTTTTTGCTTAGGTGATAACTGTTGCAAAGCTGTTTCGATTTCCCTGGATAATTCCACATTCAGAAAATACTCCTCCGGGTTTTGCTCTTCAGACCTGACAGTTTTTTCCCAGTTTTCATCGCCATTTTGAAACTCCTTGTCAATAGAATAAGCTTTAAGACGACGTCTCTTTTTATTAAAATTTATGCAATAATTCACTACGACCCGGTAAAGCCAGGTAGAAAACTCGCTCTTGAATTCAAACCGATGCAGGTTTTTATAAACCCGCACCAACACTTCCTGGTAGATATCTTCCGCGTCCTGAGCGTTATTTACCATGTTGTATGCAAGCTGCAAAACATGCCTGTCATAATTTTTTACAAGCGATTCAAATGCCAAAATATTGCCCCTCTGGGCTTCTTTGATTAAAGCTTTTTCGTCATGATTCATCGTTCAATCTTATTAGACCGGAAAAATCGAAAACGGTTTGCATCAATGCACCAAAAAGCACTTGCATTTTGCAATAGAAATAAAGAAATTATTATTGAATTTTTCAAGGATTATCATCACGTAGGGACAATTCGGCGAACCGCCCCTACGGCCAAAGGGTCAAATCAAATATTGTTTCAATCAAACTACATCGCCATTGCGGGTAACATCGGGGTTGGCAAAACAACACTCACCAAACTTCTTAAAGAAAGATTTGGCTGGCAAATTTTCTGTGAACCGGAAGTAAAAAATCCGTATATCGAGGATTTTTATCAGGACATGCGGCGCTGGGCATACCACTCACAAATCTTTTTTCTTACCGAACGATTTAAAGATCACCTGCGAATTCAAAAGAGTGAAAAACCGTGTGTGCAGGACCGAACGATCTATGAAGATGCCGAGATTTTTGTCGAAAATCTTTACTCGCGTGAACTTATGCCGGAGAGGGATTACCGATCTTATCAACATTTGTATGAAGCAATGGCCGAATCTTTGCAAAAGCCGGGGCTGGTCGTTTACCTGAAAGCCTCAACCTGGACGCTCATCAGCCGGATTCGCAAGCGCGGCCGCAGCTACGAACGCGATATCGACCGGGAGTACCTGGCGCAATTGAACATCGGCTATGACAACTGGATTAAAAAAATCTCACAGGGATGGAATGTCCTGGTAATCGATACCGACCATTATGACATTGATCGGGATGTGGATTGGCTGGAAGGAATTCTGGAGGAGATTCGGGAAAAGGTTGAGAAATAAAAATTAGCTGATCTTATTAAAAACCAGCGGATAAGTCACCGTCACCGTTCCTTCGTCTATGGCTTCATACTTCCACCTGCGGACGAAGCGCAAAATCTCGCGTTCGAACTCGGGTTTGTTCAAACTCGAAGAAATAAGCTTCACACTCGAAACAGCACCACTGGCGGCAATTACAACTTCAACCACTATTTTGCCGCCCAGGTCAGGCTGGCGCTTCAAATACTTGTTGTAAATATAAGTCAACCTTCCGGTGTAGTTCAGCATGACCTTCCGCACTGAATCTTCGGAGCGTCTGCCGAGGCCAGTGCCGCTGCCGGTCATGCTGCCAATTCTATCGACGCTAATCCGGCCTTTTTCGCCAAATGACACTGATTCAACCTGATCGACGTCCCCGAGAATATCTTCAATGCCGCCACCGGCCTCACTCGCTGCAATCAGGTCGTTTAAATCATCGCCTGCTTTGCCGTTGCCGGGATTCCTGCCAATTTGAAGAGCGGTGGTTGACATCACTTCGTCCAGTTCTTTCACGAGGCCTTTGTCCAGTAAAAAATCGGCCAGTGGACTGGACTGACCCGTTCCACCGACGCCGGTAAGCAAGCCAAGAAGTCCCTGCCTTTCGACTGGAGCCCCATCGCCTTTTTGGGCTTTGCTCTCAATATCAGTTTCTTCTGCGCCTTCGCGACCTCTTCTCGCGTTAGAATCCTCTTCTTCAAACCTAACTGGTCTGTTTTTGACGATAATTCTTGCCAGCCGCTCAGGAATCTTGCTTGCATTAACTTGAGGCCTGATATCGGTTGGCAACGTATTCATGTATCTTAAAATGAAAGCATGCAAAACGATCATTAGAATCAAGATGATTTTAAAGGGTAGGTCGCGACCCAAATCCTTAAAGGTCGCATAGGTCCATGAATAGCCGTTGAATTTTGGCAGCGATTGTGCCGCTTCCGGAACCCCTTCAACAAATTGAAACGTAATTTTAGCATCGCCGGCGACAATGAACCCCTTTTTACCCACTGTAATTGGATAAGTAAAACCATCTTTATTTAGGGGAAGCAAATGATGGGCGATCATATCATGGAAAGATAAACGTGATTTCCCGGCATGAACTTCTCCCCGCATATGCTTATTTAGATTCAGCTGGAAGTGATTATTTTTTCTCGAAAACAAGGCATGGCGTTTGGGGAAATGTTCACCGTAAATGGTCACATCGTTGTTGGGATGCTGGCCAATGGTCAGGCGATCCCGTTTTTTCAACCGACGGTGGGTAACTTTACCGGACTGCTCTATTTTTACCAGAAGTTGTTTAACCGATTTTGCCATTAAAATTTTAACTTTCTTCCGCCTGATTTACCACTAACAACATATCATTAAACCCCACCTGACCGCAGGTGAACATAATCTTCTTTAAAAGTCCAAATGAAATTTCCTTATCTCCCTGGATGGCGATGTTTCCCTTGAAGCGCATCTTGGCGTTCAATTGCCCCAGGCTTTCGGAAAAGGCGCGAATTTGCTGAAGTTGTATTTTCAGAGAATTGATCATGTTGTCCCGCTGAGTTAGCACGGTCTCGACTCTCTCGACCGGCGTGCCGTCCAGAATAATCCATTCATTGGTCACCACCAAAATTGGGGCGGCTTTGGGGGGAGTCTGGGCGGTAGATTCCGGGAGGCGTAAATCCTGAGCCACGCTCATGATTTCGCCTTCCACAGAAAAGCTCTTCAGGAGGAAAACCAAGAGAATCGTAAACATATCGATCATGGCGGTCAATCGCAAAGTAAAGGCACTGATCGACTTCGACCTTCGGGGTTTAACGACAAATAAATGCTCGTTATCTTCTTCAAAATTGAAGTACATTTTTAACCTGAAATTGAAATATTAAAAAAGCCATTCTCCCGACAGCGATCCATGACTTTGATGATCGTATCATATTTAATCGAAACATGCGGCGCCAAAATAATATCTTCCGTTTGCATGTGCGTTTTTTTGATTTTTTTTAGTTTGTCAACAAGAGTTTGAAAGTCAAATTTATTTTCTTTTTTTTCAATGAAAGGGATTTTCATCCCCTTGGTTGTTAAATCGAAGCCCTTTTCGGAAATTGTCAAGATTGTAACCACAAGATTGTTTTGTGATTTTTGCGCTTCACCAGCCTGAGTGGAGGTCGGAAGTGAAAACTCAAGAATTGATATTCTCACAAACACCGCCGTCAATAGCAGGAATGGCACTAAGATCAGGAATATGTTCATCACCGGAGTAATATTGAGCTCATTTTCCTCGTAGCGGCTTTCTCGATGCAGGGTTTTTTTCAGATTCATAATCAGGCCTTCGAGCCAATGAGACGTTGGTAAATCCGGGCAATGCTTTCATTGATCTCATCGATAATCGAATTGGTTTTCGATTGAATATAAGAGTGGAAAACCATACTGGGAATTGCGACCATCAAACCAAACGCGGTCGTGTTCATAGCAACGGAGATACCTGCGGAAAGCAGCGCCGCTTTTTGAGACGAATCAGCACCAGCTACAGCCTGAAAGGATTGAATTAAACCGACAATGGTCCCGAGCAGTCCCAGCAGAGTCGCGACATTGGCGATCATCGAAAGATAATGAGTGCGTTTTTCCAGCTTTGGAATTTCAGACATTGCCGCCAGTTCGAAAGCGCTTTGAATCTCCTTGGGCCCTTTGTTGTATTCCTGCAACCCGGCTTTGGTAATGGTCGGCAGGGCGGCGTTGGAAATCCTACACAGGTCAACCGCGCTCGACACCTTTCCGCTCTGGATGAATTCGATTATTTTATTAACAAATTTGGTTGTATCAATGCGGTTTTTTATATTGATAAAAATAAATCTCTCAATGATAATTGCCAGACCAATGATCAAAGTAGCCAGGATGATGTACATAAAAGGTCCCCCGGTTTTAAAGGCAATATTAATGTACTCCAATTTGAACCTCCTGTTTATTTTTTAGTGTTAACTCAACTTCTCTAAAAATAACTTCGATATCGAATTTCTATCTTCTATCTTCTATCTTCTATCTTCTATCTTCTATCTTCTATCTTCTATCTTCTATCTTCTATCTTCTATCTTCTATCTCTTT
>SMVA01267577.1_pt1 | contig 33243 bp, 30 predicted proteins | sample 2456451 | NCBI WGS metagenome assembly SMVA01 (sample SAMN11095933, study PRJNA526329) | marine sediment metagenome | biome: Marine sediment; feature: Surficial sediment; material: Deep marine sediment; isolation source: Hadal surficial sediment | place: Pacific Ocean | collected 2014-05 | depth... | reverse complement strand
TGGACGACGACTATCACAGGGAACGCTCACCAGTGTGGTCGAAAGTAACAGTGCCGCTATTATCCGCCGCGAATTGGGGTGGCCAGGGACTGCATCCGCGAGGTAACTTCGAGGGCTATATGCGGGCGGCGTCCAAACAGAAATGGCTGGAGGTGCATGGGCTCGAACACTGGACCGAGTTCTATACGGACTACGGCTTAACGTTGCAGAAACGGTTTTTCGATTTTTTTCTTAAAGGCGCTGACAACGGTTGGGATAAGCAACCGCCGGTCAAACTACAGGTTCGGCATATCGACGGATTCGTGGAACGAGATGAGGACGACTGGCCGCTATCCCGCACGCAATGGACCCGATTTTATCTCGACCCCGACGGCATGGTCTTGTCGCGGACGCCACCTGTCAGGATCGCAACGACGGGATTCTCCGCCTTCGGTGAAGGGCTTACATTTTTGACGTCTCCGTTGGAGGAAGAGACGGAGCTCACAGGTCCGGCCGCGGTCAAGTGCTTCGTCTCGTCTTCAACTACTGACGCCGATCTGTTTGTCGTGCTTCGAGTCTTCTCCCCTGATGGAGAGGAGGTTGTGTTTCAAGGTGCGATCGATCCGCATACGCCCATCGCGCAGGGGTGGCTGCGTGCTTCCCACCGAAAGCTCGATCACTCCCTGTCGGAACCCTGGCGCCCGTACCACAGTCACGACCAGATAGAGGCTCTTACGCCCGGTCTGCCGGTGGAACTCGATATCGAGGTTTGGCCGACCTCTATCGTGGTGCCGGCCGGCTACCGTATTGGTTTGAGTCTGCGGGGTAAGGACTACGAATACCCGCATGCAAGCGGCGAGCGGCTGTCGAACTTCAAGAATGAGTTGCGTGGTTGCGGCCCGTTCTTACACGATGATCCGCTCGATCGGCCTGCTGACGTCTTCGGCGGTGAGACAACATTACACACCGGAGCGGATCAGCCGGCATACGTACTGCTACCCATCATCCCATCGAAGTAGCGTCGCAGATTTGGATCTGAAGTATCGAGCCGTCATCGTTCCGCTAGAATCTTCTTCTTGAAGGTCTCGTTATCAATTACCCAGCCCAAGCAACGCTGCACGTTTTGCAGGCCGAGTTCGTGTAGATCATCGCCATACATGCTGGCCACACAGTCTGCTAATACGACGACGCGATAGTTATTATTGTGCGCAGTAAATGCCGTGTTCAGCACGCAGGTATTCGTATTAATTCCCATGAGGCAGACGCTCTTCGTCCCGAGGTTGCGCAAGAGCATGTCGAGATCTGTTCCCATGAAACAATCGAGGCGTTTTTTGTTATTGATGACGTAATCCGTGGGCTCATAGAGTTCGGGAATAATCTCGGTGCCGGGTGAGCCGATTATGTTGTGCTCATCGACGGTGCTGGCACGGTTTGGGGTCAGGCGGTCTTCTTCGTTCGCGATTGATGAGACAGCCCTCCAGAACGGCGCCGACATGCCCTCGCTGCCGAGTCCCGGTATTTTGCGAAAGGCCAACGTGACGTGGACAATCGGAATGGCCTGCTCGCGCGAGAAACTCAAGGCGTCGCGGGCGGCGTCGATTACCCGTTTCGAATCCTCGGGCGTCGCCGGCATCGTCGCGATTTCCTGATCGAGATGACCACGATGCATGTCGACGGTGACGATCGCGGTGTCGCTCGCGTCGAGCTCCAGAAGCCTTCGCATCTTCTCCAGAAATTCGGAGCGATCGACGACGTCTACGCTTACCATTGTTGTGCGTCCATCGTTAGCCCTGTTGGGGTCCGTAAATATTAGGCATTAAACGCGAATACAGGCACGTAACTTTCGAATTCCGTGTGGACGCAGTCTAGGTGCTTTCCGGGAGGTAGGCAAACTGTTGTGCAGCCTACGCCGAGTCGCGCCGGTACGCTTTCTCCATCGCCTCGATTAGCGGTAACTTCTTTCCGGAAAGATATCTCACCATCGCGCCTCCGGCCGTACAGACATAGTCGATCTTCTCGAGGTTCACGAATTTGGCGGCGGCCGTGACCGTATCGCCGCCGCCGATGACCGAGTAACCTGCCGCATCGGCTATCGCGTTCCAGATCGCTTTCGTGCCTGCCTCGAAGAGGGCGTCCTCATAGACGCCGGCGGGACCGTTGACGAAGAGCGTCTTGGCTTCACCGATAGTCTGCGCATATTTCACGATCGTCTTCGTGCCGATATCCATGAACATCTGTTCAACCGGTAAGTCCTCAACGGATATTTCATGCCGGACCCCGTCTACGGCATAAGCCAGGTCCTGTGGATACTCGATCCTGTCGCCGAATTCCTGAAGATAAGTCTCCGCATCGGCGATAAACACATTCAGTCCACGATCATTCAGGAATCGTTCCGTGGTCTCCCCGAGCCGATAACCCATCGCCAGTAGCATGATCTCCCCGGTAATACCGCAAGTGAGGATTTTATCTGCCGTCCCCGACGTTAGTACTTGTTTCATCATGCCGAAGGCATCGGAGATCTTTGCGCCGCCCAACACGAAGACGGAAGGATGCTCAGGCTCAGCCATCAGCTTCGCCAGTGCAGATACTTCGTCGAAAAGGAGGTCGCCGGCCGCGGTCGGCTTGATCTCCTGGAATGCGACCATGGACGGCGCATTCCGATGTGCCGCCGCGAACGCATCGTTGACGTAGTAGTCGATGATCGGTGCCAGGCCGCGCACGAGATAGGTTTCGAGCATTTCGGCCGGTTTCAACTTCACCGCATTTTCGAACGTAGAAATTTCCTCACTCAGATATCTCAGGTTGCCGAGCAAGACCGCCTCTCCGGGCTGCAGCGCCTTGACCTTCTCCTGGGCCGCAGGGCCTGAGACATCGTCTATATACGCGATTTCGGTTCCTAGGTAGGCGGATAGTTTTTTCGCGTGTTCTTCGAGCGGAATCAGGTTCTGATAATCGAGCGTGTCGCCCTGGTGGGCGATGATCGCGAGCATCGCCCCTTTATCCAGGAGCTTGCGGATGGTCGGCAGACTCTTCTGCAGCCGGTTCTCGTTGACGATCAACTTAGTGTCTGGGTCGATGGGGGAGTTGATGTCGACCCGCAACAAGACTCGCTTCGAACTGTAGTCGAAGTCGTCGATCCTCTTCATGTTGACCATAGCAAGAACCTGTCGTCAATCTCTCGCATCGTCAAACACTTGTACCGAGCGCGGCGACCGTCTGGTGTAATGCGCGGGCTAGTCGGAAGCCCTAGTTCAGATCGGTTGTACGCGAACGGCGCGGCGCCGTTAATTCCAATAGGGCAGACCGAGGTATTTATTGGTCTGGCCCACAGCGGTGAGACGATCGGTTTCCATACCGGTGGCCGCGCGGATCGCATCGATCGTCTCGGGAATCGTCACGGACTCCTGTGGTATATGGATGCCGAACATCAGGTCCCGGCCCGATTTCACGAACGTGTCCGTCCAGACGGGAACCTCATAGATATCACCACGCGGTCGGCCCATGTCCCGCGCATACTTGAATATCGAGGCATTGCCGAGAAAGCCCTGATCGATCGAAACCAAGCGGATCCGGTCGTGCGCGGATAATAAAGACTGCGCTTCGTCGATCGATAGATCGTCCTTCGGCGTAGCCAGGACGGAGATGAAATGCCCATGGGTGATGGGCGTGTGGATAAGTAGGCCGGTGGCGTCTACATGGGGCATGATCTTCATCAGATCGACGGCTTGATGATTGGGTGCCTTATCGACCTGCAGCGCGTTCACGAGTCCGCGGTGATAGTCGCCGGGATCGGCGACTCGCCTGATGATGGTGATCGCGATGCGCTCGATGCCTACGCCGCGATCGAGGCAGTCGATCGTGCGAATCAGGCCCGTTGTGTTACACGACGTTAGCTTCAGGAAATCCTGGTTAATGCCTTTCTCGTAGTTGGCGTAGCCGTGAAAGAATACGTCTGCGATATCATCCTTCTCGCCTCCCTGAAAGACCGCTTTCTTACCGTGCTTTGCATAGAGTTCCTTGTTCTTGGCGCCTACGCCAGGTGAGGTGGCATCGAGTACGATATCGACCTCAGGCAGGATCTCTTCCATAGTGCCGGATAGTTCTAATCCAGCGGCTTCGAGATCGGTCCTCGCACTGTCGAAGGCGGCATAGAGTTTGTATGGCATGCCTTTGTCTCTGAGAGACAGAACACTCAGCGTGGGAGCGACATCGACGACGCCGACCAACTCCATGTCGTCTTGCAGCGCAACGCCGTCAGCGAGTCGTTGACCGATCACGCCATAACCGGCGACTAGAACCTTGACCATAACGTTAAACCTTTAATTAGTCCGCGGCTTCCCTCAGGCGCCACTGCTGACGCGAATTCCGGCTGCCGTCACATACCTGCAGCGTCAGGTCACGAATCAAGTGCACGGGATCACCGCCTCCGCCATGCCGACTTGGGCCTTCTCCGGCGGTGGCACAGTTGCCCGGCGCCGCTATCGAGACGATCCGACCGTTGGCTCTGTGCGTGAACTGCTGAAGCTCGCCTCCGTCGCAGGGTTCCAGGGCGAATTTGCTGCCGGCGCTGGTCCCCGTCAACGTCATGCAGAGGTCGAACTCGATCAGCCGGAAAGTGCCCTCCGAAATCAGATCGCCGTCGAACGCCTGGTCGACCGCGAGTTGGCCCTGGTAGCTGTAGCAGCTATGCGTCTGCAAACCTTCCTCAGGTCGCGCTCGCGCCTGGAAGCCCAGGGTATCGAAGCAGAAGCCGCGCGGCTCGTCCAGTTTATCGATCAATGTGACCTCGACCATCGTTGCAGCGAATGCCGCGGGACCCAGCAGCAGGCCGGCAAGCACGGCCCAGAGCTTGAGTTGAGTGTTCATCTTTTCCCCTTTCGAAGTGACCGGTGTTGGTATTAGAGTTCTCGCGAGGCGTTGATAATATCGCAGTGCTCGCGATAATGCTTGCTCGAGTCAAGGACCCGTCATGACACGATCTTGTCGTCTGCTACCGGCAGACTCGCACACCCTTGCGGTCTGGCTGCCGGGCATCGTTCGATCGTTATAGGCAGGTTCGATCGATAGCTACAAATAGGCGATGAGCCGGCCGGCGACGACGGCAGTCGTCCAGAACGCGAGTGAAGTTCCGGCAAGCACCAGACCCTTCCGTGGTACAGCGCCGGCGGCTTCCCAACTAACCGCGTCCCGCTTCAGGAGTTTCTGCATGTGATACAGGTTGCCGATCCCGAGTATGACGAATGTGATTTTAAAGAGGAACGGGAAGTTCGTGATATAGAAGCTCGCCTGAGCCACGAATAGCGACACTCCGGAGAAGACGTTCAGTCCGATGCCGACCCAGCCGATGGCCATGAGACCATGAAGTGATGTATAGGGAATCGGTCTGAATAACCCGAAAACTCGAAGGTTGAGCGCGAGCATGACGCCGACGATGATTGCCAGCCCGACCGCATGCATCGACAGCATGAGCGGCCAGCCGGTCAATCCAGACACGATCCACTGGGAGTAGGCCGTAGATTCCAGCCAGTTTAGAAACCCCATAAACGCTCCCGATTCCTCACAGGATAAAAATCTCTATCGACCGTCACTGCGATCGTGACGCTCCGCGATCGTATCGAGCCAATAAGCCGCGGCGCCGACTACGACGAGGGTGCCAACTACAAAGAGGAAAGCGAGTATTGCAAGGTTTTCCATTCTCTAGCCTCCGTCTCCATAGTAGGGTAGCAAGCGGCCGAAAATCAGGACTGCGGCCCACGAGGATATCGTGACCGACGCCATCGTTTTGGATAACAGTGACGCGTCATCGCCCGCTTTCAGATCCCAGATCTCATCGAAGATCGTGAAATAGATGATGGCGACTCCGCCGATCATCATGAATATAATCTTCGGCGGGAAGCCGTCCATCGCGACGTAGCGGCCTGAGTCAGCGATAAAGAAGAAAAAGCCCGTCACGACGTTGACCAGAAATCCCAAGGCGCCGAGCGGCAGCAGCCGATGCAGGGCGCCGAAGGGCAGCTGCTTCGCTACGCCTAAGGCTCGCAGCGTCACCAGCAGCACGACGCCGAACAACAACGCCATACCGATGAAATGAGCAGCCTCCATTGCCGGCCAGGCCCAGATCACGCCTGTGATGGCGTCCTCGACGCGTGCAGTCAGGCCTTCGCCCTGAGCGGTCATGATTTCGAAAACCCCGAGCTCTGGATGATTGATGTGGCCGCCGATGTTTCCGGTTCGCATCATCAGAATCAAGGAGATCAACGCGACGCCTAAGACAGCTATCAGGTTCCAATCGGGTGTCTTTGCAAACCTTCGCTCCTGCCACAGCGCGAGCCAGGCCAGGCAGCCGGTAATCCCGAGAGATATAAACGCCAACAGCGCTGCATCCTGGTGAGCCGATATCACGTCCACGGAGATGCCCGCGTTTCCCTGGATCGCCCATTTGGCGGCAGCGCCACTGATGTAGGTCGGAATCGCCAGGAGGCCCAACAGCAGGAAAAGTACCAAGCTGGTCCGTCTGACGTCCTCACTCTTCAGGCAGTACGAGGTGAGGAACAGGCCCAGCGCAATTACCATCCCAATCGATGGGAAATGATTCAAGAGTATGTGGAGATGCGGCCCAGTAGTCGGAATCAGATCCATAAGTGAGTCCATCGATGAATGTCGCAAGCCGACGGTGGACTTTACAACACGGACGATTTGAGCGCAATCAGAGCCACAATCTCACTGTCTCGTGCACTGAAACGAGCGACCCGATACCTCGGTACATCTCGCAAGACGGAGTCTTCACAGTTTCTTGCCGTGAGTGTCAGGCGTCAGTTTCGAAGGCGCCGTCAACGAGCACGAACATCATCTTGCAGACGGTGTTCGAACGGTTGCTCCAGGCATGGTTCGTGCCGCGCTGAATGACGGCATCGCCCTTCTGGATCAGGACTTCGGAGTCGTCGAGTACCATGACTATCTCGCCTTCGAGGCACAGCGCGTAGTCGATCGTTTCCGTACGATGCATCAGCGGGTGAGGCGACTTGCCCTTGACGCCAATGTCCTCGGCGCCTAGCGACGCCCAGGCAGCTTTTGCTGCTTCCGGATCGATGTCATCGATCCAGTCTTTCTCCGGTGGGAAATCGATAAGCCGAAAGACAGAGCCCCGTCGTGGAGGCAGGAGGCCGATCGTCCGATCCGTAGTTTCATCTGCGCCGAATACCTCGGCGGGACTCGTGTCGATCTGCCAGAGATTGTAAATGGCGACGCCCGGCCTATTAAGCGGTCTGACGATGTTCGAGGCTTCGGCATCTGAGATAACGATAGCCTTGCCGCTCTGATCGTGTCCGGTAACCACTCTTCTCACGCCCATGTTGTTCTCCGAAGTTTGGCAGTCATCGGCTTCGATGCATCACGTGACGCCTCACTCTCTGATGGCTTCGAGGCGGATGACAATGTCGCGTAAGGCCCTGTCCAACTGTTCGGTCTTATACGTCGGAATGTCGTGGCTTTGTCTGATCTGATCGACGATGGTACGCACGGTATCTATCTGCCGCAGTTTGACATCGATGACCTCAGAAGGAGGGTCGAAGATGCCTTCTTCGACGCGGTCCACCTCGTAGTTGAAAATATAGATCAGTCGTCTGGCAGTCTCGATGACATCCATCGCAGCGTCGGCGACGAACGCAGCGGCGATGCGCATGCTGTAGAGATCGTGGTCCTGGTATATGGCGATCGCGTGGTCGATCAGGCGCATGGCCTCCCTCGCGAATCGCGGCTGCAACCCGGGGGTGTTCACCTTGATGCGCCAATCAGCCCGTAATTTGGTCGCCTCCAGATACCACAGGTCCGTCGGCCGCGCGGTGGCGAGCACGTCATCCAATTCGACGAGTGCCTGCCAGTCCTGCTCGCCGGCCGCCTTCCAACCCTCCAGGACGGCTGCTACAGAGCCGGAGGCGCTTGCGGCAATGTCCATCGCATACTCCGGAGCGTCCCCTCGCGCTACGGCACTCAGCCAGTGCTTCAAGAGCGCATACTGTGTCTGGCTGTCCTCGGGGTCCGCCAATAGCGCGGACAACAGCACTCGTTGTGACTCGAGTCTCTCGCCCTGCCGGTCCAGACCCATGCCGATCAGTAGTAGCGAATCCGTTGAGTCGAGGCGCTGGAGCGTGCCCGATAAGTCAACCGCGTGCCTCTTGAAGCCCATGCGCTCGAGTCGGTCTGAGATATAGGAAAACTCTATCTCGACAGGGAAATCGTCGTGAATCCAGCTGTCGGCCTGTAACAGCGGATCGTAAGGGACGAAGAGGTCGATCAGGCTGCCGAGCGACAGCGTCTCGTTCCGCTCCATTGCTACTGCGGACTCCGTCGCCATCCTGTTGAAGTCATCGGTCAGCAAGCGCGCGCCGGCAGCGAATCGCTCGATGTTTTCCTGATCCATTGCCAATGCGATCAACAGATCCTCCACCGAGCCGATGCCTTTCTCGAGGTAGTGCAGAGGGTCGTCCCGGAGTGGCCTGCCCGTCCGAGCCATCGTGAGTTCGACGTCGAGCGGTTCATCGGAGCCTAGGAAGAATAGAATTTCTGGGTGCCACTGATAAATGCGCGCGTAGGGATAGACGTCCAAGAGCGTAGCGCAGAGGCTTCGCAACAGGGACTCGGTCAGGAATTGCGTATTCATCCACTGTAGGAAGACGCCACCCGGGTTCAGGTGCTCTTTCGTCAGCGCCATGAACTCGCGCGTGTACAGATGCGAAGCGCCGGCGGTCCAGGGATGAGATGGCTGTGAAACAATGGCATCGTAACGTTTTGTCGTCAAAGCGAGCGCGCTTCTGGCGTCGTTAATGTAAATTTTGACGCGATCATCCTGCAAAGGGTCAGTCTGCCGTTCCGGCCCGATGAGGCGGTTGGCATCGATAACTTTCGGCTCCAGTTCGATGACATCGATCGAGGCGACGGACGGTGGCACGCGCTCTACGGCGACACCGGCGCCGAAGCCAATGATCAGCATGTCTCTCGTGTCCGGCCTCGCGAGGACCGGGAGAGTCGATAGGAGGCGTTGATTGTCCAGGTAGGGGGGTGCGCCTCGGAGGTTCGCCGACGCTTCGGGCAGGCCGTTCGTGCGCAGGTTCAAGTAGCCGTCTTCCTCGAGGATCAAGACCGTTGCGGAGCGTCCGACCTCGTAGTAGAGAATCTCGCCTTCTCGGCTATCCGCGATCGGTGAGGTTCGCAGAATTTCGTCAGGCTGAAGCGGCCGGTAGCCGAAGATAACGGCCACCAAAAGGACGGCAGTGGAAGCGATCGCGACGTATCGCCTTCGCATGATCAGTGTGCTCGCGGCCAGGGCGAGAACGACATTGATCGTGACAGCCACTTGGATCGTCCCTTCGTAGCGGAGCAGCGGGACGAGGATAAAGCCCGCGAGCGCCGCGCCGACAATCGCGCCGACCGTATTCCATGCGTACACGCGAGCGGATGACAGTGCCGCATCGCGCTCACCCCGCGCCAGAATGCGCACGGCGAACGGGAACGTCGCGCCGACGAACAGCGTTGCCGGTAGTAGCGTCGCGATCGCCAGCGGGACGTTCCCGCTCAGCCCCGTTGTCTCGGGAATCAACAGGTGCAGAGATGCGTAGATCGCAATCGACGTTATCGCGACGCCGGCCTGAGCCAGAATGAACCCGGTGACTGCGCGGTTGCGATCCGTAGCGAGCCTGGCGGCGATCGCGCTGCCGATCGCGATGCCACCGAGGAAGCTGGCAAGCATGGCTGCGAACGCCGCGATGCTGCCGCCGAGAATGTGCCCGAGCAAACGCGTCCAAAGCACCTCGTAGGCAAACGTGTTCGCGCCGGACAGCAGCATCAGAGGCAGAATCCAGCTTGGGCCGATCGGATTGAATCGACGCGTCGAGTCAACGGCTCGCGCAGGGACGACGGCTTGAAGGCGTTCGGCGTCTGTCCGCTCGCCGGGCCTGATCGAACGGGCAATCATTGCGGCGATAATGAACACCGCGCCGTTGATGGCTACGCCTACCCATACGGTTCCGGACAGGCCGAGGGCCGGTAACAGCAAGAAGCCTGCCGTGATCGTGCCGCCGACGGCACCGACTGTATTCATCGCGTAGAGGAGGCCGATGCGCGGTCCGATCTGGGCATCTGAACGGACGACATACTTCGTCAGCATCGGTAGCGTCGCGCCCATGCACCCGGTGGGAATGGCCAGGACCACGAACGCAACCAACAGATAGAAAAAGGATTGGCCTAGGCCGCTCGCGTCGACCGGATTCGGCTGATTCCCGAGAACACCGATATAGAGGACATTAGCCAATGCCAACAGCAGCGGTACCGCGAGCGCCGACAAGGCGACGCCGGCCTCCAGCAAGCCGTACACCAATACAGGTCGTGTCACGCGGTCGACCAACCGTCCACCGACGGCGGCACCGAGGGCCAGCCCGGCCATATAGGCGGACAGGACTGTCGCCACGGCCAGCTCCGAGGTGCCGAACACGATCGAGAACTGGCGCATCCAGGCGGTCTGATAGAGTAGGGCGGCGAAGCCCGATAACACGAAACAGGCGACCACTCCGATGAGTACGCCGGTGCCCACTTCGGCGGATCGGGTACTCGACGGTTCGGCTGCAACCGGTCTACGGTGTCCGTGCTTGCGGCGCCTTCTGCTCATAAATCTTGTCGTCGTTCGTCGGTGTTAGTTCAGCCTGACTAGGGGCGCGTAACGGCCCACTCCTCGATGATAGTCGTTCCGGACTGGGAGATGACCTTCGAGACCGGGCAATATCGCCGCAGGTCCTGCTTGAGCGGGGCCAGTTCGTCGTCGCTGGCGCTGGTCGTCAGCTCGATCGACAGCCGAATCTCCGGATACGGTACGTCGATTTCTTCCTGCAGAGTCACGCCGCGCCGATCGAAACTCGCATCGACCGCGATGCTCATGTCCTGGATCTCCACCCCGTGCTTCGCGGCAATCCTGTGAAGAATTACGTTGGTGCATGCCACTAACCCGGCCAGCATGAATTCGGTGGGTGCGAACCCTTCGTTCGATCCGCCGCGTTCTAGCGGTTCGTCCGAAACGTCGATCAAATCTCGTGTCTTCAGGAGTGTACGGCAATGGCTTTCGGCGACGCCATGGACCTTTTGACTGACGACTGACTTGGGCTTAACTTTCATGTGCTCGACCATCCGGTTACCGGGTAGCGTCTCCAGCGATGTCGGTGGTCATGGGGAGACGGGCGTGTCTTGAAGGCGGCCCGCACCATCGATAATCGCCGGACGCTTGTCAAATGATCGAGATAGATATAAGCATCTGATATGATAGACAAAATAGCCCAATCATGAATGCGGCAGTGACGGCCGGGCGAGTTCTGATTCACAGATTACTCTGTATGCGCGAGATCCTCATCATTCTTTCGGCGTGCCTGCTGACAGCCTGTGCGCCGGGGGCGAATCAGACCGAGCTCTATCTCGGCACGGCAACGCTGGGTGGTGCCTACTATCCGCTGGGGCAGGGTATTTCGAATCTCGTGACGCAGCACGCCGAGGGCTTCACGATGGTGCCGATCGTTACCCGAGGCGCGGTTGAAAACCCGCGGCTCGTTTCGGCCGGGGATGTGGAGATCGGCCTGACGAACGCCGATCTGGCCTATTTCGGTTACCAGGGGCAGGCACCCTACGATTCGCGGCTCAGTATTCTTGCTGCGGGTGCGCTTCACCCGAGCATACTGCACTTGATTATCCGTGCGGACGCGAGTTTCGATTCGATGAGCGATCTGCGCGGCAGACGCGTCGCTCTAGGGCCCGCGGGTGGGACGACGGTGGCTTTCGCGAGATTGTTGCTCGACGCCTATGGGATGTCGCTCGACGATATCGTCCCAAGCTTCCTCTCCTATTCCGATGGTTTTAGTCAGCTTAGCGACGGCAACGTCGACGCTGCCTTCGCCCTGGCCGGGGTTCCTGCGGCTGCGGTGCTGCAGACGCGGGCGACGCAGGATATACGCTTTCTGACGATTGAGCCGCAGGTCTTCGCAGCCATTATCAGCGACAATCCGTACTACTACACGGTGACGATTCCCGCGGATGTATACGATATGGAAATCGAGTCTACGGCCCTGGCGGTCGATAATGTGCTGGTCGTCGGGGCGGAGCAATCGGCCGATACCGTCTTCAGCATCGTCAGTGCCGTTTACGGTCATCTCGACGAACTGCAGAAAGTCAACGCGATCGCTCTGCAAATCAACCCCGATCAGAGCCTGAAGCTGCCGATTCCGCTGCACCCCGGTGCCGCTCGATATTTCGAACAGCTTTAGCCGCATCGTGTTGCCAGTTTCCTCCAGCTCTCTGCGTGCCAGAACGGCGACGTCGTTGGCATTCTGTCTGGCGTTGTTCCACCTGCTGAACGTGTCGGGGATTGTTCTGGTGTCCACGATGGTCATCCGGGTCGTTCATCTGATGATCGTCCTTTCGTTGGTCTTTCTGAGACCCTGGGATACCGACGACGACTCCCGTCGTGCCGACCCGCTGCTTAACATCGTCTTTCTTTCGATCGCTCTGATCACAGGCACCTATCTGTTGCTGCGCTGGCAGGCAATCGCGTTCAGCGGCGGCATTACGAACGCGCTAGATATCGTCGTCGGGTCACTGGTAATTGTCCTCGTCTTGGAAGCGGTGCGCCAGACCGTCGGCCGGACGCTAACGGTCATCGCGCTCGTCTTTCTGCTCTATCCGTTCATCTCGCCGTATCTGCCCGGCGTGTTCTACAGTCGTGGCATTCGCTTTGAGAGCTTTGTTTCTTTTTTGGTGCACTCGGGGCAGGGAATCTATGGCATTCCGCTGGGCGTCGCGTCCACGTATATCGTGTTGTTCACGATCTTCGGGTCGTTCTTGGCCGAATTCGGCGCCGGGGATTTCTTCTTCAGACTGTCGAGCTCGATTACACGCGGCCTGCGTGCGGCGTCGGCGAAAACGGCGGTGCTGTTCAGTACCCTGCTCGGGATGATCTCCGGCTCGGCGGCCGGTAACGTCGCCGTGACCGGATCGTTCACGATACCGCTGATGAAGCGCGAGGGGTATCGCCCGCACGAGGCCGGCGCTATCGAGGCCGTCGTGTCCACGGGCGGCCAGATCATGCCCCCCGTGATGGGCGCCGCTGCATTCATCATGGCGGAGATCGTCGGAACGCCGTATGTCAATATCATGAAGGCTGCGTTGATCCCGGCACTGCTCTTTTTCGTGTCGGTGTTGTTCGTGGTGCATCTCCAGGCCGTAAAGAGCGACCTGGCGATTCCGGAACGCGAGCCGGAGTCTGAGCACTCTGTCGTCGGCACGGCTGTCGCGGGACTGCCGTTTATCGTGCCATTCTTCACACTCATCGGCATGATGATCGTCGGCTACTCGCCGGTGAAGGCATCGTTTATTGCTATCGTGATGCTGGTCGCGGTCCATCTGCTCGTGGTGCGGCGGATCAATCGTGAATTGTGGCGAAGGATTGGTCGCGCGATGGCCGGCGGCGTCCAGAACGCTATTCCGATATCCATCGCGTGTGCGGCGGCGGGAATAATCTCGGCCGTACTCTCGGCAACCGGCTTGGGATCGAAACTGTCGAGTTTTATCATCTCGCTGTCCGGCGGAATTCCCCTCATCGGGCTGATCCTCACGATGATTACGGCCATCATTCTGGGGATGGGCTTGCCGACGACCGCCGCGTATCTGATTCTTGCCACCGTTGTGGCGCCGGCTCTCGCCGATATGGGAGTACCGTTACTGACGGCGCATATGTTTGTTTTCTTCTTCGGCTGCGTTTCGACGATTACTCCGCCAGTCGCATTGGCTTCGTATGTAGCTGCGGGCATCGCACGTGCGGATATCAACGAAGTCGGCTGGACCGCGTTCCGGTACGGATCGGTATGCTATCTATTGCCGTTCGCATTTTTCTACGGCCCGGCCTTGCTCTCGCAGGGGTCCGCGTGGGAAATTGTATCGGCATCTATGACCGGTGTCGTCGGGGTCTTCTTCCTCGCCACCGCGATCGTCGGCTACTTCAGGGGTCACTTGTCGTTGACCGGTCGGCTCATTACGTCAGCCGCGGGAATCCTGCTCCTGCATCAAGGCCTGACGAGCGATCTGGTCGGCCTCGTGCTCGTCATAGCCTGGACGGTGATCTCGGTTAGAAAGGTTTAGAACACGAGATCGGGCAGATAGGTTGCGATCTGCGGAAGATTCACGATCGCTATCATGACGAACAGCATGATAAACCAGTAAGGCGTGGAGCTTCGGAAGATTTGCATGACCGAAATGCCATCATCATCGTCATCCTGGATCGCGGCCTTTACCGTATAGACCAATAGGCCGAACGGTGGGGTGAGCAAGCCGGCTTCGATCGCCAGAATGCCGATGATGGCGAACGCGATCGGGTCGTAGCCGAGACTCACGGCAATCGGCTCGAAGATAGTCACGGTCAGCAGCATGATGGAGATCGAGTCGATAAACATTCCGAGGATGAACCAGATGCCCACCATGACGGCGAGAACCATCCACGGCAGCATGTCGGCGCCGAGAAAGATATCCTGAATGGCGTTAGAGACGCCGGTCATCGCCAAGGTACGGGAATACAGCGAAGCGGATACCAACAGCAGCAGTATGGGCGCAGAGGTGCGGCCAACGGACAGGATCGCTTCGATCATGCCGCGGTAGCGCATGCCTTTTGCGATTGCCATTATCAAGCCGATAAACGCGCCGGCGCCCGCGCCCTCGGTCGGCGTGAAGATGCCGAACCAGATACCGCCCAGGACGGCCAGGATAACCATGATAATACCGATCGCGCTACCCCAGATTTGCCCAGGGCTCGAAGTAGGCGTTGAGTCCGGTTGTGCAGATCGTGCCCGTTCGATTGCTGTTTCGGTCCCGCCGCCGACCAGGCTTGGGCGCAGAATCGCCATGGACACCACATAGATTACGAACAAGGTGACTAGTAATAGCCCGGGTAGAACACCGGCGAGAAAGATCTGGCCGATAGATCTCTCGGTCAGCAGTCCCCAGACGATCATCAACACGCTGGGTGGTATCAGCATGCCGAGGCAGCTCGAACCCGCGATCGCGCCCAATGCGAAACCGTGGTGATAGCCGAAGCGTTTCATCTCCGGATAGGCGATACGCGAGAAGGCCGCCGCTGATGCGATACTGACACCGGTAACGAAGGAAAAAAGCGCATTGCCCAACAACGTTGCGACGGCGAGGCGCCCGGGAATTCGCCGTAGGCCTCGCTGTATGCCCTGGTAGACGTCGGCAACCGCACCCGACTTGGCGATGAACTCGCCCATTAACATGAACAACGGGATGACCGCGAACTCGTACGAGCGTAGAGACTCGTAGGCCGTGCTCGCGAGCATCTTCAACACGATGTCGAAATTGCCATCCGTGACGAGGAATACACCCAAGGCACTGGTCATGCCTAGAGCGATCGCGATATGCACGCCCATCGCGACCATGACCAGCAGGCAGACGATCAGGACGGTCGCGATATTGGCTTCAAACACGCGGCGCTGCTTTAATTGTTGTCGGCTTCACCATGGAATTTCGCTTCTGTGTCGACTACCGAGCCAACTTCTCGGGCCGTAAGATATCCAGGTAGATCAGGAGCAGGTAGTTAAGGAAGGCGACCGCGCTGCCAAACAGGATCGTGAAGCGGGTCGGCCAGGCGGGTACGCGTAGCGCGCCTTCGCCTTCGTATTCGCCGGCGACCCAGGAATGTATGGCCATATCCCAACCGCCGACGAGAATCATCAGGAAGAACGCAGCGCCCAACAGATAACCGAATGCCAGCACGATGCGCCCGATTAACGGCGAAAATTTTTGCGAAAGAAAATCTGCGCGCAACATCGAACGGCTGCGAATCGCGTAGCCCGCTTGGAGAAACACGATCATTACGATCGAGTTCATGACGATCTCGCGCACGCCGTAGATCGGCGCGTCGAAGACGCTGCGACCGACGATGTCGGCGACAATGATGAACGTCAGGATGAAAGCCCATCCAGCCGCGAGCACCAAGAGGAACTTGGTTAAACGATCACTCAGAGTGACGATTGACACGTGCTATTCTGAGGAGTGCGCGGTTCTACTCCAGTTCGTAGCGAACCGGCCAGGTGTAACCCAGCCTCTCGGCTGATTCCAACGCCGTCTCGAGCACCAATTTTGCCGGCAGGCCTCTTGCCTCGAGTTCGGCGACCATTTCTTTCGGCCAATCCTTCAACGACAGGGCCCAATTCGTTCGCACTTCGGGGTCGAGTTCCTTAACCGTGATCAGCTCCGCCAGCGTCTCGACGTCACCTGCGTAGCGTTCCTTATTGTTGGAACCGGTTTTCTCCTCGAAGTCAGCGGAGACCTCGAGCAGTATCTCCTGGATTTCAGGTGGTAGCCTGTTCCAGGTGTTCATGTTGATCGTCAAGCCGTGCCAGGTAATGGAACCGAAGCCGATCATCGTGTAGTAGGGGCCCACCTCGTACAGGTTCAGCTGCACCCAGGCACTCGGGAACATGATCCAGCCCTCGTAAACATGAGTTCTGATGCCGGTATAGGCCTCGGGCAACGAGCCCTGCACCGGGATCACACCGGCATATCGCAGCCAGTTCAGATTCAGCCCGGCACCGGAAATCTTGACGCCTTGCAGGTCCTCGACGGTATCCCAGTCGAACGAGGTACCCAGGTTGTAACCGGCGTCGGCGATACGCGCCAACAGCTTCTGGTTGTATTGCTCCTCGAAGACATCTGTTAAGTAAGGTACGGCTGCATAAACTTCTTGCGCGATCTTCAAGCTGATCGTGGGATCCATCGTGCCGAAAGGCAACATCGTCTGAAACGCGTGCAGTGGCAGATTGGAAGGCTCGAAGCAGTAGCAGAATCCGCCGATATCAATGATGCCGTTCTGAACGCCTTCCAGCGTCTCGGCGACCTTGACGATAGAGCCGCTGTAGCCTTCGATAAAATTGATCGTGTGCTCGGTGCGGGCCTCGACCCGGGCCATCAGCTCCGGTTCGAAATAGTTCTTCATCAGCCCGGCATAAACGACTCCAGGCGGGTGGCCGGACGCGATTCTCAGAGTGAAGGTGTCGGCTTGGGCGATACTGCCCGCTGTCAGCAATGATGTCGCCACGATGCCGAGCGCCGCCAACGACGATAGGCGAGTTACAGGGTATTTCATTCAGTTTATTCCAGGGTTCTTAGTTATGCTTTTGATTATAGCTTATTGTAAAGTGTAGCCTAGCCGCGGTCTGGCGGCGAAGCGTCATTTAGAGACTGAAATCAGGGGAACGCAATATGAGTTTAACGGTTGGTGTTATCGGCTTGGGCCCGATGGGCGGGAATATCGCCGGGAACCTCCTTAAGAATAAGTTCAACGTCATCGGCTTCGATATTCTGCCTGATCGCATGGCTGCCCTGGACGAACTCGGTTTGGAGAAAACTGCATCGGTGACCGAAGTGGCCGAGCGGGCCGACGTGCTCATCTCCTCGCTACCGAACGCCGGCGCACTGGAGAATGTGGTCGAGGGCCTACTGGGTTACGACAAACCGGGTCAGATCCTCATCGAGTGCAGCACGTTGACAGTAGAGCAGAAGCTCGCCGCGCACGAGAAGGTTACAGCCGGAGGAAAGGTATTTCTCGATTCGCCGATCAGTGCGACGCCGCCGATGCTGGCCAAGATGATGGCGTCTATCTATGTCAGCGGCGACGAGGATGCCTACGACAGCATTCGGACGGTGCTGGAGGGATTCACCGCCACGAATTTCTATGTCGGTGACGTCGGCAATGGCAGCCGCATGAAATTCCTCGCCAATTACCTGGTACATGTGCATGTGACGGCGGCTGCCGAGTGCATCGTCCTGGGTCAGAAGGCCGGGTTGGATCCTACGCTCGTGTATACGGTACTGAAGGAGGGTGCTGGCTCATCGAGGATGTTCGAGATCCGAGGCGCGATGATGGCTAAATCCGACTACCGCGAAGGTGGTGGCACGATGTTCGCGGTCTACGAGAAAGATGCCTCGGTCATCACCGAGTTTGCAGCCAGCGTTCAGTCACCGATCGATCTCTACGTCTCAAGCCGGCAGAAGTTCAATTCTGCTATCGCTCTGGGTCTCGATCATCTGGACACCTCGGCGGTGTGCAAAGCAATTGAGACGGCCGCTGGCATCGACCGCAAGCTCGTGGAGTAGCGACAGCGATCTACCGGCGAGCGAAAGACGCGTTAGCTCATCTTGTCGTGTAGCTGAATGCTTCGCTCGACGTTATCGCCCAGTTCCTGCATCACTCTGTAGTAGTTCAGGTAGTGCGGTGTCTGCCGATGGTCCGCCAACGCCTGTTCGTCTTTATAGACTTCGTAGAACACGAACGAGTTCGGGTCGTCTTGCGAAACGATCACGTCGAACTGGTAGCAGGTCTCTTCCAGCGCGGATTGAGCAGCATTTTCCAGCATCGCGGGAATTAGCGCGTCTGCGTGTCCCGGTTTGACTTTGACGTTGACTACTAAGACCAGTTTCGACATGTCATCTCTCCTAGTGAAAGGGTTCGGGCTCTCGCAGGCTAGAGAAAGGTCAGGCTCAACGACGGGAACGCCATCAACAGGACGGTTACGGCCAGTGTGATCAATACGAACGGAAATGCGCCGGAGAAAATTTCGCCCAGGCTGATCGTATCGTCGTCGAGCGTAGACTTAATCACATAGACACTGAGCCCCAACGGCGGCGTCAGCAGGCCGATCTCTACGCCGATCACGGTGACGATCCCGAACCAGACCAGGTTACCGCCGAGCTCGGCAACGACGGGTAGGACCAGCGGCAGCAGAATCAACAGGATGGATGTCGAGTCCAGCACCGTACCGAGCACGATCAGCAGCAACAAATAGCCGGCGAGGAATCCTGCCAGGCCTAAATCGCCGCCGCCGAGATAAGCGGTCATGTCGGCGGGCAGGCCGGTCAGTGTCAGCATGCGGCTGAAGGTGCTCGCGCTGATGATAAGAAACAGTATCGTGACGGTGACCTGCCCAGTCTCGCGTATGACGCCCCATAGCCCGGGCCAGGACAGGCGGCGCTTGATCAGGGCGAGGCACATGGCTGCGAGCGCACCCGCGGCACCGGCTTCTGTCGGCGTAAAGATGCCACCATAGATCCCGCCCAGCACAAGCAATATCAGCAGGAGCACCGGCGATACGGCCCATAGGAGACCGCGGACCGTTGCGGTGTCGCCGTCACCCGAGTCGGCGCTGATTTCGCCGACGAATTCCGGCCAGAGCCATGCCATCAGGATGACGCCGATGGCGAACGCGGCAGCCAGGATAATGCCGGGCACGATGGCCGCGATAAATAACGCGCCGATAGAGACCTCGGCTATCACCCCATAGATGATGAGCAGCAGGCTCGGCGGAATCAGCATGCCGAGGACGGACGATCCGGCCGTGAGTCCCACGGCAAACTTTGCCGTATAGCCCCTCGCCACCATCTCCGGTACCGCGATCTTGGCGAAGATCGCCGCCGAGGCGATCGAGATGCCTGTAATCGCCGCAAACACGGCATTAGCTGCGACCGTCGCGACGCCTAAGCCACCGTGAATCCAGCCGAAGACTTGCTGTGCCGCGCGAAAGCTGTCGCGACCGATCTCCGAGACGCTGACGAAGAGGCCCATCAACACGAACAGGGGCACGGTCGCGAAGACGTATTCTGCCACGGTACCCTGGGCGGCAAGCGAGAGCGTGTCGGTCGCGATGCCGAAGTCGCGCTTTAGGAGTGCGAGACCGGCGAATCCGGTCAGCAGCAGCGCGACCGCGATCGGAACGCCCACCGCGATGAATACGAGGACCGTGACGATCGCCACGACGCCGATCACCTGGTCAGCGAGTTCGGCGGTCTGCATCAGCGCGGTAGCAAGCGTCAGCAGTCCCAACAAAGCGACGGCCGCGAGCAAGACGCGCGCACTTTGTCCCGGGCCGGCGGGACTTGTCGAGCGTCGGCAGAACTGTCGCAGATACTCGAAGGCCGCGATGACGGCGCCTAGCACGACGACGAACTTGATGGGGGCAATAGGCAGCGTATAGATGCCTTCCACTCCGGTGAATTCGCCGGTACGAAACGCGCGCCAGAAGTCAGGCCACGCGCCGATCGCAATGACGCTGAGCACGAAACAGCCCATTCCGGCTGCCGCGACCTGCAGTACGCGTCCGGCCACGGGCCGCCGCTGTCGAATGTAGTCGAGCAGTACATCGGCGTGAGTCAGACGGTGCGTCTGCACGGCATAGCCGAGTTGCAAGAACACGCAGCCGACCAGGGAGAACGCGACAATCTCGGGAACCGCCTGAATCGGTTGAGAGAACAGGGTCCGGCCGGCGATGTCCGCACAGATCAGAAACATCAGGGCGAAGATCCAGGCAACGCCGGCACCGTTCATCCAGTGAATTAACGTCGCAAAGGCGTCCTCGACGCGCGCGGCAGGGGTAGGGGCCGTGCGCTCCACTAAGCGTCTCGTCCGACGTTCATTCGGTTCGGTCCCAGTCACGCAACGGCTGTACGCCACGCTCTCTGACGGCGTTCATGTAGGTTCGTAACAACTCTCCGGCGGGGTGTCCACGCCGCTCCGCTGCTGCGACCCAACGACCGGCGATGTCGGGAAGACCGTTTATCCAGCGGCGTTTCTCGTCGTCGGCGAGTGTGACGACCGTCGCGCCCTCTTCCTGTACGGCCACAAGCGCCTGTTCGTAGCGAGCGATCACCATTTCTCCCATCGTTCGGCTGTACTCCCGTCCCAGTTCCGCGAGCGTGGCTTGCACGTCAGGGGGTAGGCGTTCCCAGGTGTCTTTATTGATCGCCATGCCGCCGTTGAACTGAGCACCGATCCCGACCAGCGTGATATACGGTGCGACCTCGTGAATTCGATAAGGATAGGCTCCGCTGAGAATAGTTAGCACGCCATCGGCGACCCCGGTGCTGAGCTGCGTGTAGTAGGTCGATAGTCCGCCGTTCACGGCCACGGCCCCCGTCCCCTCCAGCCAGGTGGCGGATGGCCCCGGCGCCAGGATCTTACGACCCTGCAGGTCATCGATCGTGTTGACGGGGAACGTCGTCATCAGATGGTAGGTATCGACGCCGCTTGCGCCTAAGAGAATCTGATTTTGGTCGTGCCAGGCTTGCGCCAGCGCGGGCATGCTTTCATGCAAGTCATTGAACAGATCGAGCAATAGCAGCAGATCATCGGTGACGAACGGCGTGTAATAGGTGACGTTTTGCAACGGCATCTTCGACGTCTCCCACAACGCTCCCACCCAACCGATATCCGTTAAGCCGATCTCGATGGCCTCCAGTGAGTTTTGCCATTTGTACAATGACCCGCCGAACGCCTCCCGCCAGACGATCTCGTGCTCACTGCCCGCCGCGGCCAGGCGACGGTTGGATTCAGGTATGACCAGCGTTTGGATGACGCCGATCCACGGCAGGCTAGCCGACTGCGGGCCACCGGCGGTCAATCGAATGCTCTCCGCCGCAGCGAATAGCGGCAGCATGCTCGCCAGCACGGCTATTGGCGAGACCCAGGAACTTCGATACATAGTTTTCATCGGCGTCCTCGTTGTGCCAGAACGCGAGCGGTGAGTGGCTAGCACGCCGGCGCAGAGCCTAGCGGGCTGCCGGCCCGATTCTAATTGTCGGCCGAGGCCGGATGCCAGCGCTCGAAGTTTTTGAGCCTGACGTCTCGGACCACGTCGTGCGCCGTCGCATAATCCTCCCACAGCGCGGTCAACTCCGCGACGAGTTCGGGGTTGTCAGCACTGAGATCGTTGGCCTCGCCGGGATCCGTATCAAGATCGTACAGCTGCCAACGATACCAGCTCTCGGGGATCGGATAGCCCCACCACGTGTTGCCGGGGGGCTGCTCCCAGACCAGCTTGTACTGGCCGCGCCGCAGGGCTCGATGCCCGTGTAGCTCCGAACCGATCGGCTCGTCGGGGGTATAGACCGGCTCGTGATCGCCGTGCAGTAACCCGGCGAAAGATCGGCCTTCCATCGCCACGACGTCCCGGCCCCGATAGGTCCCGGCGGGTAGTTTCGCGCCGGCCAGTTCGAGTAGTGTCGGCGCAATGTCCATCACGCGGAGATACTGATCGTCGACGCCGGTCGGGTTCGTGCCCGAACCGTGCAGGATAAACGCGGGCACCCGGGTGCCGCCCTCATTGATAAAGCCCTTGAAGCGGTTGAACGGCGCGGTCCCGGCCTGCGCCCAGCCGGGACCGTAGGAGACGTACGACTTCGGTCTGCCTAGGTTCTCGAAGCTGTTGTCGAAGTTTTGCGTGACGATGCGTCGTACGAACGTCGGGTTCAGTTCGAGGTCGTCGCTCTCGGCACCGTTATCGGACATGAAGACGATGACGGTATGTTCGAGCTCGCCGATCTCCTCCAGATAAGCCAGCAGCCGCCCGACATGAAAATCCAGGTTCTCGACCATGGCGGCGTAGATCTCCATCTTCCTGGCAGAGACGCTTCGCGCCGTTTCGTCGAGTTCATCCCAGGCAGCACCGACACGCTGGAAGCTTGCGTTTACGTCTATGTCCGGCACGACGCCGAGGGCACGAGCGCGTTCCACTCTTTGTCGACGGAGCACATCATAGCCGTCGTCGTAGCGTCCCGCGTAGCGGTCGATAAAATCTTCGGGAGCGTGGAGCGGCCAATGCGGCGAAGTGTAGGCGGCGTAGGCGAAGAACGGCTGGCCGTCGCCGTGATTCCGGTCGATATATTCGATGAGCTTGTCGGTATAGGTCCGCGTGGAGTAGAAGTCCGTGAGATCGGCTTCGAGGCGCTGTCCGTTCTCCGCGTACTGATTCGCGGAAGCGACGAAATGCGTGCCTCCGCCAGATAGCAGCGAAAATGCGTTCTCGAAACCGCGACTCCGCGGCAGTTGATCCGGCTCCGAGCCCAGGTGCCACTTGCCGGCCATATAGGTGTGGTAGCCCGCGTCAGTCAGGAGTTCCGGCAGCGTCGCCACGCGTTCGTGGAGATAGTGCTCATAACCTACCTGTCCCTCGACGCCCGTCAGCATATTGCCGCCGAACATCGCGCCCAGGCCGGCGGTGTGGTTATCCGTGCCGGACAGGAGCATCGAACGAGTAGGGGCGCAGGTCGACGCGACGTGAAAGTTTGTCAACTTGATTCCTCTCTCCGCCAGACCGTCCAGGTTCGGCGTATCGATCTCTCCGCCGAAGGCGCCGATATCGGTATAACCCATGTCGTCCGCGACGATCAGCAGGAAGTTCGGCTGTGTCCGAGTTCCGTTCGCGCTATCCGTTGCGGTCGTCGAGGGCTCGGGCGCGCAAGCCGCCAGTAGTGCTGCGCAGGATATCAATCCTAGAGTCATCGGCCTCATCATCACACTCCGAGCAGGTTGTACAGGCCGTCCCAGACCAGTTTAAGCCCGACGATGAAGATAGCCGTCAGGATGATCGAGAAGAACAGGTCTTCTCGTAATCGACGGTTTATCCATACGCCGAGGAACACGCCTATCGGAGCCAGCGGCAGCAATGTGAGAGACACGGACAGGTTGGTCAGCGACAGCTGGCCCAGCATCCCGTACGGAATCAGTTTTATCGCGTTCAACGAGCCGAAAAATATGACACTCGTTCCCGTATAGAGCTCCTTGCTGAGCCCCTGAGGGAGCATGTAGACCTGATAAGGCGGCGAGCCGGCATGGGCGAGAAAGCTCGTGAAGCCTGCGCAGGTTCCCCAGAACGCTCCGAGCAGTCGGTTCGGTGGCCGTCGCTGCGGTGCGTCGGCCGGCGAAGTAGCTCTCGCCGCTCGGCGCAGGCCTCTCCAGCGGTGGAGTGTGAAGACGACAGCGATGACGCCGACCAGAAGCCGGACGATATCTTCATTCACCCATCTCGCGGTCAACCCGCCGATGGTAATGCCGATGGTCGCCGCAGGTATCAGGATCAAGAGATTCTTACGGTCCCAGCGTTTCCGGTAGACCCAGATACTCAGGAAGTCCATGGGGATCATGATAGGTAACATGATGCCGGCCGCCTGGATCGGCGAAATGACCAGAGACATCAGCGGAACCGAGAGCAGGGCGACCCCACCGAAGCCGCCTTTCGAGATGCCGGTAACGATCACAGCGATCACGGCGATGGTCACGAATAGAGGGTCGGATAGCAGTTCCGGCATGAGGTCCGCTCAAGTGAAAGAACTGATGGAACGAGAGTCGCTTATTCGAGGCCGCTCGCGCGAGCCTGTTCCCGCGCCATGACGGCCCAGTCGCACTCACCGTCACCGTGAGCGACGGCGCCAACAAGCCGGTCGCGCATGACATTGCAGCTCGGCAGTGGCACGCCGACCGCTTCGCCCGCGGCCAGTGCCAGGTTGGCGTCCTTTAGCCCGATCTGTACGGAGGCTCCCACTTTGTCGTAGGCTTCATCGACAATGATCTGCCCGTAGACTTCATAGGCGGGGGAGCCGAACAGCCCTTCCGTCAGCACCTGGTGGAACAACGACGGCTCCACGCCGTATTTTCTAGCCAGCGACATGCCTTCCCCGATGACCTCGATCGCACAGCCGAGAACGAAGTTGTGGGCGATCTTCACGGCTGTGGCTGCCTGAGGCTCATTGCCGGCTACGAAGGTTCGTTTGCCGAGAACATCGAACAACGGCTGTAGACGTTCGAGTATCTCGGGCGGTCCGCCGGGAACGATACTGAGTTGTCCGGCAGCCGCCAGGTCCGGGCGGCCGAGTACGTGCCCCGCCACCAGGATCTGCCCTGCCGCTTCATGCGCCTCGGTGAGTCTGCGAATGATCGCTATGCCGTGGGTCCCCATCGGCATATGAATCGCACCCTTCGGCAAGGACTCTAACAAGCCGCCGGCGGAGAACACCAGGCTCTCCAGGGCTTCGTCATGAGGCAGCATATCGATCACGACGTCTCTGTCGGCAGTCGCCTCGGCGACGGAGGTGGCGACGGTAGCGCCGGCTTCCCCGAGCGTCGTCAGTAGCTCGGGAATCTGGTCGTAGATAACGAGGTCGTGCCCGGCGCCTAGAATGCACCCGGCCATTCCCTGCCCCATACGGCCGAGACCGATGAAACCAACCTGCATATGGAATCTCCTTAAGACGGGCTCAACAGCCCGCTAGCTGGCCGTGAGTGTATCGATTTCCCGGTTTCGCTGTGGTGTCGTCACGTCAGGGCACCGCTCGACATGACGATGTCCGCAGTCACCTTGAAATGTGCGGTAAGCAACTCGACGGCGAGATCGGCATCGCGATCGAGCGCCGCATCCCGAATCGCCTCATGTTCGTCGGTCTCGTGGCGCTTCCGGTATGCGACCACCGCGGTCAGATTACGATACCGTAGCGCCTGTTCGTGCAATTGCGCGCAATAGCCGAGCAAGAGGCTCGAATTACAGGCGGAAATCAGCGCGAGGTGGTAGCGGCGATGGAACACCCCCCACTCGGTATTCGTATTGAACGACCGCTCGTCAGCCGGACGGGGGGCGCGCGACAGACGGTGGTAGGCGAGTACCACTCGTTCCTCCCAGCGATCGTCACCATGACGGATCGATTCCCGCAGTGCGATCTCCTCCAGCCAGCAGCGCGTGCGGACGAGTTCCATCAACTCCTCCAAACTCGCAGGCGAGACCCTGAAGCCTTTGTTCTCCTCGCGAACGACCATCCCATTCGCCGAGAGGCGATTCAGGGCCTCGCGCAGTGGGCTGTGGCCAACCTCGTATTGTTCCTTCAATGCCTGCAGGCGTAATTTACGGCCGGGTTCCAGGTCCCCCCTCAGAATATCTTCCAGGAGCTTGTTATAGACGATCGAAGCCAGGGTTTCCCCGCCGTTGGCCGGTTGCCGAGTCTCAGTGACGGACTTGCGCATCGTTGTTATCATTGCCCCGTTTTATCGATGAAAACCGTTATTTCCGGTAATCGTCGGGGAAGTTTGCTTTTTACGCGAATGCGTGAAGTATACGCGCGGACTGTCGTTACCGGAAGAAAAAAGGGCGCCGGATCTAGGACCTAGGCTTTTTATCCCAACGTTATTTCGCTAAAATTTTCCACCAATAAAGTTTGTCGATATCCTGATCGGCACGAGAAACCGCTGGAGTGCGGGTTATCATCGGTAGTAGCCGCTACGTCACCGGCCATTAGGGCGCGCACCAGGGAGAGTTCGGGCAATGAGAATAGAGCACCTACACCATCGGCTCCGCCACCTTCGCCGGTCGCTGCTGATCGGGATCTGCATGACACCCCTGTTGGCTGGCGGTAGCGCGAGGGCGCTCGAAGTTATCCCACTGACGGTCATCGACGCCTACGCCCCCACCGCGCTGTGGGTGCGAGTCTTTATCAACTACTACATGCCCGAAGTCGACCGTCGACTCGCCGAGACGGGTAATTACGAAATCGATTGGAACAGGGCCTTCGGTGGTACCGTGGCGAAAACCGGTGGGGTACTGGAGGCCCTTCAATACGGTCTGGCAGATATCGGCATCATCACTTCGCCATTTCATCCTGACAAGATTCCGTTCTTCAACATCAGTTATGTGACACCACTGGTCACGGCGGATATTGGGCTCGTCGCGAGGACCGTCGATGAGTTGGTCGAGCGATATCCCGAGCTGCGCAACCGGATGCTGGAGGACTATAACCAGGTATTCTTGACTGCCGCCGGTGCGATCGATACTTACCAGGTGCTGATGTCGGAGCCTATCGAATCGCTCGCAGATTTCCAGGGCAAGAAGATCTGCGGCGTCGGTTTGAATCTACGCTACGTCCAGGGATTGGGCGCCGCTGCGGTCAGCAGTAATCTCGGCGGCTTCTATAACGATATCGCGACCGGTCTGACGGAGGGTACCATCGTCTGGGCGGAGGCCGCCGTCGCGTACAAGCTCTACGAAGTGGCGCCCTACATGATCGACATTCGCCTGGGTGCGGTGACTTCCAAGGTCATCAGCATGAACCGACCCGCTTATGAGCGGCTCCCTGAAGAAGTGCGCGACGTGCTAATGGCAACGGCGACAGACTACCGGGACGAGTTGGCGCGGGAAACCGACCGCCGGGCAGAGAGCAGCAGACACGAGTTCGTGGCGCTGGGCGGCACGATCATACCGTTGACCGACGAGCAGCGTCGTGAATGGGCTGACAGCCTGCCCAATATGGCTCAGGAGTGGGCCGAGGATCTCGAAGAGCGTGGGCTGCCGGGCAGGCAGATTCTCCGCGACTACATGGACATCATGCGCGCGAATAATCAGCCCATCGTCCGGCACTGGGATCGTGAAGAATGAGTGCCGAGGCGACTGGCACTAAACGCTCACCGGTAGCTCTGGTGGCCAACGGGTTCTCCGGCTTGGTCGCTGGCCTCAATAGCGTCGGCAGCGGGTGGATCTTCGCGCTGATGGTGCTGATCAATGTCGATGTGCTGGCGCGCTTCCTTTTTAATTCGCCTATACAGGGCGTTGCCGAAATCGTCGAGTTGTCCATCGTCGGCATCGTGTTCCTGCAGATCAGCGACGCGGTTAGGGCAGGGCGCCTCATTCGCTCGGATGGCGTGTATCGCCAGATCCTGAAGCGTAGTCCGAAGCTCGGCTATTCGTTGGGCGTGATCTTCGATGTCGCCGGCGCGATCTTCTTCGTGATGATATTGCTCGGTGCCGTACCCAGGCTCATCGAGGCCTATGAACGAAGTTATTTCGCCGGCAACGTAGGCTTGTTCACGGTGTCGGTCTGGCCGATACGTCTGATCCTGGTCGTCGGTTGTGTTGTCGTGGCGATCCAGTTTCTAGTGCTCGCCTGGCAGAATCTAAAGGCGTTGGCGAGCGCCAGCGGAGCGACCGAATGACCGGTTTCGAAATCGGGCTGTTCTCGGTCGTCGCGATTCTGGTCCTGATCTATGCCGGCCTTTATGTTCCCGTCGCACTCGGGCTCGTGTCATTCGTCGGCGTCTGGCTGTTACGAGGTAGTGTCGAAGCGCCGATCTATCTGCTAACGCTGGCCGCATCCAACAGCCTGGAGCGTTACGTCTTCGGCGTCATCCCGTTGTTCGTCTTAATGGGACTGTTGGTCAGTCACAGCGGGTTGGGCCGTGACATTTACGACGTCGCCAACTTTACGCTACGTAGGCTTCGTGGCGGCTTAGGGGTTGCGACGGTCGCCGCGAATGCCGCGTTCGCGGCGATCACCGGTGTCAGTATTGCCTCAGCGGCCGTCTTTACCCGCGTGTCCGTCCCGGAAATGATGCGCTTCGGTTACAAGCCACGATTCGCGGTCGGCGTCGTCGCCGGTAGCTCGGTACTCGGGATGCTGATACCGCCGAGCGTCATGTTGATCATTTATGCGTTGATCACCGAACAGTCCGTGGCCGATCTATTCAGGGCTGGAATCATGCCGGGCATCGTGCTGTCTCTCGCCTACACCGTCGCGATCATCACGATGGCCTATGTCTTTCCCGACTATATCGGTGGGCAGGACGAGGCCTCGAAGGCTGCGCAGAGCGAGCAGGCGACCATGACCTTGAAGGAATTATTGGCTAAAACGGCACCATTCGTGATCCTGATCCTGTTGGTGCTGGGCGGCATCTACGGCGGAATCTTCTCGCCGACAGAAGCTGGAGCCGTCGGTGCCCTGGGCGCGCTGATTACGGCGCTGATCAAACGCAAGCTGAATCGCAGTGCGCTGTGGAATGTCCTCGTTGAGACCGGGCACATCGCCGCATCCATATTGATGTTGATCGTGGCGGCGACGATGTACAGTCGAATGCTGGCCTTATCCGGCCTGCCTAGCGACCTCGGTGAGTGGATCTCGCAAGCCAATCTCGGCTTATACGGCATCCTGACGATCTACGTGGTTCTACTGATCTTGATGGGAATGATTCTGGACACCACATCGATCATCCTCATCATGGTGCCGCTGTTCGTCCCGGTGATGGAGCCGTACGGCATCAGTCTGGTCTGGTTCGGAATCGTTACGATCGTGGGCGCGGAGATCGGGCTGTTGACGCCGCCGCTCGGTATCGCCTGTTACGTGATCAAGACGACGCTTGCGGATGACGACCGTATTTCCCTATACGACATATTTGCCGGCGCATTTCCGTTTGCTGTCATCATGCTGGTCGTGTTGATTCTATTGATCGCGTTCCCTTCGATCAGTCTCTTTTTCGTCTGATCGCCGGGGATATTCTCGAGCGCGCCGCGCTGGCAGGCTGTGGATATCAATAACTCGTCTCGGAGTAGGTCATGTCGTATCGCTATATAGGCCGGGTGATCGGTGTTTCCCTCATCGCCGGCGTTGCGTCGGTCGGCGCTCATCACTCGTCGGCGCCGCACTACGATCGCGACACGACTATTGAGATGCATGCCTTCGTTACCGACGTGAAGTTCGTTAATCCTCACGCCTACGTGTACTTCGACGTCGAGCGCGACGATGGTGAACTCATAGCCTGGCGATGCGAATTGTCGGCGGCGACGGCACTGCAACGCCGTGGCTGGACTTCGGAGACGCCGTTGCACCCAGGCTTGCAGATCACGATCACCGGATCGCCCGCACGCCGCGAGAAGAATGTCTGTTTCCTCAGTTCGTTTACTACCTCGGCGGGAGTGCAGGTGAACAGAAACGGTGACTTGGTCGAGCTTGGACTGACTGATTCGCCGGCGTTCGAGCTCTACGCCGAAGCGGCCGCGGAGCGGCCGCAGTATCTCGACAATGGCCAGCCGAACCTGAGCGGCGCCTGGGTAAGAGCGCGAGGTATGGGAGGAGGAATGGGCGGGGCAATGGGCGGAGCAATGGGAGCCGGCGGTCCCCCGGGGTTACCGGCGTTCTTGAGCGAACCGATACAGGCGGATGGCGACACCGTCCCGACGCGACCCCGGAACAGTGAAGCGGGGCAGCTCGCTTCCGATCAGTGGGACTACAACTTCGATAACCCGGCGCTGTTCTGCAAGAACGCCAATATCATCCACGGGTGGACCCATGACAGCCATGTCAACGAGATTCTCCAGGAAGACGAGACGGTAACGCTGAAGTACGGCTATATGGACATGGTCCGCACGGTTTACTTGAATATCTCGGCGCACCCCGAGGTCATCGCGCCAAGTACGGAGGGGCACTCGATCGGCTGGTGGGAGGACGACACGCTCGTCATCGACACGATCGGATTCTCGCCGAACACGATGATTCCGATTCAGGAGATCATGCATAGTGATCAGATGCATATCGTAGAACGATATCGTTACGACGGCGAGGCCCAGCGACTCGTCCGGTCTTACGTTGTAGAGGATCCGCTGTATTTTGTGAGAACGTACGCGAGCGAGGACATGATGGGCATCTCCGCTAAACCTTGGGAGCCGTATGGTTGTCTCGAACTCGCGGGGGACAACAATCAACGCCTCGAAGATCGGTAGGCATGCAAAAAGACCTTAAACTCGTCTAGCCGCGCGGCGGGCGCGGCGGCGCGACGCGGTGTCCGCTGCGAGCGGCACAAAAAACCGTCCGGTTATCTTGCGACGCAGTCGTAGGTCTTTACTGCCTCTCCTAGCAGTGCGTAGTAACGCTGCGAGGTTATCGGTTCGTTGAAGTTGACGGGATCGGTCGTCACGAGTTTGATCACCAGGTGACTACCGTCTTCGTCGATCTCGAAGCGTTCGTCGACGGTTGCCTGTTCGCTCAACGGAATACCGGAGCGGTCGAAGTACGGCCAGTCGATATTCGTCGTATGCACGACAAGCGTCTTGTCTTCCCAGTGCCCTACCGAATAGCCTAACGGGCCTGGCGACTGCGCGGCGGCCTCGGCGTTCTCGCCGATATAGATGGTCCGCACGACATCATTTTCCTGGATATAGACGATGATTCGATCGTCCTCAGCGACGAAATGCATGGGATGCGGATTGGACATCGTGGACGGCATGCCGGGCTTGACGCATCTCAATGCCGGATCGTCGGTCTCTCGCTCGTACGCTGCCAGTGCAGCCTCTGCCGCTGCGGTCAGCGGGTGATTTCTTTGGCCACCGCCGCCGCCGGGGGCATCCGGGTCGATACTCCATACCTGGAGCAAACTGCGCTCGGAGTTGTTCCTCTGAAGAGTTAGATCGGCACCTTCGACACTGTCCGACCAGCGTGGTGGGCGGTTCGGCAGCATCACGGCTTCGACTCCGTCGGGCAGCAGTATGTTCGTCACCAGCATCTCGTTCTGACGAACGGTGGACACCAGGCCCGCGATCCTCACCCGAGCGCCGACTTGAAATATTTCCTTACCGAGGCCTGAGTAGCGGCCGAGCATATAGGTCGAGCCACCCTCGAGCTTCCAAAGCTCGTCTTCGCCCGCGGCGGAGACCGTGTTCATCGTGAACGTGACGTGTGGGTTGCGCCAATCGATCTGGACGATCTCGGCGTCCATTTCGACGACGTCCTGGCCGTAATGCGCACGCGAGTGGTGCGCGAATGTAGCGAGGGGTGTGAGCGCGGCTCCGAAGAGTACGGCGCCGATTTGAATCCGCACGCTAGGTTTTTTCATGGCGGTGCATACTGATCAGGGGTAGGGAATCTTAGCCGGCATCATGGTGGATCGCCCCGGGGACTTCAAGACTTCGCGTTACTCCATAGCGGCGGGACCGTTTTAGAACTAACATGTCGGAAAGATCGATGGGTCCGGCCGGATCGGTTGTACAGGTCGACAGGCCAGGATGGCAGGGAGAACGATGGAAGCGTGTGTGAACGCCAAGCGGCTGACGTCGCAGGGCGCGAAAATGATGATGGCAGCGGCAATCGCCGAGGCCGGCTCTCTGGGAATCGCCGCGACGGTCGCGATTGTCGACGCCGGTGGTCACCTGATGCTGCTGGAACGAATGGACGGCGGTCGTTTCCATACCGTTCATTCTTCACTCACAAAAGCCGTCTGCTCGGCATCCAACCGGCGGCCGACGACAACAGTAGGTGCTCAGGGGCAGCATCTCGACACACTCCATGCCATCGGTCTGTCGCTAGCGGCTGGCCCCGAGCGTTGGACTGCCATGGAAGGCGGATTCCCGATCTTCATTGACGACGAATGTGTCGGTGGCATCGGAGTCAGCGGAGGCGATTGGGAGCAGGATGAGCGAATCGCGGAAGCTGCCGTTGCCGCGGTCGGGTCGTCGCTGCCAGGCTGATCCGAAGGATCGCTATGCGAAAGCACGTGACGATCATCCTGAGCTCGGCGCTGGGCCTGGCTACTGTGCTGCCGCTACCGGTCGCGCTCGGGAACTATCCGGAGAAGCCGATCGAGTTCGTGATTCCCTGGGCGGCCGGCGGAGGCGCCGACATCGAGGGACGAACGCTGGCTGAGGAGATGGGCAAGATTCTCGGTGTGCCGGTCGTCCCCGTGAACAAGTCGGGTGCCGGTGGGGCGGTCGGCTATACCTATGTCAAGAACGCCGCGCCCGACGGTTACACGGTAGTCTGGAATTCGACGTCGATCCTGACGGTCACGAATCTGGGCAACGTACCATTCGGGCACGGTGCCATGGACCATATCGGTCGTGTCGAGTATCAACCGATGGTATTCGCGGTCAGTTCGGGGGCGCCGTGGAGCGACTTCGACGCGTTCATCGAAGACTGTCGGGCGAACCCGAGCCGTTTCAAGGTTTCCAACTCGGGTACCGGCAGCGCGACTCACCTTGGTGCGCTGTTGCTGATGAACGCCGCCGGTTGCGAGGTCGTGCACCTGCCCATCGGTATCCAGCGGCGTAATGGCTCGGTGTTGAGCGGAGAAGCCGACGCGATGGTAGCGCCGCTGACCGGCGCCATCAGCCTTGCCAAAGCCGACAGGCTGAAGCTGCTGGTCACGTTGAGCAGCGGCAGGAACCCGGTGATTCCGGATGTCCCAGCCGCGGCGGAAGTCGGCATCGACGCTGAATTCGATCTGTTCCGCGGCCTGTCGGTACCGAAGGACACGCCGCCAGAGGTCAAAGCACGGCTCGCCGACGCGATGGAGAGGGCAGCAGCTTCCGACGCCTTCATGGATCTCGCCGAAGACATGGGCTTCACCGTCGCTCCGATGTCGGTGGCGGCATTCGAGGCGCTGCTCCTGATAGAGGATGCCAAGGTCAAGAGCATCGTGCTCGATGCGGGCCTTTATCAACCGGATGTCGCGGAGAATTGATCGGACGTCACAGACAGGGTAGAGACGACAAGCTCCGCCCATCGGCCATGTCGCTCGCTAGAGGGACGGCTCGTTGCTGACGTTCCTCGCTCGGCGCGACGCCATCGTCGGGGCTATTCTGCTCGTTATCGGAGTGGTCT
>SMVA01114297.1_pt1 | contig 33288 bp, 22 predicted proteins | sample 2456451 | NCBI WGS metagenome assembly SMVA01 (sample SAMN11095933, study PRJNA526329) | marine sediment metagenome | biome: Marine sediment; feature: Surficial sediment; material: Deep marine sediment; isolation source: Hadal surficial sediment | place: Pacific Ocean | collected 2014-05 | depth... | reverse complement strand
CCCTCGCAGGCAGGCCTTGCCGACACTGCGATTGCATTGGCAGGCCCGCTCGCCGAGCAATTCGGAGTGCCCGCCAGCGCGGTGACAGGTCTGCTCGAGAGCGGCATCTCGCTCGACTCCGTCACCCAACTACTGTTCGTCTCCAAGAGTTCGGGATCGGACCTCGACACCGTTAGCGGGCTGTTCCGAGAGTCAGGCAACGACACCGCCGAGAAGCTCGATGTCGATGCAGCAGACTACTCGGAGGAGCGAGTGACGGCGGCAATCGACGAAGCAAAGAGCAAGGCACAGGCCGACGCAACCGATCAGGCCACGAAGGGTGTAAGCGATGCCCTGGGGTCTGCGCTGGGCGGATTGAATCAGTAGCCGTTGCGCGGCCGCCGGATCGCGCCTCGATCACGGTCCGCTCAGGGACGAGTGCTGCCTGGGCGGATCGCCTCGACGTCGCTTCGAGGCAGCTAGTCGAACCAACCCTTCTTGTAAAAGAATGCGAGCATGCCGATCCCGACAAAGGCCATCACGCCCAGAATCACGTAATACGCGTATCGCTCATCCAGTTCCGGCATGTTCTCGAAGTTCATGCCATAAATACCTGCGATGAGGGTCAAGGGAAGAAAAACGGCCGACAGGATCGTCAAGACCTTCAGCCGGCTGCCCGTCTGATCCTGGATGGAGAGAAGGAACTGTTGGTGTAGATCCTTGACGTTTTCCTCCAATCGATCCATCGAGCGCTGATGGCGCTCAAGGCTGCGATCGAGATCCTTCAAATGCTCCAGTTGATCCATCGCGTCGAACGAGACGCTCTCCACCTTCTGAAGAATGTCGACGCAAAAGGCGTGATCCTCGTTTGCGTCGCCGATGTTCGTGATCTGCCGCCTTATGGCGAATAAATCTTTCGGCTCGACGCTTCCTGAATCTTCGACCATTTTCTTCGAGAGCGCATCGTGTTTCTGACGACACGCTGTAAACGCGAAGAAATTTTCGCTCGCCAGCCTTGCGATCACCTGGTAGACGAGCGCCGAAGTGGTGGCGGACTTCAGACGGACGCGACCCATCAAGCGATCTGCCATGGTCGAGATCGCAGGAAGTGGCTCATGGTGAATCGTCACGAGGGTCGTGGGCAGGCAGAGTAGAGTGATACTCGTGAGCTCAGCATCGAAGGATGAGGCTTGCGTTGGGATTCGAATGAACAACAGGTTTTCGAGAATATCGAAAAATGAGTCTGAACCCGGCGCCACTCGTGCCCGTAACATCTCCGGTTCGATCTCCAGCGGCGCCAAGAATGCGTCCAACTCCTCTGGCTCAGGGGCTTCGATGTCGAGCCACCGATGAACCGGGTCCTCAAACCAGGCGGGAGAGATCTCCTCAACGGGTACTTCCACGATGTGTTTTTCATCGGTGATCTGAAAGTTCCTGAGCTTCATGGCATCGTTTCCAGTTCTGACCAACCGCCGGTTTGTAAACTCAGATCCTGTGCCTTTTGTGCGCTCTCGCGGGAATCATTCGAACGCTCAGGCGATGAGTGACATCTCGGCTGCCCCGGCTGATTCAGACCGCGCTGGGGGCCTATTCTAGTGGCACCACCGAACATTGCCCCAGGCGCTTTCGCCAGGGGGGCTGAGAGCCGAACTCGGAGGGCACGATCTCGATCTCCTGGTTTGAAAAACTGGGCTCCCCAATCCTCAAAGGGGATGCGTAGAAGCCTCGAATCGGGTGCGTAGCGGGGAAGTCTGACCGCTGAATCAGTGGGCTCTGGCTGATCCGACCGCCCCTTTCACCCGCTGGAACCCGTTGCAAATGAGCGGCTTCTCCGAGATCATCCGCCGGCTGGGACCCCTGGGGGAAATGAGGCGCGATGGGCACAAGCGCTTCAACGCACTCACGCCGAGAACCCCTCCAACCGATCCGTACACCAGGCTCACGGGCGCGAACGCTCCCCGTGATCCGCAAGGGCCGGAACGCCATGAGATCAGCAGGGGCCAGTTCACCGTGAACATCGGAATCATCATCGGCCGAATCGGCGACGTCGACGGCGTCGCTCTCGAAGCCGAAAAATGGATTCGCGTCCTCACCAAGATGGGACACCAGGTTTTCATCCTGTCCGGACGCTTCAAGGTCCACCCGGTGCCACCGGAACGCGAATCTCTCCTACCCATTCTGTCCTTCTTTTCGCCGGAATGTGAATGGGAGCAAAATCGCGCGTTCTTCTACCCCCCTGACGATCCCGATGAGCTCCTCGTGACGCTGGACAACAACGCCCAGTGCGTTGCAACGGAGATCTTCGCGTGGGCGCTGCGCAACAAGATCGACGTGCTGCTCTCCGAGAATGCGTCAGCACTTCCGTGCCACCTCTCGATGGGGCTCGGGATCCGGCTCGCGGTAGACCGAATGGACATACCGATCGTCACCCACGATCACGATTACGCGTGGGAGCGCGGCACCCGATACGATTCACCGTTCCAGGAGATCACGGATCTCGTCCGCGACACCTTCCCTTTGCGTTCGAAATCTCATATCCGCCACGCCGTCATCAACTCCGCCGCTCAGTCGGAGGTCAAAAAGCGCTTTGGCATCGATGCCTACGTTGTGCCAAATGTGATGGACTTCAATTGCCCCTTCGGCGTACCCGATGAGTACAACGGCGACCTCCTCGAAGAAATTGGCTTCGACCACGACGACATCCCGGTTTTTCAGATCACGCGAATCGTAGAGCGCAAGGGCATCGAGGTCGCGATCGAACTGATCGCGCAGCTCGACGATCCACGCATCAAGCTCGTGATCACCGGAAGCACTGCGGATGATCAACGAAAGGGCTACTTCAAGAGCCTCGTCGACAAGATCGCCGAGCAGGGAGTCGGTGATCGCGTACGTTTTGCCTACCACCGCATTCTCTCCAATCGAGACCGCAGCCCGAGTGGCGACAAGATCTATTCACTCGCCGACGCGTACGCGAGCAGCGTTGCGTGCACCTACTTCAGCACCTACGAGGGCTTTGGGAACGCATTCGTCGAGGCGATTCTCGCCAAACGACCCATCTTCGTAAACAACTACAAGCCGGTCTTCTGGCCCGATATTGGTAGCAAGGGTTTCAAGTTCGTGATGCTCGAGGAAAACCAGCTCACCGATGAAGTCATCACTGACGTCGACGAAATTCTTCACAAATCCGAGTTGCGCAAAGAGATCGCCGAGCATAACTTCCAGCTGGGTCGCGAGCATTTCTCTTTCGAGGTGCTCCAGGACAAACTCGAAGAGCTCTTCGATTTCTGAGTTCACGTAAACGAGCACCAAAGCGCCTGCCCGCGACGCCGTAAGACGAGGGGTCGAGGTGAGCAAGCGGCGTCATCCGAAAACCAAAGAAATGCTCGCCTCGCTGAGCGAAGAGGTCGTTTCGACCTGGTTCGATCTCGGTCTTTTTCTCGATCGCTTGCGCGCAGATCCGCCGCAATCCGCACGTCACACCCCGGTGAACTTCGCGGCCTTCGAGCACGGCTCCGCAGCCGGCATCGGCTTTCTCGCCTTCGATTTCGGAATCGACGGCGTCTCGATGGAAATTGCGAAATACGCCGATGCGCTGCGCGGCCTTCTAGGGAATCCCAAAATCCACTACATCGCAGGCCGCTTCGAGAAGTTCGCCGACCGCGTGATCGCCCCCACCGATTGCTGGCACACCATCGATACGATGCGCGCCTTCGACGCGTGGCCGAGTTACCGCGATCTTTTTTCGCGAAAACTCGAGCGCGGCGGCCCGCGATACAACGAATTGATCGGGAGAATCTGGAGCGAAGTGCTAGGCATCTGCGAAAAACTCGGCGCGATCGTCGAAGAAAACGACATCCGCCTTCTCTTTCTCGCAAATACAAATTCGAACCCCGGCAATCTCAGTGTCGCTCTGGCGACGGTCCTCGTTTCCGAACACCTGGGTATCCCCGTCATCAACAACTGCCACGATTTCTACTGGGAAGGCGGGGCGAGCGCGGTAGAGCGCGAAGTCAACGGAACCTCTCGCGGCCCGCGCGATCACTTTTTCACCAACTCGCATGTGGGAGAAATCTTCTCGGTCATCGAGATGCTCTACCCCTGGGAATCACGCAGCTGGGTATCGGCCTGCATCAACGCGACCCAGACAGATGCATTGTGCAAGCGCTTTGGCCACAACCCCGCAAATGTCGCGGAGATCGGAACCGCAATCGATACCGAGCGCTACACGATGCTCGATCGGCGCACCACGAAGGAAGCATGGAACCAGGTCGTCGCGATCCTGAGTGCGAATCGGGCAAAGCTTCCCGCTCACGCAGTCGGTGATATTCTCGCGAACGGGACACTGGCAACCGAAGCACGCCAGCCAGTGTTGATTGCGGGAAGAAAGCGGTCGAAAGTCGACTTCGCGAACGCCAACACGGTCCTGCTCCAAGCGACCCGCATCATTTCTCGCAAGCGGATCGAGTTGAATTTCAAGCTGATCGAAAAGCTCTTTGGTAATGCGCGCTTCCTCAAGGCCTTCGTCGATCACCCTGACGAGAAACTCACGCTCCTGATCACCGGCCCCGTCGCAGCCGGCAACGGCCCCTACCTGGAACGATTGCTGGGCGAATTCGCGAAACTCGTCCCTCGCCTTCCCTCTGCGGTGCGAGACCGCGTCTACATCGCTTTTCTCTTCAGCGAATTCGATCACCCAGAGTTTCGCGCGCGGCACTCGAATCCAATTGGAATGCCAGAGCTCTACAACATCGCCTCCCTCTCCGTATTGCCGAGTAAAACCGAGGGGAGAAGCCTCCCGATCATCGAATCCGCGGCGTGTGGCGTTCCGATCCTCGCGCGGCGTTACGAGCCCGCCGAGGTTTTTTCTGCTGTAGTCGGAGAGGATCTCGCTCATGAGGATCGCCTCGATATCGCCAGCTTCGAAGGCGCCCACTTCAAGGATTCAACGATCGAGAAGATCTGTGATCGGCTGCTGTCTGCCGCACATTCCGAGGAAATACGCCGTCACAATCGCCGCGTCGTCGAGCGCCGTTTCAGCATGGAGGTTCTGACTCGCGATCTCGGTCAAATTCTCGAGAAACTCTACCGCCAGACACAGGACCCAATGCGCTGGATGGAACGCGCGAGCGAAGCGATGGATCGGTTCGCAGAGCGCATTTCAATCGATAGCCCGGAGCTCGACGCCTTGCTCGAGAACCGGCAACGCGAGTATCTGCCGGGCTTTGGGCGAATGGGTTTCATGTCGATGCTGAAATCCTTGATCGACCCCAGCTACTTCAGAATCGAGGAACAGCGCCTTCGCGGCGCGGCATTCGAGTTCGCAATGCGGCTGATGGACGAGACGGAGCGGTCGCGCAACCTCGGACTTGGAGACTGCGCGGACTTCTACAACACCGTCGACAGTCTCTTCCTCGTTCGAGACGGCGAGCTTCCGATTCAGGTCGACCATTCCCTCGCCTATCGGCACCGTAATCGGCGGCGCTATCGCTACCGCGAACTCACACCGCAGGAACTCACTGGCGTCATCGTTTTGATCCACCGAGACGCATTCGGACCGCCCATCATGGTGGAAGTAGCGCCCGGTGCGTCGCACCAGCTGGCGGATTGGCCCGCGATGGTGGAGCGCTGCTATGGCGGAGGAGTCCCCGAAATCGACGACCGCGATTTTCTCTACGAACGCCTTCGGGAGAACGTCCCTATCGCGATCTTTCCCGGAACGATGATCGATCACGAACTCGAGGTCTTCGTGCTCCAGGCGGCGCGAAGACGGCTCGGGCTCGGGATCCACGACGAACTGCCCGCAAAGCGCCTCCGCCGAATCGATCAACTCGCGCCGATTACGATCATCGCTCGGCGAGAACGCCTACCGTGGGGTGTCGGCGCGGAATCACTCGAGAAATACCTGCTGGAACGAGCGGACTGGGAACTCCGGCTGCTCTACGAGCGCGGCGTCTGTCGCGTGGTCGTTAGCGAGCAGATATCGGTGGGAATCGACTTCCGCCAGTTGGGTGCCGCAGCCATCGAAGTTCTCGACCGAACTCGCACGGCGGGGGGCTTCATCGTCGCGCTGTGCGCGCACGCTGCGGTGACCACCGATGCCGCGACCGTGGACCGATTCCACATCGGTCGCGCTACGGACCCCACGACAGCAAATATCCTCGGCATCTCGCTGGGTGCAAGCTATGTCCAATGGGCGCCAGCAGGCTTGCGCCCGACGCTCGCATATCCGACGCCAGTACAGACCGCGAAGACTCTCAGCGAGACGCTCCACGGCCGGCGCTTCGCGCAGCTTCGAAGACGCCTCGGCGACGCCAGGCTGCGGACCGCACTTCGCGAAGATGCGATATCGCGCAGTTCGCGCGTGGAAGACCTCCTCCAGAAACTCGCGACGCCAAAGCGCTCGAAGCCGAGGCGCGTAGAAGCCGAGTCACTCAACGGCGTATACGATGATGGCTCCCCCTGGTCGGGCGTGATCGCATCGGTTCCACCCACTCGGCAGCCGCTGCGGTACGCGATCCTCTCTTCCAGTCGGGGCAACCAGACAGTCCCCGAATTCGTGAAGCGCTTCAACCGGGTGCGCGGCCGCCGCTCTCAGATCGCCTGGAACGGTGGCTACATCCTGAACCCAGAACTCGTTGGAAAACTCGGCCTCCCCGAAAGCTACATCGGCTCACCGCTGGGTTTGATCATTTCGAAAGGCCGGTTATTGAGCCCACCGCTCTTCAACAAACCTGCATTTCTGGTGGGAGCAGATCGAAAGCTCTCGATCTGCCGCGTGAGCTGCGAGCTAGGCCTGACCATCAAAGGCAATCGAACCGTCGTCAAATTCAGCCCCGAAACCCGAAATCTCGAGAACCCTGGAGAGAGCCCGTGTTTCTACGATCTCTTTCGCGACGCACCGACACTACCCGGGGACGGTCGCACGATCGTACGGCTGGTGGGTAATCGGATCATAGAGATCCTGAAGACGAAACCTGGCGAGAGTCCGCCGGTTCTTCCCGTCGGCCTCGTCCTTTCCTTTCCACCTGGCGGTATTCCGAATGGCTGGCAGGCCGGACGCACCCTCGCGATCAAGGTTGCGGGGTTGGAAAACATCGCGAATGCGGTGGAAGCCGGCCCTCTCCTGCTGAGCGATGGCAAGATCGCGATCGATATGGAATGCGAGGGCTGGAAGACGCGAACGTCCATCCAGACCCAGGCCGCACGGATCGACTACCTCGACATGCGCGGGCCGAAGATCGCGATCGGGCTGGACGATCGGGGAACCCTTGTGGTTCTCGCTGTGAACGGGCGCATTCGCGAGTCGGTGGGTGCAACTCACATCGACATGGCGGAAATCTTGTTCGAGCGCGGGATGAAGTACGCAATGGGATTCGACCCGGGTGGAAGCGCGACGCTGGTCGTGGGTAAGGAAATCCTGAACATTTCGCCGTACAACCGCGACTACGAGCGCAACGTCTACTCGCTCCCGCCGGAGCCCCGCAGCGTTGCGAACATCGTGGTGGGTTATTGATGCGATGCGAAGCAAGACCCTCGGCCAGCGCAGCAGGGGTGCCGTCTGGCATCTCGGCAGCATATGATTGCACGCAGTGACCTTGCTGAAGCGAATCGGCGTCGAGCCCGAAGAGCGTTCTCTATTCGGATTCGCCGGACTTTGCCTGGTGTTCGTGGGGGCAGGTTCGGCCGCGCTCCAAAACGCCGCGGAAACGCTTTTTCTCAAGCGCGTCGGTGTAGAATCACTCCCTCTCGTTTTCTTGGTGAGCTCGGTCGTTCTCGTCGCCGCCACGACTTTGGTGGCCAGAAAACTCAGCGCGGTCGATCGAGCCGGATGGCTACCGCGAATTCTGCTCGCGTTGGCGGTAGTACTGATTCCCATCTGGATGCTCGTCTCCTTCCGCGCTCCGGGTGTCCTCGCGCTCCTCCTGGTGTTCGTCAAGTTGCTCGACGGCATCGCACTCTTGACCTTCTGGATTGCGCTGGGTGACCTGATCACCGGTCGGCAGGCCAAGCGGCTCTTCGCGCCTCTGGCTGCGGGCATCACGATCGGTCGATTGATCGGAAGCTTTGGGACCGAGCCCGCTTCGAGAATCGCGGGAATCGAAGGATTGATCTTGTTTGCGGGCGGTCTTTACGCGCTCGCAGCCGTGGCCGCGCTCCTTTTGAAGCGAAGCCAAAAGGCTGGCGAGTCTGGTCGGTCCGACGCTCGACCCGCTGCGCAGCCACCGGTCACGACTCAACAGCCCGCACACGGTGCGTCGCTCCGCCAGGTGTGGCGTGAAAGCCGCCTCTTTCGCTTCCTCGTCGTCTGGTCGTTTTGCGCAGGGGCCCTCGGCCCGATGCTCTACTTCCAGTTCTCCTACGCGGTCGACCTCTCCACTCGAGGCGCCGACGGCGAGCAGCAAATGCTCGCACTCTACGCGCAGTTTCGAGGCTGGCTGAACTTCGCAATCCTGCTTACTCAACTCGCCGTCAGCGGCCGGATCTACCGCCGCTTCGGCCTGCCTATGTCTTCATCCGCGTGGCCAATCACCTACCTGTTCGGATTTTTCTGGATGGGCATCGCACTCAATTTGCCAATTGCGATGGCAATGATCGCCGCGGTCCGGCTCGAGGGTGACGCGGTCGCAAAACCAGCGCTCAAGATTCTTCACAATCTTCTTCCCGAGAATTTTCGATCCCAAGCCACGGGTGTCACGGAGGGCCCCGTCAAAGGGCTCGGGGGTGCCTTCGGCAATGCGATCGTGCTCGGTGCAATTGCGCTCGGCGGCCCCGCGAGCGTGAGTCTGCCCGCGCTGCCATTGGCCGCGATCTGGTTGTTTTCTGCCTTCGGGCTGTGGCGTCATTACCCTCGTCTGTTGCTGCAGGCATCCTCGGAGCACAGCCTCCCTTCGGGCAGCGAAGACCTGAAGCGACTACTTGACCCCACGACCGTTCGCGCCCTCGCAACAAGCCTTTCGGATCCGGATCCCCATGTCGCTCGTGCCGCCGCGGAGCTGATCCGTGAGGCTGAACCGTCTACCGCTGCCCCTACCCTGGCGGCAGCCGTCGAATCCGCTCCACCGCTCACCCGGCCCGCGATCATCGAGTCGCTTCAAATCGTTCTCGAATCCTCTCCACCGAGAGCGATTCGCGGCGCTCAAGCGGGCGCCGCGATCGCTCGAGTGCTCGAGAACCCGGAAGCGCTGACCGCAGAAGAGCGCGCCGATCTCGTTCAGATCTACGCACGCCTTGCAGTCCCTCAACCCGAAAGTGGGACCGACGCAGTGCTGGATACCGCGTTGGGGGATCCGGAATCAGCGGTCCGGCTTGCCGCGATCGCCGAACTCAGCCGTCGCGGCTTCTCGCCGCCCGGAATTCGCGATCTCGACGAGGCACTAGCCGGCGCATTCCAGAGTGATGACGTGTTGCTTCGCCGAACTGCCCGAAAGGAAATTCGCGCGAATCTGATCGCTTCCGAGCCCGACACCGCCTGGAAACAGCGCCTCGAGCTGCTTGCGAGCGGCTTGGAACACCGTGTCGACCGCGAGCAAACGATCCGCTGCCTCGCGGAAATCTCTGATCGCCACAGCGACGCGATCGAGCACGTAAGGGATCCAGTGCTGCTCTTGCTTTCCGATCCTGACCCACACGTCCGCGCTGCGGTGATCGCGTTCATCGGAAAATCCAAGATCACCGGTCACACGGTGGATCTGATCGACGGACTAGCATCTGGAAACGACTTCGTGGTGCGTGAAGCCCAGAATTCGCTGATCGCACTCGAAGATTCAGCGATCGCCCCACTCGCAGAGCGGTTTCGCAGCGATGATGTCACCTTTCGAGACCTCGTCCTCCACACCCTCCGGAATCTCCACGCGGACGCGGCTGTCTTCGCGCAGATCTACGACGTCGAATTCCGCCACACCTGTAGACGAGCGCATCTACGCGCAGCGCTCACGCGCGGATGCATTCATCCCGATCACGCTCTCTTGCGATATCTGGACGAGCGAATCAGCGAAGGGTTGAATGCCTGCCTCTGCTTGACGGGAGCGGAGTCGGAATCCAGACGAATTGCTGAATTGGAAACCAAGCTGCGCAGCGCGCGGGATCCTCATCAGCGAGCAATCTTGATTGAAGCGATGGAATCCCTGCTTTCCCCGCTGAGACGTGCGCAGCTCATTCCACTCTACGAAACCGATGACGCGTTCGAGCGGGGAAGGGTCGCGGGAGAACAGCTGGGGATTTTGCCTCCCTCGCAGGAGCAAGCGTGGTCCGAACTAGCCAGCGATCCAGACGAACTCATCGTTCGCCTCCACCAAGAGCTCTCGCCACCTTGGCTGGCACCCGAGGAGTCGATTGCAGATACTCGTGGTGTGCCGTTGCAAACAATGCAGATCACGGCCCACCTCCAGCAAGCTATCGGTTTCAACCGACTCGCGATGCGGGAGCTCGTGCGGGTCGCCGACGCCGTCGAAGAGATCCAACTCGCGACGGAAGAAGTCCTGATCGAAGAGGGTGGGCGAGATCCATCTCTCTTCCTGGTGGTCTCGGGAGAGATCTCGATTTCGCGACGCGGGAGAGAAATGGAGCGCCTGGGTCCAGGTGCGCTGGTCGGTGAGCTTTCCAGCATCGATGGTGGACCCGCAGCGGAGCAAGCGCGTGCGGTGGCGCCCAGCGTGGCCCTGCGGCTGCGCCGAGAACCGCTGATGGCGTTGATGGCCGACATTCCCGCCTTCACGGTCGCGCTCAGTCAACTCCTGGCAGCTCGCGTTCGGTCGCTCCACTCAGAGTTGGGCGAGCGAACTGATGCCACGCAGTCGGCTACCGACCACCCAAATGGACAGGGCTGATATGAGCGATCGCGCGACTCGATTGCACGAAGCCGAAGCCACGATGCGAATGCTCCAGCACGAGGTGCGCACTCCGCTGGGCCACATCATTGGTTACAGCGAAATGGTCGAAGAAGAGATCCTCGAACGAAACATCGAAGGCCTCGGTGACGATCTCGCAAAGATTCGAAGGGCGGCTACCCGGCTTCTCGACCTCGTCGATGGCAAGCTCCTGACCGATCCGACCGAAGAGATCGCCCAGACCCGGCCGACCGAATCTACGACCGAGGAGAGTACAGCGGGGGTCGTCGAGATTCTCGACGCGACAGCGGCGCTTCGCGGAAGAATCCTCATCGTCGACGCAGATGTCGATTCGCGCGAACGACTCATGCGTGAACTCCGTCAGAGGGGCATGGCGGTTGAAGCCGCTCGCGACGGTATTGACGCCCTGCGCGGGATCGCCGAAGGGAATTTCAATCTGGTCGTTCTCGACCTTCTGCTGCCGGGAATGAATGGCCTCGAAGTCCTCGAACGCATCCGAAGAAGCCGTTCGATGTCGGAGCTACCGGTGATACTCGTCGCCGCACTCACCGATCCCGCCGACGCAATCGAGGGACTCGGCCGCGGCGGAAACGATTTTGTCGAGAAGCCGTTTGTGACAACGTTGCTGGCCGCGCGAATCGAGGCGCAGCTTGCCGCCCACCGGTCGGCCCGACAGGTAGCAGCCCTCGCAAGACAGCTCGAATTCAGAAACGCCTTCATTCAGCAAGCGCTGGGTCGGAGCGTTCCCGAAGATCTACTCATCGAGCTCTCCGAGCGACCGGACGCGACCATGTTGGGCGGAGAGCAGCGTGAAGTCATTGCGCTGGTTGCCGATATTCGCGGAACGCGGAGCTGGATGGCCGACTGCACACCCGATCAGGTCTTTGTAATTCTCAACAATATCTTCGGACCCATCAGCGCTGCGGTGGATCGCTACGGCGGGATCATCGATTCGATCCATGGTGACTCTCTGACGGCGCTGTTCGGTTTGCCCATTCCAAATCACAACGATGCGGAGCAGGCGGCGGCTTGCGGCATCGCGATGCAACTGGCAATGCGCGAAGTCAACGCACGCAACCGACGCGCCGGCTTGCCCGAATTGGAAATCGGAGTCGGTATTGCGACGGGCAATGTTCTCGTTGGTGGAGTCGGGAGCGGTGAATCGCTTCGTTATGCGGTAATCGGATCTCCGCTGATCCGCGCCGCGCTAATCGAACGGGCTGCCCTACCGGGTGAAGTACTGGCCTGCAAGGAGACCTGCGACCGCGCGGGTGAAACCCTGACACGGATCGAACCACGGGGCGCTCCGTTCGACGGAACGTATGCGGACGAGAACCTGCAATCGATTCTGGGTATCGGTGGGCAGCAGCTGATCAGCCTGCGCGCGGAACCGGGGCGCTGAACCCCGAGAGGCGGTCAACCGTTGCCGAGCAACTTCTCGATCGCAGCAAGCAGGCTGGGGAGATCGACCGGTTTGGTCTCATAGGCATCACAGCCAACCTCGAGGGCCTTCTCGCGATCGGAAGCCATCGCGTGCGCGGTCAGCGCAATGATCGGGATATCTCGAGTCGCCGGATCCGACTTCAATCTCCGCGTCGCCTCCCAACCATCGATGACCGGCAGACTCATGTCCATCAGAATCAGATCGGGACGTGCGGCCTTGACCCGATCTAGTCCTTCCTGACCGTCCACGGCAATATCGATCTCGTAGCCGCGCTTGCGCAGTCGCCGGGAGAGCATGTCCCTGTTCAGTTCATTGTCTTCGACGAGGAGTAGATTCGGCATCGAGGCGTACTATACGGATTGAGCTGTCACTTGTGAACTGCCGCCCGCGTTCGAGCCAAGGGCTCGGCGCAGAAATGCCCGATATACTGCCCGCGTGGCCCTCGATTCCGCTCCAGATCGCGCCAGCGGCGGCCCTGCCGCGGGCCTTCGCGCTGCAGGCCTCGCATTGGGCAGCGGCACGCTGCTGCTCGGGCTCGTAGTGATCGTCGGCTGGTACACGGGAAGCCGAACACTGATCCAGGTTCTGCCCCAGTTCGTTCCCATGCAGTACAACACAGCACTCGGCTTCGTCCTTTCGGGCGCAGCGCTACTGCTGCTGATCCGGGAGCGCGAACGCGGAGCAACCGCGCTGGGCAGCCTCGCCGCGCTGGTGGGCGCGCTCACGCTCGTAGAGTACGCGGCGCAGGTCGATCTGCGCATCGACGAACTCTTGATGAAGCACGACATTACAACCGAAACGTCGCACCCGGGTCGCATGGCACCAAACACCGCTTTGTGTTTTATGTTGATGGGGCTGGCGACGGCCTGGTCGCCGCGGCGCTGGTCCGCGCGAAGCCGATCCCTGCTGCGGGTGGTACTGGTCTCGCTGGCGTTCGCGCTCAGCACGGTGGCGCTTTCGGGCTACCTGACCAATCTCGAAACCGCGTACGGCTGGGGCAACCTGACGCGAATGGCCATCCACACCGCGGTCGGTTTCATGATGGTCAGCAACGGGATGCTCTTCTGGGTTTGGAGCCGCGACCTGCGCGAGGACTCCGGGCTGCCCGACTGGCTTCCGGCGCCCGTCGGCCTCGGCATTCTGACGGCGACGATTTGTTTCTGGCAGGCGCTCTCGGCGGAGAGCGTGCGAATTCAGGCGCAGTACAACGAGCTGACTTCTCTTTCCTTGCTGGCCACGGTGATGCTGATCGTCGGCACGCTCCTGGCGGCTACCGCATTTGCCACAGCTGTACTCGCACAGAGGTCAGCACGACGCGCGCGCCAGGTGGCACGCAGCAACGAGGCGTTGCGCGACGAAGTCGAGATGCGACAGGTGGCGCAGCACGAACTCCAGACCCACCGCGACAATCTCGAGATCGTAGTCAGCCAGCGCACCGAGGAACTCGAGCGCTCACGAAGCGAAGCCGAGACCGCCAACCGCGCGAAGAGCACATTCCTCGCCAACATGAGCCACGAGCTGCGCACGCCGCTCAACGCAATCATCGGCTACAGCGAGATGCTCGCCGAGGATCTGCACGACGAAGGTCAGGATGAACATGTCCAGGATTTGAACAAGATCAATAGCGCGGGAAAGCATCTGCTGGCACTGATCAACGACGTCCTCGATCTCTCGAAGATCGAGGCCGGTCGGATGGACCTCTACCTGGAACACTACGAGGTGGAGGCACTGCTCACGGATGTCGTTGCGACCGCGAGGCCGTTGGTGGAAAAGAATTCGAATCGGCTGGTGACGGACTTCCAGCCGAATCTGGCTGCAGCCCGTGCAGACATCACCAAGGTGCGCCAAGCGCTCTTCAACCTGCTCTCCAACGCCGCCAAGTTCACCGAAAACGGCACCATCACCCTGACGGCGCGGCGCGATTCGGGCGAGGCCAACGACCAGCTGATCTTCTCAGTCGCGGATACGGGCATTGGCATACCGCCGGAAAAATGTGAAAGCATCTTCGAAGAATTCACCCAGGCCGAAGACCACACCACGCGCAACTACGGCGGGACGGGGCTCGGCCTTTCCATCAGTCGGCGCTTCGCGCAAATGATGGGCGGCGACATTACGCTAGAGAGCGTGGTGGGAGAGGGTTCGACGTTCACGCTCTCGTTGCCGGCCAGCGTGGAAGTGGTCGCGGACCCTGAAGTCGCGAGCGATGAAAGCGTGCAGCCCAGCGTCGGCGACCACCCCGTGCTCGTCATCGACGACAACGCCGATTCGCGAGATGTCATCCGCCGTACCCTCGAAGACGACGGGCACGTCGTGGCGACTGCACCCGGAGGAGAGGAAGGCCTGGCGCTGGCCCGGAAGCTCTCGCCCTCTCTCATCTTGCTCGACGTGATGATGCCCGGCATGGATGGCTGGGCGGTTTTGCGCCAGATCAAAACCGACCCTGCACTCAAAGCGATCCCGGTAGCAATGGTCACCGTGGTCGACGACGAGCGGATGGCTTTCTCACTCGGCGCGTCGGAGTACCTGGCGAAACCGATCGACCGGGGCCGCCTGGTCGAGATGGCGGACGCACTCACGAGTGGCGCTCAGGGTCACGCACTGGTCGTGGAGGATGACGACGCCGCGCGACAAGTGGTCGTGCGTGCCCTCACCTCGGCGGGCTGGAAGGTGACCGAGGCCGAGAATGGTCAGGTGGGTCTCGAACGCGTCGCCGAGCACCGCCCCGATCTCATCCTGCTCGACTTGATGATGCCCGTGATGCACGGCTTCGAGTTCATGGAGCGGCTGCGCGAGAACGAGGCCACCTGCGACGTGCCGGTGGTGGTACTGACCGCGAAGGAGTTGACGACGAAGGAGCGGGAATTCCTGACCGCCCACGCGCAGCGCGTCGTGCAGAAATCCGGCGAGGGGGCGTCGGCGCTGCTCCCACTAGTGCGTCGCGTCGTAGCCAAGTACCGAGAGCGAAGCGACTGAGTGGGCCCCAGGCCCGATGTTTGCGCGATCGGGACGGAAGAGACGGCGCCCACGCGGAAGACGTTGCGGCGTTTGAGTTCGGCGACGAATGACATCTGGACTTCCCCGGCTGATCGATACCGCTGGGCGCTTATTCTAGTAGCATCAGCGAGCATTGCCTAAACGACTGAGCAGAGAACGATGAGTGATCTTCAGCACGGCCTCGATGACTACCGCCGCAGTGTGGAGCGCTTTCGCTGGGACGTGCCCGAGGCGTTCAACTTCGGGCGCGACGTGGTCGACCGGCTGGCCGCCGATCCAGATCGGCCCGCCCTGCTCTGGCGCAGCGCGAACGGCGGCGAACGCCGGCTGAGCTTCGCCGACGTCGCGCGCGAATCGAACCGATTCGCGCACCTGCTGCGTTCGCTCGACGTCCGGCCCGGGCAGCCGGTGATCATCATGCTCCCCCGAATCCCCGAGTGGCACATCGTACTGGTCGGCGCATTGAAGGCGGGCGTGCTCGCGATCCCGAGTTCGACGATCCTGCGCTCCAAGGACATCGCGTATCGCGCGCGTCACAGCGAAGCCGTAGCGATTGTTTCGATCGACGAGCAGACAGACGCCGTCGACGCTGTTCGCGACGAGATGCCAAGCGTCAAACACTTCATCGTCTGCACGCGAGACAGCGGTGAAACGGGCGTTGATGGCATTCGCGACGAATCGGGCGGTGGCGGTACTCGCGGCGAATCGGACGGTGGCAGCCCTCGCAGCGGGCAAACACCGCCGGGCGACACTGGCTGGATCGATCTGCGGACGTCGCTCGAAGCTGCATCCGACGACGATTCCGCGGGCCATCCGACGCGCGCCTCGGATCCAGCGCTCGTCTACTACACCTCTGGAACCACCGGGCCGCCGAAGGCCGTCCTCCACAATCACGGCTACACGAGCGCACAGCGCCACACCTCACTGCTCTGGCACGGAGTTCGCGAAGGCGACCGGCTCTGGACCACCAGCGACACAGGCTGGGCGAAGGCCGCCTATGGGGTGATCTTCGGACCCTGGTCGGCCGGCGCGGAGGTCTTCCTCTACGACGGCCGCTTCGAAGCCGCACGCGAACTCGAGCTGCTCGCAGAGGTCGCACCCCAGGTCTTCTGCGCACCGCCGACGGAGTTTCGGCTACTGGTGAAAGAAGATCTTTCGAATTTGCGTTTGCCCGCGATGCGCGAATGCGTCTCGGCCGGAGAACCCCTCAACCCCGAGGTGATCCGCGCCTGGCACGACGCCACCGGGCTCACGATCCGCGATGGTTACGGCCAGACGGAGACCATCCTGCTGGTGGGAAATTTCCCCGGCACGCCGGTTCGACCCGGCTCGATGGGACTGCCGATGCCCGGACATCGCGTCGAGGTGATCGACGAGACGGGTACTGTGCTCTCCCCCGGCGAGGTCGGCGACATCGCGCTGCACGGAGCGCCACCCAGCCTGTTCGTCGAGTACTGGAAGGACGATGAAGCCTCGCGCGCGTGCCGACGCGGCGATTGGTACGTGACCGGAGACCGCGCCTACCGCGACGACGACGGCTACTTCTGGTTCGTCGCACGCGCAGACGACCTGATCATCTCGGCCGGCTACCGGATCGGTCCGTTCGAGGTGGAGAGCGCGTTGATCGAACACCCGGACGTGGTCGAAGCCGCTGCGGTGGCTGCACCCGACGCCGATCGAGGATCGATCGTGAAGGCCTACGTGGTCGTTCGCGACGGAGCCTCCGCGGGCCCCGAACTTGCGAAGCGACTCCAAGAGCACGTGAAGAACACGACCGCACCCTACAAGTATCCGCGGGTGATCGAATTCGTAGACGCGCTGCCCAAGACCGTGAGTGGCAAGATCCGGCGCATCGATCTGCGCAAGCGCGCCGAAACCGACGAAGGCGGCTAGCCGCGCGCCCAGGCTCGAGACCACGGGCTGCGTGGAACACGCAGCCCGCAGCGGCGGGTGCATCAGACGTTTAGACGGGTATGCTCGGTTCAGCAAGTGAGTTCGGGATGCACCCAGATCCCGGCTCGCCGGAGGCGCGTCTGATGGCTGCGACACCCCTAAAGCCCAGCAACGGGAACCCCGACTCGGCCCGCACCATCTCGGGGCGCCCCGTCCAGACCGTCTACGGCCCCGATGACCTCGCGGGATTCGATCCCGACAGCGAACTCGGGAAGCCCGGCGAATTTCCGTTTACCCGCGGCCCGCATCCCGAGATGTACCGCAAGCGACTGTGGACGATGAGGCAGTTCGCGGGTTTCGGAACGCCCGCGCAGACCAACGAGCGCTTTCACTATCTCCTCTCCCAAGGCCAAACGGGATTGAGCACGGCCTTCGATCTGCCCACGCTGATGGGGCGCGATAGCGACGACCCACTTTCGAGGGGGGAGGTCGGCCGCTGCGGAGTAGCGATCGACACGCTCGCCGATCTCGAGCGCCTCTATCGGGGAATCGATCTCGGAGAGATCAGCGTCTCGATGACCATCAACGCTCCAGCCGCCATATTGCTCGCGTTCTATGTTGCGCTCGCGGATGAGACGGGCGTACCACGCGATCAACTTCGCGGAACCTGTCAAAATGACATCCTCAAGGAATTTCACGCACAGAACGAATTCGTCTATCCGCCGCGGCCATCACTCAAGCTCGTCATCGACACCATTTTGTTCGCGACCGAACAGTTGCCGCTCTACAACCCGGTCAGCATCAGCGGCTATCACATTCGCGAGGCGGGATCGACTGCCGGGCAGGAAATCGCCTTCACGCTCGCCGACGGAATGGCCTACGTCGAGGCCGCAATCGAAGCCGGCTGCAAGGTCGACGATTTCGCGCCGCGGCTTTCTTTCTTCTTCAACTGCCACAACGACTTTCTCGAAGAGATCGCCAAGTTTCGCGCCGCTCGCAGGGTCTGGGCGAAGCTGATGCGCGACCGCTTCGGTGCCAAGGATTCGCGTAGCCACTGGCTTCGATTTCACGCCCAAACGGCGGGATGCACACTGTGGGGTACACAGCCGATGGTCAATGTCGTGCGCGTCGCCTATCAGGCACTCGCCGGGGTCCTGGGTGGCTGCCAGTCGCTGCACACCAACAGCATGGACGAAACCCTCGCACTCCCCACCGAAGCCGCCGCAACCCTCGCGCTGCGAACCCAGCAGGTCCTCGCGCACGAGACGGGTGTCACCAATACCGTCGATCCGTTCGGCGGCAGCTACGCGATCGAGTCGATGACGAGCGAGTTGGAGAAAGAGGCTTGGGACTACTTCGAGCGCATCGAGCAGGTCGGTGGAGTGCTCGCCGCCACCGAGTCGGGTTTCTTTCGGCACGAGATCGCGGATGCCGCGTTCCGCTACAGCCAGGAGATGGACCGCAACGAACACATCACCGTGGGTGTGAATGCGTTTCAGGAGGAGGCGGGAACCCCAATCGAGACACTCAAGATCGATCCGTCTGTCGAGGTCGAGCAAGTCCAGTCTCTCAAACGGGTGCGTTCAGCGCGTGACGCAGCGGCGGCCAGCGCGGCGCTCGATGCAGTGCGGCACAGCGCGGCGAATGGCGAAAACACCATGCCCGCGCTGATCCACGCCGCAAAGGCGCACTGCACGGTTGGGGAGACCGTGAACGCGCTCGCCGACGTCTACGGGCGATTCGATGGCGGAGTCGGTTGGTGAGCGAGCAGCCTCCCCGCATTTTGCTCGCCAAGGTCGGCCTCGATGGCCACGATCGCGGCGTCAAGGTCGTCGCCCGTGCACTCCGCGACGCCGGCATGGAGGTCATCTACACCGGCCTCTGGCAAACTCCGGAATCCGTCGTCCGCGCGGCACGCGACGAAGACGTGGACGTCGTCGGCGTCAGCATGCTCAGTGCCGCCCACATGACACTCGTCCAACCGATGCTAAAGGCGCTGCGCGACGATGGCGGCGTGCCAATCCCGCTGGTGGTGGGCGGCATCATCCCCGAGGATGACACCAAGTCGCTACTCGAGCAGGGTGTCGCAGCGGTGTTCCCACCCGAATTGCTACTCGCAAAGATGACGGCCAAAGTCGCGAAGATTGCGCAAGCCCATCGAAAACGAACCGCTGGCATTGTGCCGGCCAAAGGGGGCGATTGGCGACTCGAGCTTTCACGCGAACTCTCCGCGGCCGAGCAAGGTGAGCCCGAGCCGATCCGCTCGGATCACCAGGCACTGTGGGTTGGTGTGACCGGCTCGCCGGGCGTCGGCAAGAGCACACTGATCAATCGACTGGCTGCCGAGCTGCGCACGCGGAAGCTGCGGGTCGGCGTGCTCGCGGTCGATCCCTCCAGCCCCGTTACGGGCGGAGCGCTGCTCGGCGATCGCGCTCGCATGCAGGAGAGCGCACATGACCCAGACCTATTCGTGCGCTCCGTGGCAACCCGGGGTCAACCGGGCGTGTTGTCGCAGGCCGTTCCCGCGATGCTCCGCTGCATGGACGAGCGCTCATTCGATGTAGAAATTGTGGAAACCGTTGGCGCGGGCCAGGCCGATTTTGAAATCTGCCGGATGACCGACGTGAGCCTATTGCTGATGATGCCAGGAGCGGGTGACGAGCTTCAGTTCGAGAAGGCCGGCGTGATCGAACTCGCCGACATCATCGTGATCAACAAAGCGGATCGCCCCGATGCAGACATGCTCCTCACCCAATGTCGCGAAGTTCTCGGCCCCGATCGCGATGCCGTCAAGGTCGCCGCGATTCGCAACGAGGGCATCGCCGAGCTGGTAGAACTGATTCTCTCCAAGCGGAAGCGGCCGAATTAGCGGCCCCCCCGCCGCTTTCGATGAGAAGGTCTCTAGAGCGATCCCCAGCCATAGGGCTCAAAGGCAACCTGCGACTCCCTCAGCGAAGCACGCACAGTCGCTGCGTGCAAAACGACCCAAGTTTCGCTTGACACTTTCAGTAGATCGGTTCAGAGTTTAGCTGCGCGGGGGTGAGCGTCTTCGAGGCGCCGTGCGTTCGATCAAATCAACGATTCACGTTCCGACCGAAGAACGAGACGAAGGTTTCCGTGCTCGTGAATCCCTCGCGGAATTCGAGAGCGCCCGCGCGGAACAAGGATCCGGTCAGAGCCCACTCAAAGTTCGCCTTCTCGCCGCCCAGAAGTACGAAGCCCTCGCTGTTCTGGCCGGCGGCGTGGCCCATGACTTCAACAACCTACTCGTCGGGATCATCGGCTTCGCGAGCTTGGCGAGGCAGGCGATAGAGCGGGATCATCCCGCGCAGGAGTACATCGAACGAATCGAATTGGCCGGCGAGCGAGCCGCCGAGCTCACGGCGCAGATGCTCGCCTACTCGGAACACGGCCGGCTCGAAGTCGCTGACATTCACTTTGACCGCGTCGTTGAAGAGACGGTTGAACTCGCCAAGCCCGCCATTTCCAACGAGGCCATTCTCGATCTTCGGCTTGGGGCGCCGCACGCACGGATCGAAGGAGATGTGACCCAGCTCCGACAAGTCGTGATGAACCTGCTCACAAATGCATCTGAAGCACTCGAAGAGGGTCGCGGTGTGATCACGATCCGCACCTCGATCGTGGAGACAGACGGTGACGAAGTGCGCGACGTGCCAGAATTCGCGAGCCTCGCTCCCGGCAGCTACGTCTTCTGCGAGGTGTCGGACACGGGTGTCGGCATCGAGAAAGAAACCCAAGGCAAGATCTTCGACCCATTCTTCAGCACCAAGTTCACCGGGCGTGGACTCGGCCTGGCTGCCGTCCTGGGAATCATGCGCGAACATCGAGGTGCGATCAGGGTTTCTAGCACGCCCGGCCGCGGTAGCGACTTCCAGATCGTGCTTCCCCTGTGCGTTCGCAATCCACTCGACACAGCGGTCGAGCCCGTGGAATCGCATTGCAAGGCGCAGCGCCGAGAGACCGTTCTGATCATCGACGACGAGGAGTTCGTGCGAGGCGCTGCCGCTGCAGCACTCCGCGAGGGCGGCTTCAAGGTAATCCTCGCCGAAGACGGGCTCGAGGGCGTCGAGTGCTTCCGCAAAAACGCCGACGAGATCTCATGCGTGCTACTCGATCTGACAATGCCTCGACTCTCGGGCGCGGAAGTTCTCGCCCAGCTGCGGGTGATCCGACCCGATGTGCGCGTGCTGCTGACCAGCGGGTACGATCAATTCACAGCTCTCGCCGACCTACCACACAAGCCAACCGGTTTCTTGAATAAGCCGTTCACCGCCAACAAGCTGATCCGGCAGATTCGTGCCGTGACCCTGAACGCCGAATAGATCGAACCATCGTACACGGCGAGTTCCGAAAGAAGCCAGAACGATCAACGGATTGAACGCGCATCCAAATTCACACCGCCAGGAACGTCTCGATGGAATCACGCGATGGCGCACTGGGCTGTGCGCCCAGACAATGCACGGACAGCGCGGCAGCAACCTGGGCGTAGACCAGGGCTCCTTCCATGTCGAACAGACTGCTGGGTAGAACAAACACTGTCAGCGTAGATTGCGCGATCGCTCTTCCCAGGTTCCCGTAGTCGCGCGAAAGATCAACAGCCGGCGACGGAGCGTCAGCGTGGCGAGATTAGACTCTGCGCTGATGGCTTCGATCTGAACCCCGAGTTCGAGAGCGATGGAAAAGAAGCCGCCCCGAAACGGCGATATTCCGAGCGCCCGACGATCGGTGACCACCACGCCAACGTTTTCACCCACACGCGCCGCGAGGACCTTTTCGCGCGGTCCCAGGCGATACTCGGCAAGGTTTCCGCTCCCGCCATTGAAGCCCAACACGCGCTCGGACGTAATCACGAGCGCCACACGCTCGCCGAGCAGCGCCGATTCGGGGCGCTGCTCCGTGCGCCGGTAGTCGGCCTCCTGCCATGATCCGGATTGTGACGCCACCGCGAGGATGCGCTGATCGGTAATGATGACGCCAACCTTGCCGCGGGCGCCCTTCCAAAGCACCGTTTCGTCAAGTCGAAGCCGGGCGGTCGTCTGGCCCCCGCCCGCGGCATCGATCGCGAGCATTTCCCGATCGAGGACGAGGATTTCGAGCACGTCGGCGAGCGGAACTTCTCCCGCAACACCCTGTGCGCTAGCCGGCGACGACGCCACGGCCATGACGAGCAACAAAGCGCTGACCCTCAACCGTCGTCCCATACCGCGAGAGGTTAGCCGAGGAGAGATCCTCGAGTGAAGGCAAAGGTGAGGCGGGTTGAAGACCGCGGGGGCGCAATTTTGAGCGATCCATCTCGACGTGAGGCTGCCCATTGCTCGCCAACGTCGACAGACTGCGTTGGCCCCTTCAGTCTGAAGCTGGCGCGAACGCGCTCGACCCCGCACTGACGTCGGGAAGGATCGCAATCGCACGCAATGGTCCGCCGGAGCCGCCGCGAATCTTGATCGGCAACGCCACGACCGAGAACCCGGAAGCCGGAAGCTCGTCTAGTGCGGCGAGATTCTCGAACGCGGGAACATTCGCCTCAAAGAGCACCCGATGGGTTTCGAACTGCTTCGATGGTCCGTGATCGATGCTCGCGGTGTCGACACCCACCGCGTTGATCTTCCGTTCGGCGATCAACCAGCGTGCGGCATTCGGGTGAAGGCCGGGGAAGTGCAACTTTGCAACCGCTGGCGCACCGCGCTCATCGGTCCCCAAATACGCCTTGCGATCCGGCCAGAAGCGACCAAAACCCGTGCGAATGAGTACGATCGAACCAGCGGGAATCCGGCCGTGCTGTTTCTCCCAGGCCTCGAAATCGGCTACCGAAGCGCGATGGTCGGCGTCCCTCGCACAGCGATCTGACACATCGACGAGTACCGCAGGACCCACCAGGCGATCCAACGGAATTTCGTCGACGGTCCAGCCATCGGCGTAGAAGTGGATCGGCGCATCGATGTGAGTGCCTCCGTGCTCAGCCATGCGAAATCGATGTGCGGCGTAGTAGTAGCCCTGCTCGACCACACCCTCGGCGCCCTTCTCGAGCACGAAGCCTTCTTCGGTCGGCCAGTAGATCGTCTCGGAATCGAAGGCGTGGGTGAGGTCGATGATTCGCCCGGCCGGCTCACCGAACGCAGGAGCCACACTCACAGCCATTCCCACGAGAACGAAAATACGGAGTGCGGCTCGTGAAAGATAGGACTGCACGCCTAGTCCGCACGCGCTGAGCCCCTGCACACCTAGCCCCCGCATGCTGAACCCGCGCGCGATCAGCTGTCGTCGCCCATGCTGCATGCTGCGGGCGCGCTCACACTCATCGAGCGAGGCGCGTGCCGCGGACGCACTCACTTTTCGTCGATCGCGGCACGGAGCGCGGGTGCGATATCCGTTTTTCGAAAGGGCTTCGAGATGAATGACACTTCGGACTTCACCAAGCCGCTGCCCTCGAGCTTTTTCTGGTGAAAGCCCGACATGAACAAGACGGGGAGGTCCGGCCGCGTGCGCTCGACCTCGCGCGCCAGTTCGGGGCCGCTCATACCCTCTCCGAGCATGACATCTGTCATCAATAGGTCGATCTGCGGCGACGCATCCAACACGCTGAGCGCCTCGCCCACCGAGCCCGCAGGCTTGACCGCATAGCCGAGCGATTCGAGCGTTCGAGCGATCGTCATCAGAACCACGGCGTCGTCGTCGACCAGCAATACGCATTCACCACACGCTCTGGGGAGGTCGCGGCCGGAGAGATCCAACGCCCCGGCAGTGCTCTTTCCGGAATCCTGCGGGATGAAGATTTCGACTGTCGTCCCGAACCCTAATTCGCTCGAAATCACGAGATGACCGCCGGACTGCCTCGCAAAGCCATAGACCATGCTGAGTCCGAGCCCACTGCCCGCCCCCATGCCCTTGGTGGTAAAGAAGGGTTCCAATGCGCGCTCGGCAATTTCGGGAGTCATCCCAATGCCGGTATCGATCACGGCCATGCGCACGTAGCCGCCAGGATCCATCACCGTCTCGGCAACGTCGTAGACTTCGTCGATCTCGACATTCGAGAACTCGATCGTGAGCCTACCTCCAGATCGCAGCGCATCGCGAGCGTTGAGTGCGAGGTTGAGAAGGGCATTTTCGAACTGGCCCCTGTCGACCCGGCACTGCCAGAGATCGTCAGGGCCTCTTACGTCGAACTCGATTCGGGAGCCCAGCGTGCGATAGAGGAAGTCCACCATTCCAGTGGCCAGCTCGAGGAGATTCACCGACTCGTCGTGCAAGGCCTGTTTGCGCGAGAAAGCCAACAGCCGGCTCGTCAACTCTGCGCCGCGCTGCGCTGCGCCCATCGCAACGTCGATGAACTCGGCCGCCTCGCCCGCGTCGACGCCAGGCCCGGGTACCAGTTCCAGATTGCCCATGATCACGGCGAGCAGGTTGTTGAAGTCGTGAGCAATCCCGCCCGTTAACTGCCCGACAGCTTCCATCTTCTGGGCCTGGCGTAGGGCCTCCTCGGCGTTTTTCAATTCTGAAATCTGCAGCTCGATGATCACTGTCTGGATCAGCTGACCTGAATCATCGAAGATGGGCGAAAGAAACTCTCGGACATATTGAACACTCTGCCCGGGTTGGCGATAGCGCAGCTCGAGGCTGCAATCCCTCGGATCGCGGAGGTAGTTGGTGTAGTGGGATACGTAGCGCTCCCGATCGTCTGGATGAATCCAGACGGCCTCGTCTTCGTACGTCTTGTATCGAGCGAGGTATTCGTCCGGTGACAGACCGTAGAAACCTGCGAACTGCTCCGACACGAATTCGTACGCTCTTTTGCGCTCGTCCCAGAGCGCATAGCCCATTCCGGCAACCCGCTCTGCGGTGGCTAGCACCATTTCCTTATTCGGCACCGGGGTTTCCCCCATTCGCGTCACCTCACTTGGCCTGGACGCGGCCACCCCCGCCAAACAGGGAAACCCCTAGGCCCCTGATGATCTCTCGCAGTTCTAGCGAGTCAACCCACCGCTTCCTCATCGTCCCCGCACGCGAATTGCTCTATCCTAAAATGCCCCGATCCGAGAGATCGCGAAACCAATAATCGGATCGTTGGGCATGAGACCCACTCGAAGCGGTGCGGCTGGATGGTGGATGGACTTTGTGTTGACTCGATTCCCACGGTTCGTCATCCGCCCGGAAACCACGTGGTCGATTCACGCCACCGTTCTCGCCACACGAGAAATTTCCAGCTGGCCGCGCGGCTCCGGGAGCTTGCCTCTACGAAAATGGTTCGGCGGAGGGGGGCATTAGCCAGGTGCACTCAAGACCCGGGCGCGGCGTGAAGACCCGATGCTGACTCTTCTGGCGATCGGCGCAGCCGGAATCATCATCCTCATTGTCGGAGGGGAGCTCCTCGTCAAGGGTGCCGCGGCACTCGCGCGCTCCGCGGGAATTTCGCCACTCATCGTGGGGCTCACTGTGGTGGCCTTCGGAACCAGCGCTCCCGAACTAGCGGTGAGCGTCCAGGCTGCGTTCACAGATTCTGGCGCGCTCGCCTTCGGCAATATCTTCGGCTCCAACATGGCCAATATCGGTTTGATCATCGGCATGGCGGCACTGCTTCACCCATTACCGATCGATCATGTAGTCATCCGGCGAGAACTGCCGATGATGTTGCTCGCGCTCGCAGCAGCGATGGTCATGGCATTCGATATTGAGCTCGGCGAACAACGAGACGCCTACGCGCGAAGCGATGGCCTCGTACTGCTTCTTTTCTTCTTCGTGTTCATCTACTACACGCTGGGGGATCTCGGGAGGCAGCGCGCGAGGGCCAACGGAAGCGAGTCGTCTGACATCGGACCCATCTGGGCCGCCGGTATCCCTCAACCGAAAGAAACCCGACGCATCCTCACGAATCTCTCGTTGATCCTGGTCGGTATCGTGGGCCTGGTCTTCGGGGCAGATCTCGTAGTCCGAGGTGGCGTTGGCATTGCGAAGCTCATGGGGGTTCCCGAGGTCGTTGTGGGGCTCACGTTGATCTCGATTGGCACCAGCCTCCCGGAACTGGTTGCCACGCTCGCCGCCGTCAGACGCAACAACATCGCCCTCGCTGTTGGCGGCGTCGTGGGTTCGAACATTTTCAATACCCTGCTCATCACTGGCATCGCATCGACCATCAATCCAATGCCGATCCCGGTTTGGGGGCATATGGATCTCGCAGCGACTGCCATTCTGTCTCTGTCACTATTTTTTGTTGCGAGAACCCATAACCAACGGATCATTCGTTACGAGGGCTTGGCACTGCTGATTCTATGGGGATCCTACGTAATCACGCGAAGTCTCTTTCTAGCGCAGTGATGGGCAGCGGCTGATCACAGCCGATTGCGTTCTCCGATCAGCGGTTCGAAACTTTCGGACTTCCCGCTCAGCGGACACCAGAAATCGAACCGAACCAACCGAAATTTTCGCCCGCGCACTCTCGCGGACAACAGAATTCGAACCGAACCAATCAAAATTTTCGGCCGCCCACCTCTGCGGACAACGGAATTCGAACCGAACCAAACACGGCGTTTCGATCGAGCGTGTAGCGCGCATCGAGGATGTACACGGCACGCGTGGAATTGGAATCGTCGTATTCGAAGAATGGGAATCGCGCCCAGCCCAGAAAAACCCGGCCGACTTCGGTGCTTGCCGCCTGGCGAGCCACCACACCATCTCCCCTTAAAACGCGACGTTCATCGAGAACGAAGTGGGGAGACGGCAAGAGGCTCACGACACCCAGTCGATAGGCGGATTCCCCATCGATCACGACTGTCCGCGTGAAGGGATCGACGGGAATCGGGGCGATCATCAACCTCGGAATCTCCGCGCCGCTCAGATTCGCCTCTACGGCGCGACGTGAAATCGATTCTCCAGCTGTCATTGCCATGATGTAGATGAGGACCGCGAGCAGACCAACACACGCGGGGCGCGCAAGAACGCGCGGAGTGCTGCGCTTTCTCCGCCAGTACGAGGCGGCGAGCGCAACCCCGAGAATCGCCCACATCCATGGGTCTGCGATGTACAAGACATCTCCATAGAACCACGTACCGTCGAATGGCATCAGCCATCGAACTCCGTATACGTTCAAGAAATCCAGGGTTGGATGAGAAAATATAGAGATCACCGAGAGGGCCAGCAGCCATTTGAAATTGGCGGATACTGCAGACGGCGCCTGCTTCCGTCGCGGCAGCCGATCGATCCATATCATTGCCCCCGCCAACATGAAGGGAAGGATGCTCAGCGCGAGAATTCCGTGGGTCATGCCGCGGCGAAATTCGAGCGCCGCGGTCTCGCCCCACGCGTAGGAAATCACGTCCACATCGGGCAGATTTGCGCCGAGGATCAATGTCGCACGCCCGAAGCGCGTCTTTCGCTCCAGCCCCGTCCAACCCAGTGCCGCTCCGACCATCGTATGGCAAATGGGATCCATGCTCACCGACCGGTTCGTTTCCAGTGGTCCGGCTAAGTTGCTCTCAACCGGGCCGGGTGATAATACACAGACCAACGAAGCCGGTGCGCTTCGAATCCAGGCTACCGTCAATCGCGCCGATCGAGAGGGGCAGCGAAGATGAATGCCGGCTTCCGACCCTTTGCGGGATTCAAGTTGGCGATCTCCGCATACGCGGCGATCTGGGGAACAGGTTTTCTTTCCTATCTGGTGATGCCCTATTTGATCGGCAGCGTTGCCGATGGCATGGGGCTTGAAATCGACCAGGCAGGACTGATCGGCTCCGCTGAGCTGTTGGTCGTAGCGCTGAGTGCGTTCATCGTATCTACAAGAGTTCGTGTTCTTCCGCGTCGGAAAGTCGCGATGATCGGCGGAGTCATCGCCATCATCGGTCATTCGCTTTCGCTTCTGACCAACAGCATCGAAGCGCTGATCGCCTGTCGAGTGCTGGCGGGTGCGGGTGCGGGAATCGCGCTCGCGATCGGTAACGCCTGCCTTGCCGCATCTCACGACCCCTCGAAAGCCTACGGCCAGGTAATGATGCTACTCGCGACGGTGGGCGCAGGGGTCATCGTGTCACTGGGTTACATCACCGAAGTATGGTCGTATTACGGCGTATTCGGCACGCAGGCAATCGTCGTCGCACTGATGCTGATCCCCATGTCATTTCTTCCCGAAAGAGACGAAACCCAGGCCGAAGACGATATCAGCCATGGCAAGATTCCGATGCTACCCGCAGCGTTGATCGTGGTCGGCATCTTTCTGTGGCACTTCTCCGACAACTCGATCTGGGGATTCTCCGAGAGAATCGCGACCAAGATCGGCATGCAACCCGATGTCATCGGATGGTTGTTGGGTGGCGGCCTGCTCGTCGGTGTGCTCGGCGGATTCATCGCTTCAGGCATGGGCACGCGCTACGGGCGCATCTGGCCAATCTGCGTGGGCGTTGCAGCGGTGGTGGCGTGCGTTTCCGTGATCACTTCCACGGAAATCATTCCAATGTACACGGCCAGCATCCTCACCTACATCGTGGGCTTCATGTTCATCTCGTCCTACATCTACGGGCTCGCCGGCGAATTGGATCACCACGGGCGGGTCATGGCAGTGGCTTCGGGCGCGGGCAACGTTGGAGTTGCCCTCGCGCCGCTTCTCAGCGGCAGGCTGATCGCCATCAACGGCTACGAAGTAATGGGAAAGGTGGTCATCTCGACATTACTGGTCGTGATGGCGCTGAGCGTCGTAGTGGGTTCGCACATCAATCGGAACCTGAGGCTGACTTCTTCTAATACGCGCCCGTCGTGACGAACACGGCGCGTGTCGTCACTCTTGCCGGTTGGTGTTGCACTGAATGTGACATTAGTCTCATATTCGTGAGCGCGGAAGGACGATACCGATCCATATGCCGGAACCGCGCTTCGAAACCTATATCTGGACCCATATCGCCTTCGAGAATGAGACGAGCGAAGGAAGCATCCAGAACGTCGGCCCCGGCGGCTTGTTCGTCAGGAGTTCTACGGTTGGACGAACCGGAGACGAGCTTCAACTGAGCTTCGAGGGGCAGGATGGCAAGATTGTCGAAGTCTCGGGAGTCATCTTGTGGGCGAAGCAGAACCTCGGGGGCCGCGGTCCGGGGCTTCACGGCTTCGGAGTGCGATTGACGGCGTCGAGCGGAAACTACCGATCGATGCTGCAATACCTGATGCATCCACGCTGGAAGCCGACCCGAAACGGCCTCGCGGTCTAGACAAGGCTGCCGCGAATCGCCACCGGATCCGATTCGACCGAATTCAGCGAATCCAAATGATGAAGATCCGCACTCCGCTGAGCGCCGATCAGATCGAGACGGTCGCGCGCGTCAGAGCGGCTTCAGGAAGAGTGCCGCGTTGCCAATGTTGACGGCGAGTTCGAAGAGAAACCCCGATTCGAAATCGATCTCCCTCTGAGGCGGCTCGAGTTCCGTGATAATTCCGTTTCGCTCCGCCATCGTCATTGTATTTCCCGCCAAGACATTCAGGAACTCACCGACTCCGTCAAACAGCATTTCCGTGTCGAGGCTTTCCGGGGCTAGGCCGCTGGCCATCGAGGCGAGCTGGCGAGAAAATTCCTCATCGCCCATGAGACCGAATAGAAGGCTCGACTCACCGCGTACTGAAACCGCGATTTTTACCAGATAGTCCGGCGCTTCGGAGACCGGCTCGCCGTTGCCAATGCGCGTTACGATCCGCCCGACGCGCATCAGGAGATTGGGGAAGAGGTCGAGTGCAAACGGCACCAGCGCATTGCCTTCGAGGCCAGCAGGCAGCGCAAGGTTTTCGATCCTGTGTGGAGCCTGCTCTTCTTCGTAGCCGACCAGCAACTCTTCGAGGCGAGACTGTTCGAGGTGCCCCAAACGAGCCAGCGCCTGGCCGACGCGCAAGCGTGTCCGCCACTGAAGCTGGACCAGATTGTCGATCTGCTCTTCACTCAGGAGGCCCATCTCTGCGGCAAGTTCTCCGAACGGCATGTCGCGGTGGCGCTGTTCGGCGTTCACTTTATCGGCATCCGCCTCAGTGATGAGCCGCCCCGCTACGGCCAGCTCACCGATGCTTTGATTTTCGGCGTCCATCAGATTCAGAGCGGCTCGCACTTGCTCGGCGTTCACCTCACCGCTTTCGATCAGATATTGCCCGAAGAATTTGACTCCCATTACTGGCTCCCGCCTTCGGACCCGGCCCTCTCGCATTCCTGAGCAAGCAGAGCGCCTAGAGAATCTTCATCAATGGGTTTCCCCAAAACCTGGATGGCTCCCAGGCGAAACGCCTCTTCGGCCTTCGACGCCATCGCGCCAACCGATGAAAGCATCGCAATGCGCGTATCGGGACTGTTTGATTGGATCAGGCGCAAGGCCGCCAAGCCGTCCACATCTGGCATGACGATGTCCATCAAGACGAGATCGGGACGCAACTGGCTGACCTGCTGAATCGCTTCCGCTCCGTTTCGCGCCGTGCCGACCACCTCGGCGGTCTCACTAGCAGCCACGACACTTTCGATCTGAGCGAGAACCGTTCGGCTGTCATCGACAATCAGGACGGTCAATTTTTTGTCGGACATGGAACCCCCATTCAAACATGGGCCCCCAATTCGGGCAGGGCGCCGCAAGAGGCATCCGGCCTCTAGAGGCGTTCATCGTCTTGACGAGCACGCCGGTTGAGATCGAGAGCGCCCGAATCGGGCGATACGAAGAAAAACGAACTTGCACATCCATGAGACGCAATCTGCTGTAGCTAGAGGCCGCTTCGCACCCGAACGCGTTCCTGCGATATTGACCAGCGCGCAGCCAGGAGCATGGGCCGGAACGGGACATGTGACGCCGCACAAGCTTTGGCCGCAGGCCAACGCGCAGCCATTCGTGGGCGTTTCACCGGCTGCGCGGCTGGCCGGGTGACTCGCCCACTCACCGCCTCTCCTCAAGGCAGCACCCAAGAGAGCCCACAACGCGCCTAGCGGCGAATGGTGACATGATGATCTGCGCGAATGCATGGATGTGAACTGTTCGAATGCGTGACCCTGTGCGAGAATTCGAGCTCGGTTGATCATCGTTCGAAACCATTGAATTCGTGAAAGAGATTTTTTCGTGAAGCGTTGTATCTCCCTACTCGCTGCCACCACGCTCGTTTTGATGAGCGCCTGCACGCATTCGTTTGCCCGGAGCCCATACGATCAATCAATCGACGAAGCGATGCCTGCTGCCTCCAGCGGCACTCTGTCCGTCTTTTCCGCGAAGATCATGGCGGCGAAGCGCGCCGCAGATGGTGACTCGGGTTACCTGCTGATCGATCGCAGCGATGATGCGCTGCACTGGCGCCTCGCACTGATCGACTCTGCCGTCCAAACCCTGGATCTGCAGTACTACCTCTGGAAGGGAGATGCAGCGGGTGGCTTACTGGCCCGACGGTTGATTCAGGCCGCGGACCGCGGCGTGCGGGTGCGCGTACTGGTCGACGATTTCCTGATCACAGGCGATGGAAGCGACGCTGCTGGGATCGCCGAGCATCCGATGATCAGCATCCGTTTCTACAATCCGTGGGTAAACCGGGGTAACCGCGTCGTTGCACGGGCTTTCGAGTGGCTCAGCCGCCCGGATCTGAACAGCCGAATGCACAACAAGGTGCTCATTGCCGACAACCAGGTGGCGATTGCGGGCGGACGTAACATTGCCGACGAATATTTTGGCCTCAACTCCGAGAAGAATTTCCGGGACCTTGATGTCGTCACCGTAGGGCCCGTGGTCAGAGACCTGTCGTTGGCGTTCGATGACTACTGGATCGATGATTGGGCCTTTCCCGCGCAGGCCGTCGTCAAAAATCATCCCGAAATCGATGAACTAGCAGAGTTGAGAGAGCGGGTCATGGAGATCTACGAAGAGGAAAGAGAGCAGCTGACTTCCTTCACTCTAGAGCCCCGCGATTGGCAGGATGAACTCGCGACGATGAGCAGCAAGATGACCTTCGGTCCCGGACTCGCGGTAGCCGACAACCCCAATGAAACCCGCGGTGGCACTCCCGATCAGGTCTTCATGTCTCTCGGGCAGCTGGTAGAGGGGATCCAAGAGGAGCTCGTCATCATCTCCGCCTATTTCGTACCCGGAGAACGTCTGATCGATTTTTTCAACGACCTCAATAATCGAGGCATCCGCGTCGTCGTGCTCACCAATTCGCTCGGCTCGAACAACCACGCAATCGCCAACAGCCAGTACAAGAAGACACGGCATGCATTGATCGCATCAGGAGTCGAACTCTACGAGATGAGACACGATGCCGCCTTGGCGGACGAAGTCGATACGCCACCCGTTCGGTCACAGTCGCTGGTATTGCACAGCAAGGCCGTAATGGTCGACCGCAAGCGCACCTACATCGGCGGACTCAACTTGTCACCGCGAGGGATCCTCTACAACACCGAAAACGGCATCATCATCGAAGACGAAGAGTTCGCGCAGCAGCTCGCGTCGATGCTCGAACAAGACACCGACCCCGATAATGCCTGGAGGGTCAGAGCCGACGAGAAAGGCCGGCTCTACTGGGAATCCAGTGCGGGCCGGGTTCATCGGCAACCTGCTCAGAATGGATGGCAACGCGCGGCAGATTGGTTCTTCGGGCTGTTCCCGCTTGCGAATCAGATCTGATGCCGCGCAATTGCCTCGTCAGCGCGTGTGCGGCTCAGCATGGCTCGTACACGGTTCCGGACGCATTCACACATTTCCCGAATGCACTGGCGAATTGGGTGAAATCCAGAAAACCAACGACTCCGTCTTCGTCGAAATCCCCTGCCCCATTTGAACCGCCGTAGTATTGAGTGAATTGAGTGAAATCTGTGAAACCAACCGTACCGTCACCGTTGAAATCCGCAGTCTTTTCCCGAAAGACTTGTACGATGTCGCCATCGTAATAGATGGGCTCACCGCTTTGATAATCGATTGCGGTGACCCATACATCGTGAAGCCCCAGAGAAGGAATGCACGCCGCATCACCAATCGAAACGGTTGTACAGTGATCGATATCATCGAAACAAATCTCGTACTCGATGTTGGGAATTGGCGAAGCTTCCCATTCCCAGACCGGGCATTCGATCAGGATTTCCTGGCCGTCGAACCAGATTTTCGCGGTAGCGCTCGTGCTCCAAGATACCGGAAT
>SMVA01149662.1_pt1 | contig 33303 bp, 36 predicted proteins | sample 2456451 | NCBI WGS metagenome assembly SMVA01 (sample SAMN11095933, study PRJNA526329) | marine sediment metagenome | biome: Marine sediment; feature: Surficial sediment; material: Deep marine sediment; isolation source: Hadal surficial sediment | place: Pacific Ocean | collected 2014-05 | depth... | reverse complement strand
CGCGTCGATCTTATCGGCTTCGGGAAACTCGGGCAGGCGCCTGCCCAGGTCGATGAGGTACTGATAGCGATCGATCCAGTTATCAAAGAAACTGAATTCCTCGACCAACTCCTGTTGAGACGCAAGTACTTCGTTCATCAGCTACGGCGCCAGCGTGTTCCCGACGATCCGTCCTCGATCGTAATACCACGCTCGGCAAGATCATCGCGGATCTTGTCCGCGGCCGCGTAGTCGCCACTGGCACGCGCCTGTTCGCGCTGTACCAGCAGTGAGTCAATTTCTTCAGCGTCCAGGTCACTGTCATCCGACCCTGAGAACCACGCTTCCACATCGCTTTGCATAAGTCCGACAAGATCGCCAGCCGCCAACAGTTCCGCTGCGAGTTTTTGCCGTTCCGCCTGGTCTTCTGTCTTGTTGAGTGTCCTGGCGCGATCAAACAGTTCCGCCAGGGCCTTGGGTGTATTCAGATCATCTTCAAGTGCCTCGATGAAAATCGCCGGTGGCTCGGCTGAAGAACGTACGGCATCGACAATGTCGATGCCTCTTACTGCACCGTACAGGCGGTCCAGCTTGCGGTGTGCATCGTCGAGTGTTTCATCTGACCAATCCAGCGGTTGTCGATAGTGCGCGCTCAGGAGCGCCAGGCGAATTACCTCGCCGCGCGTCGTTTTGATCAAATCATGAACCAGCAATACATTGCCCAGCGACTTCGACATCTTGGTGCTGTCGATACTCAGGAATCCGTTATGTACCCAAACGCGTGCGAACGGCTCGCCATCGTGAACGCAGGTACTTTGCGCCAGTTCATTTTCATGATGCGGGAAAACCAGGTCCTGGCCCCCGGCATGAATATCGATCGTCCGGCCAAGATGCGTGGCTGACATGGCAGAGCACTCAATGTGCCATCCCGGGCGACCGCGGCCCCAGGGCGATTCCCAGCCCGGCAATTCGGGCGTCGATGGTTTCCACAACACGAAGTCCTGCGGTGCTCTCTTGTACGGCGCGACCTCAACCCGTGCGCCAGCGATCAATTCCCGGATATCGCGCTTCGAGAGCTGTCCGTATGCGGGATTCGCTTGCACGTCGAACAGCACATGGCCCTCCGCCACATAGGCGAATTCCTTTTTTATCAGTACAACAATCATCTCGATCATCTCATCGATATGCTGCGTCGCACGCGGTTCTATGTCTGGTGGCAATACACCGAGTGCCGCCATGTCGTCGTTGTAGGCTGTAATAAAACGTTCGGTTATTTCGTCGATCGGTTTGCCGGTATCGATCGACGCCTGGTTGATCTTGTCATCAACGTCGGTGATGTTTCTTGCAAACGTGAGCTTGTATCTGCGCCGCAATAACCTCGCGAGCAAATCGAACACGACAGCAGGTCGGGCATTTCCGATATGGGCGTAGTTATAGACGGTGGGACCGCAGAGGTACATCGTGACCTCCCCGGCCCGCAACGGCTCGAACTCGACCTTCTTGCCCCTCAAGGTGTCATGCAGGTAAATGCTCATGCCCGAATGATAACTAAAAACAAAAATAGGGGTCCGACCCCTATTTTTGCTAGAAACGGCCTTCCGATTTCGGGAATCGCCCGGCGCGCCTTTTGGCTGCGGCCGGTTGTGGCTCGCGCATGGCAATCGCCCTGGCCTGGTACGTGTATTCGATCGTGCCGATGAGCCACAGGAAATAGCCGATAAGCTCGATGAATTCCTCGACGGCAAGTTTGACGATACGTTGATACCCGTCCCCAAGGATTGCCATCCACAAGAGTTCATGTCCGACCAGTCGAACAAACGCAAAGATAATGACAGCCCCGGCGAATAACAGGGTCAATCCGGGGGAAGGCCACAGGCGCAACCAGGCGATACGAAAACGGCGGCGATTGCGGTAGGTATAAACAATCACCAGCGCAGCGACGATGCCCATCAACATCTGCCAGAAATTGTTAGCGATGTATCGATCCAGAAAATAGTCTGATTCGCGAATCATAAACGCGAGCGCCATGCCACCGAACAGGAACGCGATGGGCCTTTGCGAAGGACAGTTTTTTGCGACCCACGCATAAAGTAGCCCGCAGATGGCAAGTATGCCGGGCTGAATGAGCTCGATTGGGGAATACTCGCTGGTACCAAGCGTGTCACCGGGACCGGTAAAGACATGCAGCTTGAGGCTACCGGGCGAGGTGATCTCCAGCATCGTCAGCAGCCACGTGAACAATGCGATACCGAAAAAATAAAATACGTATCGAAAAATCGCCATGCAAACCTGCCCCCTGTCCCATAGTGTGCACAGTGCGTCAGTTTATCGCTACCTGAAAGCCCTAAGCTATTGTTTTCTCATAGTCCGCGTAGTTTGAAAACGGCTTCTCCGGTCGATAAGAGGACACCTTGCTTAATCAACTATGCACGCGCATCCTGAGAGTCATGCAACTAATATCAAATTGCGGAAAGCTGAATGAGGATTATCCGTACGAGGTCAGCGACGATCGCGTCGCGTAGTAACGCTTCTTCCTTTTCTTTGCCCAGAACCTCGGTTTCGTCCCATGTGTAGGCGCGTGTGAGTGTCTGCGAGCGAGGCTCGAGCAAGGTCGCGTTTGCGCTTTGCACGCTGTAGAACACCGTGTAGGCGACTTCGAACTCGCGCGGCACATTGCGCGCCGAAACGGAAAGCACACGTTGTCCGGTTATGTCCGACAATATGGTAAATGTTGCAGTCGCATCCGCGGGAGATTCGACGACGATGACACCGGCGCCTCGCAAGCTGTCGCGAAGCTGCCGATAAAAATGGCTGCGCTGATCGTCAGCAGCGATATAGGTGCGCGCCATTTCAGGTGGCACGCTGGTGGCGCCACGCATCTGAAAACCACAAGCTGTCAGCAACAAGAAAACCAGAATGAGCGTTTTCCTAGACAACGACGTTTACCAGGCGACCCGGCACAACAATGGTTTTGCGGATTTCCTTGTTGGCGACGAATCGCTGCACATTCTTGTCGGCCAGCGCCATTGCCGAGATCGAATCCTGGTCCGCGTCTGCTGCTACCGATATACGGCCGCGCAGCTTACCGTTCACCTGCACAATTATCTCGATCATATCCTGTTGCAGGGCGGACTCATCAAACGTTGGCCAGCGTTCGTCAACCGGTGCGGATGTATGCCCCAGCACATGCCAGAGTTCGTGGCAGATATGCGGAACGATCGGCGACAGAACCAGGACAACTGCCTCCAGCGCCTCGCGAACCATGGCGCGATCTTCGGGAGTCCTGACAGCGTAACGATTAATTGCATTCAGTAATTCCATGGTCGCCGCAATGGCTGTATTGAATGTATAACGACGACCAATATCATCACTGACCTTGGCAATCGTATGATGTGTTTTTCTCCGCAGATCCCGTTGCTCGTCGCTCAGGTCGTCAGTTTTCACCGGTGGCGCATCGCCCTCGGCAGCGTGGCTTTGCACTGCATTCCAGAAGCGCCGCAAAAAGCGCGACGCGCCCTGTACGCCGTCATCGGACCATTCAAGTGAATGCTCGGGCGGTGCCGCGAACATCATGAAAAGCCTGACCGTATCCGCCCCGTATTTTTGTATGAGTTCCTGTGGATCGACGGTGTTGCCCTTTGCTTTCGACATCTTTGCACCGTCCTTCAGCACCATGCCCTGCGTAAGCAGGTTGGTGAACGGTTCATCCGCCGCTGACAGGCCGAAATCCCGCATGACCTTCTGCATGAATCTCGAATAGAGCAGGTGCAATATTGCGTGTTCGATGCCGCCCGTATACTGATCGACCGGCATCCAGTAAGCCTCACGCCCGTCAAGCATGGCCGAATCGCAATCCGGACTCGCATAGCGAGAGAAGTACCACGACGATTCGACAAACGTATCAAAAGTGTCGGTTTCCCGTTTCGCCGGCTTGCCGCATTTGGGGCATGTGGTTTCGTAAAATTCGGGCATCGATTTGAGCGGGGAACCGACACCGGTCACTGCAACGTCTTCCGGCAATATCACCGGCAGTTGATCTTCGGGTACCGGCACTGCGTCGCAGTCATCGCAGTAAATGATCGGAATGGGCGTGCCCCAGTAGCGTTGGCGGGAGACGCCCCAGTCACGAAGCCGATAATTTACGGTGCGTTTGCCGCGGCCGTCCGCTGCAAACTTTTCGGCAATTGCATCGAACGCCTGACGATAGTCCATCCCGTCAATATCGCCGGAATTCACCACCGTGCCATATTCGACATACGCGCCTTCGCTGATGTCTATTTCACTGCCATCGGCCGGGGCGATCACCTGCACAATTGGCAGGCCCTGCTTATTGGCAAATTCCCAGTCGCGATCATCGTGGCCAGGCACACCCATGACCGCACCGGTGCCATACCCCATGAGCACAAAATTGGCGACCCAAATCGGTATCGCCTCGCCGCTGACCGGATGGCTGGCGGATATGCCAATCGGCATGCCCTTTTTCTCCATCGTTTCAAGCGCCGCCTCGGCAACCTGCACTTTTTTACAGTCTTCGATAAACGCCGCTACGTCGGGATTGCCGGCCGCAGCTTTAACGGCCAACGGATGCTCGGCTGCGACTGCCATATAAGTAACGCCCATGATGGTATCGGGGCGCGTCGTGAAAACAGTCAGCTTTTCATCTTCACCGTCGACATCAAACGCCAACTCGACACCTTCCGATCGCCCGATCCAGTTTCGCTGCATGGTCTTGACCGGCTCAGGCCAATGCGGCATCCGATCGAGATTTTCGAGTAGTTCATCCGCGTATGCCGTGATTTTCATGAACCATTGCGGAATCTCGCGCCGTTCGACCAATGCATCTGAGCGCCAGCCGCGGCCATCGATTACCTGTTCGTTGGCCAGTACCGTTTGATCGACGGGATCCCAGTTTACGACCGAGTTCATTCGATAAACGAGGCCCTTTTCGAACATCCTGATGAACAGCCATTGCTCCCAGCGATAGTATTCCGGCTTGCAGGTCGTAAGCTCGCGCGTCCAGTCATAGGCGTAGCCCAGGCGCTTGAGCTGGCCACGCATGTATTCGATGTTTTGGTAGGTCCATTTTGCCGGCGGCACACCACGCTTAATCGCTGCGTTTTCCGCCGGCATGCCGAATGCGTCCCAACCCATTGGCTGTAAGACATGTTTCCCCTGCATCCGCTGATAGCGGGCGATGACGTCATTGATCGTAAACACCCGCACGTGTCCCATGTGCAGCTGTCCGCTGGGATAGGGAAACATTGTCAGGCAGTAGAACTTTTCCTTGTCGGGATCTTCACCGACCTCGAAGCACCGTTCATTTTCCCAGTACTCACGGGCCTCCTGTTCTACCGCTTGCGGATCGTAGCTGATGTCCATCTGCTGCCGGGGAATAGCCTGAATCGAAGCCCGGAAGGATAACCGGTTCTGGCAGCCTGCGCAGCCTGTAGGAGGGGCTTTACGTACGGGACGTACTTATGTCACGACAAAATCGACGGGAGCGATTTTGGATGACGCCAAAAGCGTCAGCCCGTAGGGCTGAGGGCAGGACGCCCGAATCAACGGTATGGATGCCCGAGAGTGACGCGCCGCGAGCCGCGAATCCCTAACCGTTCGCGGCGCGATTGGTGTCCTACAGCTGGTAATGCTTCATGAGAATTTTTGCGACCTCGGGGCGTGAGAATTCGGGTGGTGGCGCAATACCCTGGCTGAGCAACTCGCGCAGCCGCGTGCCGGACAGAAAGACGTAATCGTCCGGGGTGTGATCTTCTGCCTCACGCATCATGATGACCTTATTCAGCTTCTTGGACCAGGCCGTATGGTCGGCGCCAAATATTTCGATTTCCAGAGCGTCGTCCGGCAGTCCTTCGAATATTTCCTGCGCATCAAACGCGCCGTAATAGTCGCCAACGCCAGCATGATCACGACCGACGATCAGATGGGTTGCGCCCATATTCTGGCGAAAGACGGCATGCAATACCGCCTCGCGCGGTCCCGCGTAAAGCATGTCGAATCCGTACCCGTTGACCATCACAGTGTTCTCGGGGAAATAAACTTCGACCATCTTGCGAATACAGTCGTTGCGAACCGATGCCGGGATATCGCCTTCCTTGAGCTTGCCGAGCAGCATGTGAATGACAATGCCGTCGGCGCCGATTCGTTCCTGTGCCATCCGGCAGAGTTCTTCATGTGCAAGATGCATCGGATTGCGGGTCTGGAATGCAACCACCTTGCTCCATCCGCGGCTCTGTATTTCTGCACGAATTTCCACGGCAGTCCTGAACGTGTCTGAAAACTCTTCGCGAAAATAACTGAAATTCAATACTTCAATATCGCCTGCTATGCAGTACCTGCCAAGATTCCTGAAAACTGCAACGCCAGGGTGCGCGGCATCCGCGGTCCCGAAAACCTGCTGAATAATGGTTTCTACCTGGTCTGCGTCAAACTCTTCAATGCTCGCAACATTCATCACTGCCAGGACCGGATTGTCGTCTTTATTCGGATCACGAAGCGCAATTCGATCGGCGCCCTCGATGCTGCTGATGTCGTCCGTCACATTAAGAATGGGAACGGGCCAGAACAGGCCGTCTGTGGTTCGCATGTCGGATGCAACGGTCATCGCGTCGGCGACATTCATGAAACCTGCCAGTGGCGTAAAGTATCCGGCCCCAAGCATGATGGCATTGGCGGCGGCGGCCGAATTCAGCAACAGGGATGGCAGCGTTTCCGCCTCGGCCTGTAATTCCCGATTTTTTCCAGGATCGGCGACAAACAGCGGATTCAGGGCGTCCGCCCCGTGTGGCTTGATCATTTCCGGATTTCCTGAATTGTGGCGACGGCCGCGCCGTCTGCCTGGTCGTCGGCGCGCGTAAAGTGACTGCGACTGATAATTCTATTATCCATCAGGTAATCGACGATGATCGATACCTCTTGCTGCAGCGTCATCTCGTCGGTCTTGAGATGAATTTCCGGCATTGTCGGCGCCTCATACGGATCATCGATGCCGGTGAAGTTTTTGATCTGGCCGGCACGGGCTTTTTTGTACAGGCCCTTTGGATCACGCTCTTCCGCGACCGCAAGAGAGCAATCGACAAATACCTCAACGAAGGTAAGATCTGCCGCCTCGTGAAGTCGGCGCACCTCGTCGCGATCAGCCTTGTACGGACTGATGAAGCTTGACAAGGCAATTGTGCCTGCGTCGCCAAATAATTTAGCGATCTCGCCGATGCGACGAATATTCTCTTTTCGGTCCTGTTCGGAGAACCCAAGATTCTTGTTAATGCCGAGCCGAACATTGTCACCGTCCAGCCGGTAGGACAGTTTGTGCATATCATAAAGCGCCTGCTCCAGCGCGACGGCAATCGTGCTCTTGCCACTACCGGATAATCCGGTGAACCAAACCGTTGCGCCCTGTTGGCGTAAAATCTCGAAACGATCCTCTCTTGAAATCTGGCCTTCCTGCCAGGTTACGTTTGTCGCTTTTTGTTCTGTCATGATTAAGTCCTGTCGTCCTTTGTTATTGCTGGCCATCAGTTCTTTTGATCGTCCGTCTCTCGCGAAAGCCGTTAATCAACAGATCTGTACATTTTTGAATGATGTCGAAAAGATCAACGTCAGGGTCGCGAACAATGATGTCGCCCCAGGCATTGCAAGTGCCGATCACCGCCTGCGCCGCGAAGTGGCAATCGATCGACTCACGCAACGCCCCGCTTCGTACACCCTCTTCGAATATTTTTTCGAGCAACTGGCGATAGCCGCTGCCGAGCAGTTTTAGATTTATGCGTTTCTCTTCGGGCAGGTACAAACGCTCATCGTTGTATACCTTGAGTGCTTCGTTGCGCTCGCGGTAGCTGGAAAGATGCGACGTAATGATCGCCATTAACTTCGATTCGAACGATTGATCGCTGGCAGCGATCACCTTCATGTGGTCTACGTAATCTTCGATGCCTAACAGGCAAACCTCGCCCAGTGCTTCTTCCTTCGACTTGAAGTAGTAGTAGAGACTGCCCTGCTTGATCCCCATGTGTTCGGCGATATCCCGGGTACTGGAACCATGGAATCCTTTCTCAGCAAACACGGCCGCCGCAGACCTGATCGCCTGCAGACGCTGATGCTGGTATTTGGAATTTTCGGTAGGTGCCGACAAGACGTCGTTCCTGTGCCACGGGATATGACATAGAATTCTATAGATCTATAGAATTAAAAACAAGATTTTTATTATTTACAATTAAAACAACATATTAGAATTTGACATAGTCAATCAGTCGATTGATTTCTGTGTTTTGCGTAAGCCCGCCAGGCAAACCCGGCAATCACAATCAGCGCCAGCGCGATGCTAGGGACGTTGCCAAATTTCGCATAAGGTGTCAGCCCCTGGCGTGGCACGACGTCCTCCGTCACGGCCCCTGCCGCAAACTGTTGTACCGAAACGCCAAGCGCGCCATCCGCCGAGATGAAGGTACTGATCCCGGTATTCGTCGCACGGACGACAGGCCGCCCGACTTCAAGTGCACGCATCCGCGCGATCTCAAGGTGCTGATGCGGTGCAATTGAGTCACCGAACCAGGCATCATTGCTCACGTTAATCAGGATCGTAGCATCGGGCAGCGCGTACAATTGCTCCGCTGCGTAGGCATCTTCGTAACAGATCGCGACCGCCAGCTTTTGGCCGCCAGGTGTCTGCAGCAAGGGCTGAACGGCATCGCCAGGACTGAGGTCTGAATTCGGCAGACTCATTAGTCGCATCCATTCGCGTACGAAATCAGGAACCGGGAAAAACTCGCCGAAGGGAACGAGGTGGCGTTTCCGGTAAACCTGACGACCAGTGCCGTCCAGCAGCACAACGCTGTTATAGATCGCTTCAACTTCTGCATCGCGTTCGAGGATCCCGAATAACAGGGTTTGCTGGTTCTTGCGGAGTTCAGTTTGCAGCGTGTCGACATAGTCTTCGACGAGATCGAGTACAGACGGGATGGCAACCTCCGGCCAGACCACTATCTGACTGTCGGGATGCCTCACCAGTGAATTTATGTAGAAGTCCAGCGTAGGCCTGAATTGCTCAGGCAGCCATTTCCGATCCTGGGAAACGCCACCCTGCACGATCGTTGTACGCACCGCAGGGCCGGCTTCGTCTGTCCATTGAATATTCTGCAAGAGAAATCCGCCGATCCAGGGCAATAAGGCGGCTGCGGCAAGCGGCCAGCGCAACTGCTGTTTAACGCTTCCGGCGACGACCACCAATACGGCAGCCACGCTGAACATCTCTATCAGCGCAATACCGTAGACACCAAGGACTGGCGCGAATCCGGCAAGCGGGGAATCGATATGTCCATAGCCGAGGCTCATCCAGGGAAACCCGCTAAGGAACCAGCCACGTAGCCATTCGATTGCCACCCAGACAGATGGCGCAACCAGCAGTAGCCGCATTGCCTCCCCGTCGCAGAGCCGCGCCGTCAGCCAGCCTGCAGCTGCATAGTAGAGGCCCATGATCACGACGAGCGCCAGCAGCAGGAACATCGCCAGGATGAGCGGTGCCTGGCCGAACACGTGAATTGAAATATAGAACCAGTAGGTGCCCGCAAGGAACAGCCCGGCACCGAACCAGAAGCCATAGGTTGCTGCCGTTCGTGGACTGGAAACCAGGAACCCGTAAAGTAGCGGCAGCAACAGCAGGGGCTGCAGCAGGTACCAGCCGACCGGCGCAAACGACAACGTCAGGAGCGCGCCCGAGAGGAAAAACATCAATCTCGCACGGCGTGGATAACCGCGGAAAACTTCAGTCAGCGAGAATTCTACCGGCACTGGTGCTCCGCTAAGGTGAGAGTGATCGATTCAGCCGGCAGCTACTGACTCTTCCGGAATTCGACACACCTGCACCGCATCAATGCGGCGGCTATCGGCTTTGGTGACACGAAATTCGAAACCACTGTATACGAGGCTTTCGCCAGGCCGTGGCAGCCGACCCAGCTCGTGCATAAGCAGTCCACCGATCGTTTCGTAGTCGTCATCGTCGGCCAGTTCGCAACCGAAGTAATCGTTGAAGTCTTCTATTCGGGTCAGTGCACGCACCGCAAAGCAGGGACGGCCGTCGGGATCAACATCGGGCGTGATAAATTCCGCTTCTTCGGGATCGTGCTCATCATCGATTTCGCCAACAATTTCTTCAAGCACGTCTTCAATGGTCAGCAATCCGGATACGCCACCATATTCGTCGACAACGATCGCCATGTGTTTGTGGCTATCACGGAATTCCTTGAGCAATGCATTCAGCCGTTTTGATTCCGGAATCACCGATACAGGCCGCAGGAAATCGTCGATATTCAGCTCGGATTCCGACATTTTTTTGAAAAATTTCAACAAGTCCTTGGCGAGCAGAATACCGAGCACTTCATCGCGGTCTTCGCCTATTACCGGGAATCGTGAGTGACCGGAGTCGATAATGACCGTGAGCATTTCGTCAAGACTATGATCTCGCTCAATGACGACCATTTGCGACCTGGGAATCATGACCTCGCGAACCTGGGTCTCGGCGACTTCCAGAACGCCGCTCAGCATCTCCTGCTCTTCCGGATCGAAGACGCTTTCAGCCTGTTGCAGTAATTCGTGGATTTCTTGTCGGCTCCAGGGCTCACCCTTGATCGCGCGGATGACGCGCTTGAACAATCCGGTTGATCCTGTGCCGTTGGCACCTGGGGATTTGTCGTTCATCTGGTTTTTCTAGTCATCCTGTGCTGCCGCAATTTCCGCTGCTGCTGGCATGCCGATATTGTAACAGCAGCCAATTTCTCAAACGTATACGCAGTCTCAAAGTCATGTTTCATAAGGATTTTCTACGCCGCGGACCGCCAGAATGCGGGCTTCCAGCATTTCCATTTCCTGTGCCTGACTCTTCGTTTCGTGGTCGTATCCAAACAAGTGCAGGGCCCCATGCACGAGCATGTGCGCCCAGTGATCCGAACTATTCTTGCCTTGTTCGCTTGCCTCGCGCGCCACCACCGGTGCACAGATGACGATGTCTCCCATGGCCAACGGCATTTCCGCAGGAAGCTCCGGCAGGTCAGCGTCCAACAGCGGAAATGACAGGACGTTCGTCGCACTGTCCTTTTGCCTGAACTGCCTGTTCAGTGCCCGGCCCTCCGCTTCGTCGACGATCTTCACCGAAATTTCGATACTGCGCGCCGTATCGTTTCCAACCTGTGCAATAACCTGTTCAAGCCAGTTCCGAATGTCCGAGCCAGTCGGTACATTGGACACATTCGCCGCAACCTGCACATCAACTTGGATGTCGCTAGACATCAGTGTCAAATCAGGATTCTTTTCCGTTGCCATTCGCCTCGTATGCCTCGACGATGCGTTGCACCAATTGATGGCGAACGACATCGTTGGGCGTAAACCAGGTGAACGCGACTCCATCAACATCACTCAATATCTTGACCGCGTTCTTCAAACCTGAACTTTGTTCTGCAGGCAGGTCAATCTGTGTGATGTCGCCAGTCACGACGGCTCGGGAGCCGAAGCCGATGCGTGTCAAAAACATTTTCATCTGCGCGACGCTGGTGTTTTGCGCTTCGTCGAGAATCACGAACGAATCATTCAGCGACCGACCGCGCATGAATGCCAACGGCGCCACCTCGATCAGGTTCTTATCTATCAGGCGTCCGACCTGTTCCGAACCCAACATGTCATATAGAGCGTCATACATCGGTCGCAAATAAGGATCGACTTTCTGTGACATATCACCTGGCAGGAAACCAAGGCGCTCTCCGGCTTCGACAGCAGGCCGCACCAGGATAATGCGGCGCACCTGTTCGCTCTCAAGCGCATCGATCGCACTGGCGACAGCAAGATAGGTTTTGCCGGTGCCGGCCGGGCCAATACCAAAGGCCAGGTCATGTTCCTGGATGCTCTTCAAATAGCTACGCTGGTTCGCGCCGCGCGCACGGACAAGCTTACGACGAGTCTGAATCTCGAACAGACTCTCGTCGCCATCGTCCTGCGCCTGCGAAGATCCTGATTCTTCGCCATCTTTCATACCCGCCTCCTGCAAACAGATATGCACGCACTCGGGATCCAGTCGCTCACTATCTGTCAGGCGAAACAGGGATTGAATGACGTCTTTTCCGATCTGCGCAGCGCCCGGATTGCCGGTAATGCGAAACTGGTTTCCGCGGGCGGCGATATTTACATTGAGGCGGCGTTCGATCTGGCGTATGTGCTCATCAAACTGTCCGCAAAGATTGGCAAGACGGTTGTTATCGGCGGGCTCCAGAACCAGGTCCTGGGATACTGTTACGGCGTTCAAGGCTTGAAGTCTGGTCCTCTGCTAAGGAATTTGGTTGCTGTTGAGAGTACCGCTAAGCAGCGCGCGTTGGAAGTGAAGAAGTTGACGTATTTCTTATGCGACAGCACGATTATTAACCAGGCGGCCGCGCAAGGAGTTTGGCAGCGCTTCGGTAATCAAGATGTCGACGAACTGTCCGATCCAGGACGACTCCCCGTCGAAATTGACCCAGCGCATGTTCTCGGTGCGTCCGGCAAGTTGCCTGGAATCCTTTTTGGAGGGTTTTTCGACGAGTACTGACTGCACCGAACCGACCATGGCGTCGCTGATCTCCATCGCCTGCTGCCTGATGCGCGTCTGCAAAATGTTCAGCCGCTCTTTTTTGACCGACATCGGGGTTGCATCGGCGAAACCGGCCGCCGGCGTTCCCGGCCGGGCGCTATAAATGAAACTGAAAGACTGGTCGAACGCAACATCGGCGATCAGCTGCATTGTCGCTTCGAAATCGTTGTCCGTTTCGCCTGGAAATCCTACGATGAAATCCGACGAAATCGAAATGTCCGGCCGGACCTCCCTGAGCTTGCGAATTTTCTGCTTGTACTCGAGCGCCGTGTGACCGCGTTTCATGCGCGAAAGTATTCGATCTGCTCCGTGCTGCACCGGCAAGTGCAGGTAATTCGCCAGTTTTGGAATCTCTGCATAGGCCTGAATCAGGCTATCGGTAAACTCGCGCGGATGCGAAGTCGTAAAACGAATGCGATCGATGCCATCGATCGCGGCAATGTAATAAATAAGTGTCGCCAGATCTGCCAGCTGACCGTCATGCATCGGACCGAGATAGGCGTTAACGTTCTGACCCAGCAGATTGATTTCCCGGACACCCTGCGTCGCAAGATTGACTGCTTCTGTTACGACGTCGTCGAGCGGCCGGCTGACTTCTTCACCGCGCGTGTACGGTACGACACAAAATGTGCAGTATTTGCTACAGCCTTCCATGATGGATACAAAGGCAGTCGGGCCATCGGCTCGCGGTTCGGGCAGGCAGTCAAACTTTTCTATCTCGGGAAAAGAAATGTCGACGACCGGGCGTCCATATTTGCGAACTTCGTCAACCATTTGTGGCAATCGATGCAACGTTTGCGGCCCAAATACCATGTCGACGAAAGGCGCGCGCCTGCTGATACCATCGCCTTCCAGGCTGGCGACGCAGCCGCCGACACCGATCATGATTTCGGGCCGTTTTTCCTTCCATGCCCGCCAGCGGCCGAGCTCGGAAAAGACTTTCTCCTGCGCCTTTTCCCGGATTGCGCAGGTATTGACCAGCAGCAAGTCCGCGTCCTCCGGACATGCCGTTAATTCATAGCCATGCGATTTCCGCAACACGTCCGCCATCTTCTCCGAGTCGTACTCGTTCATCTGGCAGCCCATGGTTTTAATGTAGAGCTTTGAGGTCATGGATTATCTAGAAGGGTATATCGTCGTCGAAGTCTTCGGATCCTCCACCCTTGGGTGGTGGCGCCGAAGGTGGCAGCGAATCGTCCATCGCAGGTGCACCGTTGCCCATGCGGCCACCCAGCATCTGCATTTCATCGGCAATGACTTCAGTCGTCCAGCGATCGTTGCCATTCTGATCCTGCCATTTGCGAGTCCTGAGTTTGCCTTCGATATATACCTGGGATCCTTTTTTCAGGTATTCGGCGGCGATTTCAGCGAGTCGCCCGAACATCGCGACTTTATGCCACTCCGTGCGGTCTTTTTGCTCGCCGGTCTGCTTGTCCTTCCACGATTCGTTGGTCGCAATGCTCAGGTTGGTGACTGCAGATCCGCTCGGCATGTAACGGGTGTCCGGATCACTCCCGAGATTGCCGACGATGATGACTTTGTTTATTCCGCGGGCCATTGTGGTCCCCTGTCTAATTAATTGATGATTCCACGTTCTACGGTGGGGATAAGTATTGTAGGGCCTGACTTGCCAAATACCAGCCTGAAATTAGGCAGTATCGGTCGATTTGGCGGCTGCCATTTAGTCTGAGTCAGCGGCGAGTCGGTGCACGACCAGCCACACCCCCGCCAGCAGGGCGCAGACGGCGAAAACCGTAGACGGGTCGCCGCCTGCGAGGAAGCGGCCGCCGATCAGGCCCCCGGCAAAGGCCCCGAGAAACTGCGAACTCGAAAATACGCCCAGCGACACACCACGCAGGTCGCCCGAGGCCCGGATTGAGAGTCTTGCCGGCAACCCGGCCTCCAGGAAGTTGAAACCAGCGAAAAATACCGCAAGTGCCACATAAACGATGATCAGATTGAACCCGGCGATTGCCAGCATAAGCTGTCCCAATACCAGCAACAGGATCGCTATTGTGAGTGTTGACGACTTGCCCTTGCGTTCATCGGCGAGGATCAGTGGCACCGTGCCCAGGAGCGAGGTCAGGAGTGCGCCGACGTACATCTGCCAGTGGTCAGAAAGGGCCAGGTGCAGCTCATCGCGAAACAGGAATGGCAAAGCGACGAAGCTTGCGGTCAACAAGGTATGCAGGACGAAAATGTAAAAGTCCAGCCGCAGCAGATCCGGCCTGATCGCTGCACTGAGCCGGCGATCCGGCCGCTGGGCAGGCCTCTCAATCCCGCCGGGCAACAGCAACAAAAGCAGGGCTGCAACCACCGCTAACACGGCCGCGAGCCAGAATAGCGAGCGCACGCCGCTGGCAGCCGCAATGATCGGGCCGATGATGAGTGCGAGCAGAAATGAACTGCCGATCGCGATGCCGAATATCGCCATCGATCGCGTCCGCACCGCTTCCCGGGTGGCATCGGCAAGCAGCGCCGTCAAAGTAGCCGAGATAGCGCCCGCCCCCTGCAGCAAGCGGCCTGCAATGACCCCGTAAATGCTGTCGCTCTGTGCCGCGAGAATACTGCCCGCTGCGAATAGCGCGAGTCCGAAGACAATGACCGGGACCCGCCCGATCCGGTCCGAGATAGCGCCGAAGGGAATTTGTAACACAGCCTGAGTCAGGCCATAAGCGCCAACCGCCAGACCAATCAGTGCGGGGGTGGCGTCCTGCAAATCGGCCACAAAAATCGCAAGAACCGGCAGCAAAGCGAACAAACCGAACATGCGGCACATCGCCATGAGCGCAACTACCGAGACGGCGCGTCGTTCGACGGGCAGCATTACGGAAAAAAACTGGCTTAAATGCTTGCTCATTAATAGTTAATTGCATACTTCCTTTGCGCCGTGAACGCGCGGCGGCGTATATTAACAGGTTGTTCGACGTTCACTGCAGAACACCTATGAAATCAATCAACATTCGCGGCGCGAGAACGCACAACCTGAAAAACATCGACCTCAGGTTGCCGCGGGATAAGCTGATCGTGTTTACCGGCCTCTCGGGGTCCGGCAAATCTTCGCTCGCATTCGACACGATCTATGCTGAAGGTCAGCGCCGCTATGTCGAGTCCCTGTCTGCCTACGCCAGGCAATTCCTGTCGATGATGGAAAAACCCGATGTCGATCATATCGACGGTTTGTCGCCGGCTATCTCGATCGAGCAAAAATCCACTTCGCATAATCCGCGCTCGACGGTTGGCACCGTTACCGAAATTTACGATTACCTGCGTCTCCTGTTTGCCCGGGCCGGCATACCGCGTTGCCCGGACCATGGCGTAACCCTCGAGGCGCAAACCGTAAGCCAGATGGTCGACCAGGTGCTGGCGATGCCGGAGGGCAGCCGACTCATGTTACTGGCACCGGTGGTTGCCGAACGCAAAGGCGAGCATGTGCAGCTAATGCAGGACCTGCAAGCACAGGGATTTATTCGCGCACGAATCGATGGCGAAGTCTACGAGCTGGACGACCCGCCGCAACTGGACCTGCGGCGCAAGCACAATATCGATGCGGTCGTGGATCGTTTCAAAGTCAAAGGTGACATGAAGCAGCGCCTGGCCGAATCTTTCGAAACGGCGCTGCGCCTGGCCGACGGGGTCGCGCGCATCGTTTTCATGGAAGAAAAAGACAAAGAAGAGCTGGTCTTCTCGGATCGCTTCGCCTGCAAAATCTGTGGCTACAGCCTGACCGAACTCGAACCGCGCCTGTTCTCTTTCAACAACCCGACAGGCGCATGCTCCGGTTGCGACGGTCTCGGTGTCAAACAGTTTTTCGACCCGGACCGTGTCGTTGTCAATTCCGATCTGTCGCTGGCCGGAGGCGCCATTCGCGGCTGGGATCGCAAGACCACCTATTATTTCCAGATGATCCAAAGCCTCGCGGCGCACTACAAATTCGATATCGAATTGCCGTTCAGTGAACTGAGCGAAAAATTTCAACAAGTCGTTCTGTTCGGCAGTGGCAAGGAGAAAGTCGAGTTTCGTTATGCCAATTCGCGCGGGATGGAAATCAAGCAACTACACCGTTTCGAAGGCGTGATTCCGAACCTGGATCGCCGCTACCGGGAAACGGAGTCGAGTGCCGTTCGCGAAGAACTGTCGCGCTTCCTGAATAGCCGCCCCTGTCCGGAGTGCGGGGGAACCCGCCTGAATCGCTCCGCGCGAAACGTATTCGTTGCTGACCTGTCGTTGCCGGAGATTAGTGACATGTCGGTCGGCCATGCCCGGCGTTTTTTCGAAACGCTGAAACTCGACGGTTGGCGGGGCACCATCGCCGACAAGATTGTGAGCGAAATCGTCCAACGTCTCAGTTTTCTCAGCGACGTCGGCCTCGACTACCTCTCTTTGAATCGCAGCGCCGAAACTTTGTCTGGCGGTGAAGGACAACGTATTCGCCTCGCCAGTCAGATCGGTTCCGGCCTCGTTGGTGTTATGTACATCCTCGATGAACCATCGATCGGGTTGCATCAACGGGACAACAAGCGCTTGCTGGGGACCTTGCTGCATCTGCGTGATATCGGCAATACCGTTATCGTGGTTGAACATGACGAAGAGGCGATCCTCGCTGCAGATCATGTGGTCGACCTCGGGCCGGGCGCCGGCGTGCACGGCGGCCAGATCGTGGCTCAAGGGCCGCCGGACGTCATCATTCAGGAAACACAGTCGCTGACCGGGCAGTACTTGTCCGGCAGGCGTGCGATTGCGGTACCGGACCAGCGCACCAGCCCGGATGCGAGTCGCCAGTTGGTGATCAAGGGCGCAAGCGGAAACAATCTAAAGCATATCGATGTCTCGATTCCGGTCGGCCTGATGACCTGCGTGACCGGCGTGTCGGGATCCGGCAAATCGACCCTCATCAATGACACCTTGTACAAAGCGGTCGCAGAGACGCTGAATCGAAATAGCCGCAATCCGGCGCCACATGACGAAATCAAGGGTCTTGATCTTGTCGATCGGGTGATCGATATCAGTCAGAGCCCGATCGGCAGAACGCCGAGATCCAATCCCGCGACTTACAGTGGGTTGTTCACTCCGATTCGGGAGTTGTTCGCTGGCACACCGGAAGCGCGCGCACGCGGGTACATGCCAGGCCGCTTCAGTTTTAACGTCAAGGGCGGACGCTGCGAGGCCTGCCAGGGAGACGGCGTCATCAAGGTTGAGATGCACTTCCTGCCGGACATCTACGTTCCCTGCGACGTTTGCCGCGGGAAGCGCTACAACCGCGAGACACTCGAGATCCGCTACAAGGGCAGAAACATCCACGAAGTTCTGAACATGACTGTTGAAGACGCGTTGGAGTTTTTCAGGAACGTACCGGTCGTTGCCAGAAAACTGGGGACCTTGATGGACGTAGGTCTGTCCTATATTCGCCTGGGTCAGAACGCGACGACACTCTCGGGCGGCGAAGCGCAACGCGTTAAGCTGGCCAAGGAATTATCGAAACGTGATACAGGCAGCACGCTCTACATCCTGGACGAGCCGACAACCGGTCTGCACTTCCATGACATCAAACAGCTGCTCGCCGTGTTGCACCGCCTGCGGGACAAGGGCAACACCGTGGTTGTCATCGAGCACAACCTGGATGTCATCAAGACAGCGGACTGGATCGTGGATCTCGGACCCGAAGGCGGTGATGGCGGTGGCCAGGTCATTGCGACCGGCACGCCAGAGGACGTCGCCGATACCAAGGCATCGTATACCGGGCAGTATCTGCAGCGGCTATTGAACGGGGAGCGTCAGAAACAGCGCGCGTGATCGAGAATTCGCCCGCTGGGGCGGGCTCCTACAGATTTCCCGCGATTCCGCAGGAGCCCGCCCCAGCGGGCGAATTCTTATTTGGTACGTCGTACAGAAATAATCTCAACCGGGTCGGTCAGAATCTGACCCAAGGTGTAGTCGGAATCGCTCGGGCCATCGGCCGGCGACGCGTTGATGCGCCTGACAACATCCATGCCGCTTACCACCTGGCCAAATGCTGCAAATCCCTGCTCGTCAGGGTTGCGGACATTGCCGTGGTCGAGTCCCGGCCGGTCTCCCAGACAGATAAAGAACTCCGAGCTGGCAGTACCGACATCGCCTCGCGCCATCGAGATCACGCCGTCCTTGTGCAGAATTCCCGTTTGCTGCGTGGTTTCGTGATCGATTGGCGCAAACGGACTCTCTTCCTCACCGCGGCCACCCTGGATCACCTCGATTTTGGGGTTGCCATTGTCGTTCTCGTAGGTGACGACTCGATAAAAACTGCCGCCGTCGAGGTGTTCGCCCTCGGCAAGCTTGAGAAAGTTTCCGACGGTTATCGGCGCTTTGTCCTTGTACAGATCAATTTCGATGTCACCCTGGCTGGTCGCCATCGTGACCCTGACAGTTCCCTCGTCAGCGTTGACGACAGAAAATACCGACAACAAGATTAAGGACAAGAATGTATTTGTTTTTTTTCTGTTCACGTTTTTAGTCTCCCATCGGACGGTGCTTTAAGGGCTGAAGCTGCCACGCGCCAGGTAGTTTATGACCAGGCGGATCACATCCCGATCCTGCATGATCATGGCATGACTCACCGGCACGACCACGAAGTCACGCATGCCTTCCAGACGCGTGTCGCTGACCGATACCTTACCGTCATCCGGATCGTCCAGGAATGCAGACGTAATCGGATCGATCGTGAGATTTCCGGCAATCACCGCAAAATCGAATTCCGGAGCGCCCAGCCGCAGCGGCACACTTTCAGAGCCCTTACCAAGCTGATAACCGGCCGGGCCATTCAACCAGTCAAAACCCGGAATACGTTCCATCTCATCGACAGCCTTGCTGCCCTGGTTTGGCGGCGCAAGCATAACAACGCGGCCGAGATTGGCGATTTTGTTGTCAGCGAGATAGGCCCGAACCAGGATGCCACCGAGCGAATGTGTTACGAAATGTACCGCGGACGCCTCTGAATTTTCACTGCATTGTTGCAAACCGTCCTTAATCGCCAGCGGCGCCAGCACCTCGATTTTGTGATCACGCGACGGGTAGTCGACATTTGCTACGCGGTAGCCGATTCCTTCCAGCGAGCGTTTCATCCTTTGCATGGAGAACGCAGTCCTGGCGAGGCCATGCAACAGGATGACACATTCATTCGGTTTCGCGGCAGGCGCCGTATCCTGGGCGCATGCACTCAGCAACATCGCTGTGACGAGCACACCAAGCGCGATTACCCTCGCTGCGCCCATGCCCTAGTTACTTTCCTGTGCCAGCTTCAGTTTCATGCAAACCCGCTTGTGCACATCGATCCCGGCCTCGCTCTCAGCATGCAACAGACTCGCGAGTTCTTCGCCAAGTTCCGAGGATTTCATCGCCTCGAAACCCATTTTTTCATAGAAAGGGGCATTCCACGGCAAATGCCGGAAAGTGATCAACGTTAATTCCAGATGATTATCCGATCGCGCCCAGTCTATGATTGTGCGCACGAGACGCGTTCCGATTCCCTGTCTGCCGAAACCCGGCATTACATCCATTTCATCCAGGTGTGCGCCGCCGTCGATAATGCCAGCCATCGCGAACCCCACAGGCGTGCGCTCATCGGTCAACGCCACCCACAGACGCGCATCGCTTTGCGCATCCTGCAGCAGTTCGTTTTCGCTGACGAGATAGCGGACTTCCACCGGTAAATCCGCCTCCGGGAACATTGCAGACGCAGCCAGTTCTATTGCCGGAATCGCGGACAGGTGTTCGCTGCCGGCGAGTTTGATGTTTATCTCTGTCAATGGCTTCCGGCCTGCGAACTTTGATCGACATAGCCTCCCGAATGCAGTTGCTGGTCATGCAATTTGCCGAGAAGCAGCAGCGCCAGCACTGCCCCGACCAGCGCGTACGCCATGTCCGATTGCGTATCCCAGATATATCCCTGCGTGCCGAGGAACGAGTCTGCCGCTTCTTCGGACAGCAACGCGACCCACCACTCGATCATTTCGTAAAATGCGCTGAACGCGAGACAAAAACAGACGATGAAAAAATTTCGCCATCTCGTACTGTTAAAAACCTTGTTGCGAATGACTATTTCGCGAGCGACGATGACCGGAACGAACCCCTGCACAAAGTGCCCGAGTTTGTCGTAATTATTTCTTTGCTGGCCGAACTCATCCCGGATCCAGTCAAACATCGGAACCTCGGCGTAGGTGTAATGGCCGCCGACCATGAGGATGATGCAATGAATCAGAATCAGGATGTAAGTGAGCTGCGTCAGTGGATACGTGTCGCGCGTATACCAGAGGACGGCAGCTCCAAGCACGGCTGGGAACACTTCGAGGAACCAGGTCGGGTAATCATGCGGATTCACCGCAGACCAGGTGAAGGTAGCGAAGAAAATCACGATCCAGGCAGTTTGCAGTGATCGGTTTTGCATCGTCTTCCAGCTCTCCTCGCCGATACCGCTCAGGCCACAAACCAGAATTCGATTTCCGAGGTTTCGACCTCGAACCTGGCGGAATGTGTTTCATTTGCCTCGACGCGATACCAGTCTCCTGGTCCATAACGATTTTCGGTGCCGTCAACCGTCAGAAATAACTCGCCTTCGGTGATGACTCCCACGTTGCGTGTCGGGTGCGCATGCGGATCAATCGAAGTACCGGCGGGGTAGGACGCGAACAATACCTTGCAGTCCTTTGCACCAAGCTGATGCGCATCAAACGGTCCCTCGAATTCCGGAAGTTGCCTGATCAGGTCAGGAAAGTGTGGCTTGCTCATGGTTCAGTCCTTGGTTCGAAATATCAGTCTAATAATGAGGTGGCCGTTCCTCATCGTTACCATTTCCTGGGCCCGCCTCCGACAGCACCCTGATTCTCTCGACCAGGGACCGGCACAACTGCTCGAGATCTCCGATTTGCGCCTGTTGGTTCGATAGCGCGTCATTCAGCGCCGACAGTAAGTGCTCCTGATGGGCCAGTTTGGTCTCGATATCGATTATTTTTTCGTCGTCCACCGATGTCACCAGGTAGTGGCTGGAAAGCAGACACTACGGCGGCGCACGCAATTCTTCAATCCCGCTGCCCTCCAGCGACTCCGACAAGTCCGCGGCAACGTGTATCCTTGTCGGTTTGGACGCTCAAACGCCCTGTAACGCATGTCGCTGATACGTTTCGACAAGGTGTCGCTCAAATTAGGCGACCAGATGATTCTCACACAGGCAGATCTGACGATTGAGCCAAACGAGCGCGTGTGCCTGATCGGCCGTAATGGCGCCGGCAAATCAACGACATTCAAACTGATTACCGGCGAGATGGAGGTCGATGACGGCGAAATCGTGCCAATAACCGGCCTGGTCGTAAGCCAGCTCGCACAATCCCTGCCCGATGCGATGGACCTCGGCGTTCGCGAGGTCGTGAAATCAGGCTTGACCGGCATCCAGGCACTACTCGATGAATATCGCCAACGTTCGCGCGAGGAACTGGATCGCGCAGGATTGCGCAAGCTGGAACAACTGCACCAGCAGATCGACACTCATGGCGGCTGGCACATCGAGCAGCGGATTGATGCAACGATTTCCGAGCTCAGCCTCCCTGCAGACAAGAAAATGCATGAGTTATCCGGCGGCTGGCGGCGGCGGGTTGCGCTCGCCAGGGCGCTGGTACAAAAACCGGACCTGCTATTACTGGACGAGCCGACGAATCATCTTGATATTGTGACTATCAAGTGGCTAGAGAACATTGTGCGCTCCTACGATGGATCGGTACTGTTCATCACTCACGACCGTGCGTTTCTTAGAGGCCTTGCCACCAGGATCGTTGAGATCGATCGTGGCAAACTGACAAGTTGGCCGGGCGACTTTAAGAATTACCTGCGGCGCAAGGAGGAATCGCTCAATGCAGAATCCCTCGCCAACGCCAGGTTCGACAAGAAACTGGGGCAGGAGGAGATCTGGATCCGACAGGGAATCAAGGCCCGCCGCACGCGCAACGAAGGTCGCGTCAAGGCATTGATGCAAATGCGCGAGGAGCGCGCCAAACGGCTGAGCCCGGAACGCGGCGCACGCATCCATATTGAAGAAGCGGAACAATCCGGCCGCAAAGTCATTCGTGCCAAGAACGTTGGCTTTCGATTCGACGACGAACCATTAATCGAGAACTTCTCGATAAAAATAATGCGCGGTGATCGAATTGGAATTCTGGGTAACAACGGGGTTGGCAAAACGACGCTGCTTCGACTATTGCTGGGCGATATCGAGCCACAGTCCGGCACCATCAAGCACGGAACCAACCTTGAGATCGGTTATTTCGATCAATTGCGTGAATCCCTGGATGAGGAAAAATCTGTCGCCGATAATGTCGGGGGCGGGCGCACCTATATAAAGCTCAACGGCAAGGACCGGCACATCGTTGGTTACCTGAAGGGCTTCTTGTTTTCGCCGAAGCGCTCGATGACGCCGGTGAAAGCGCTTTCAGGCGGTGAACGCAACCGCATTATTCTTGCCAAACTGTTCACGCAAGCCGCAAACCTCCTGGTCCTCGACGAACCAACCAATGATCTGGACATGGAGACACTCGAGATTCTCGAGCAGCGTCTTACCGACTACAGCGGCACGTTAATCATCGTCAGCCATGACCGGGAGTTCATGGACAACGTGATTACCAGCACGATCGTTTTCGAAGAGAATGGTGAAGTGCGCGAGTATGTCGGTGGATATTCCGATTGGCTGCGCCAGGGCAAAGCGCTTGCCGAAGTTGACGATCCAAATCTTGCCTCGGGCGTTGATTCCACGCCTGCGGAAAGCCAGCCAAAACAGAAACCAAAAAAACTCAGCTACAACGAGCAGCGCGAACTCGACCAACTGCCACAGCAAATCGACGAACTGGAAACAAAAGTTGGCACGCTGCTCGAGAAAATCTCCTCCAGCGATTTCTACTCACAGGACCACGGTAAAACCGGGCCAGTCCTGCAGGAATTCACAGAATCCCAGCAGGCGCTCGACCTTGCCCTGGAGCGCTGGACGGCGCTCGAAGAGCAGCAGCAGCGATACCAGGATAGTCGAACCTTATAAATTTCGCCCGCTGGGGCGGGCTCCTACGCCAAATTTGTAGGAGCCCTTCCTAAGCGGGCGAATTGTTAACTAGACCAGCTGCAGAATGAGCGCGGCCTGGCAGGCGAAGCCGGCAACGAACGAGACTGTTCGTACCCACGGTATCGCAAACGTATATGAGAGCAAGTGAACGAGCCTTGCCCAGAAATAAATCTGGCAGGCAAGCACTGTCACTGCGTTACTGACATTTGCAGCATTTGCGATCAATACCAGGGCCGCGAACACGACAAGGTTTTCAATCGCATTCGAATGCGCAGCCTTCATTTTGGCGGCCCACGGGGAAAGCGGCTCTGGATCATCGGAATAGCCGACCGCGTTCACGAGGCCCCGCACTGCAATCATGTTCAGGATATACGGCATCCACATAACTGCGGTTAGCGTCGTTACCCAAGTCAGGCTCATAAGTTCACTGGTCACGTTTATCTCCCTTTTTCATTCTTCTTCGTTCCAGGTGTGTGCTCTGGTGGCGAAGTCAGCGCTAACCACAGGAACAACACAAAACCGTTGCCCGGTCGGCGCTTCAAGAACCACCCATTTTTTGATTGCAGTAATCCGCGTCGCACCGAGCTTTTCGAGTCGAGCAACTTCAGCGTCAACGTCGTCTGATTCGATGTCCACATGTACGCGGCTCGCGTGATCGACTTTTTGCACTTCTACATAGGGTTCGTCCGCAGACATTTGCAACTCGACATACGGACTTGCCGACAGATCTGCCGCATGCTTCGCCGGCGCGCCCAGCGCCTTTGACCAAAAATCAGCTGCGGCGTGCAGATCGTCGGTATCACAATCGATGATGAGTCCAGCCAGTCTGCTCTTGTGCATAATTTGTGTATATCGTTGTTTTTATGGACTTTCTTATTCTTAGTCTTGTTCCGGACTATTGAGTCCGGTTTCCTCGAAATAGCGATCGTACGCATTGTGCATGACGTCCGGTGGGATGCCGATAACATCTGCCGCTTTGCTCAGTTTTTCCATTGCTTCCACGTCCTGACGCCCGTCGGCCGCCGCTACCTTCAGCAGCATTACGGCGATATCTTCCTTTTCTTCGATGCTCAGGACCGAACTCAGGTCACTCAACAAACTTTCCATATCAGGATTTTCTGCAAGGTCTTCGATCGCGCGTGTCAGGAGTGCGAGAGACTCTGCGCCCGGCATCTGATATTGCTCGTCGATAAGCGCCAGCATCTTTTCCGTTTCATTGATAGAAATGGTCCTGTCAGCCTTGGCAACGAAAATCAGCAAGGCAGCCAGAAGATATTTCGAATCGTAGACTTCAATGCTGCTTTGCGTTTCGATGATCAGTTCGTCGCCTTCGATTCGCGGTGGTTTTAATTCTTCAATCATGTTTATTCAACACTCCGGTCAGGTCGTGCCGATGGAGTCCGGACCGATCTCACTGATACTGCGAGTGCCGGCAAACTCCATCGCAATTTTGAACTCGTCGGTTAAGATCTGCAGTGCGCGTTCGACGCCTGCCTGTCCAAATGATCCAAGTCCCCACAAATACGGGCGACCGATCAAAATAGCATCAGCACCGAGGGCCAACGCTTTGAGAATGTCTGTCCCTCGCCGAATGCCGCTATCCATCAATAAAGTTGCCCTGCCATTCACCGCAGGCGCAACTTCTGCAAGACTGTCGATCGCGCCACGGCCGCTGTCATCTGCCCGACCTCCGTGATTCGACACGATAATTCCATCAACTCCGTATTCGATGGCGCGCTCCGCGTCTTCGGCGGTAACGATTCCTTTAACGAGCACTTTCATTTGCGTTTCCTGGCGCAGCTGTTCCAGGAAATCCCAGGTCAGCGCCATGCCGCGACGATCTAGTTCGTTTGCCTCAATGCCATCGAACATCGGTTTCTGGCGTGCGGCGACACCGGAGCCATCATGGCAGACCGAGCAATCCCTTGTATCAAGGAGAATGGCTCGTTGCAGTGTATGTCGCGCAGGCGCGGAACTGGTTGGCAAATCAACAGTTAATGCCACTGCCGGACAACCGGCGGCTTCTGCGCGGCGCAACATCTTGCTCACGCCCGGCCAGCCACCGAGCGTATACAACTGAAACCAGACTGGCGCGCCACGTGCTTCTGCCACCTGTTCGATGGGAGTTGAACTGACAGTTGACAGTATCTGCAGATGATTCAGCTTGTTTGCAGCACGCGCAGTCGCAAGTTCCCCGTCGCTGTGAAATGCCCGCTGCGAGCCACATGGAGCGACAACGATGGGGGTGGGCCATTCCTCGCCAAAAATGGTGACCCGCGTGTCTATCTGCCTGACGTTGACCAGCCGTTTTGAGCGCAGAAAATAATTCTCAAATGCCGTCCGGTTTGCGCGTAAAGTCGCGTCGGAATTGACACCGGTGGCCAGATAACCGTAGTGCGCCGGAGGTAGTAGTTCGTGCGCTGTCGCTTTCAGATCGAAAATGTCGATCGCATCGTCGGGGCTCATAATCCGCTGCCCCGCATCGGTAGCGGCATGCGCGAAATCAAGTCCTGCCAGCGCGTTGCACAGCGGACTGGCCGCCAGATACTTCAGAAAAACTCTTCGGTTATTCTTGCACTGCTGTGTGGTCATCGCTGCCCCCTTTTTATTAGTATCTGCGACACATTTCTTTTACTGAGCCGGCAATCAGTTCCTCGAGCGTCCTTTGATCGACGTCCTCCAGCTTCTATATCGCATTTAGATACACCGTTACGCTGGCACTGGTTTTTTTGGTTTTAAGTTCTGCCATCGGGCTCTTTCATTGCATTTCCCCGTGCCCAATGATAGATCAACGCGTCTTTGATTTCCGCTCCGGGAGTATTCGTGTCAGCTGGTGCCATACAGCCGATCTCCTGCGTCGCCGAGCCCCGGGACAATGAACTTATTGTCGTCGAGCCGCTCATCAATGCTTGCTGCAAAAATCTGTACATCGGGGTGCGCTTCCTCGACCCGCTGCAGGCCTTCCGGACAGGTCACAATGCAAACGACCACGATTTTGCGTGCACCTTTTTGCTTCAATATGTCGATTGCCGCAGTAGTTGATCCACCGGTTGCGAGCATCGGGTCGACGAGTATGCACAATCCGCGTTTTGTCTGGTCCGGGAGACGTTGATAGTAGGTTACCGGTTCCTTCGTCACCTCGTCCCGGTATAGACCGACAAAGCCGACGCGCGCCGAGGGCACCAGTGAGAGTATGCCCTCCAGCATGCCAACCCCTGCCCGCAGAATCGGCACCACCACTATGTCTTCGGCAATCTTGTGACAATGTGCGATATCCAGCGGCGTTTCGACCTCGACGTCCTTCAATGAGATCGTCTTTAACGCCTCGTAACACACGAACATCGTTATTTCTGTGGCCAGTTCACGAAATTCCTTGTGGCCGGTGTCTTTATGCCTGATCAATGCCAGCTTGTGCTGGACGCAGGGATGTCGGATTTCCTCGTGCATCAAATTACTCCTGGATTCATTGCGGCTTACTGCCCCGGTATTCCGGTCCAGGGCGCTTTCAGCCGCGACAGCGGGCGCTCGGCAACTATATCGACCGTGGCAAATTCCCGGAATTCAGTCCAGCTTGTTTCGTCGTCACTCATTTCGATAGGAGAGTTTCGCGCCTCACGACACGATTTCCGTAATGACTTCCGTTTTGACAGAGTTGGCGATGAAACAAAACTCGTGCGCACGATGGTGCATCTGCTCGACCTTGCCCGGATCCGGAATGCGCTCGCCAGAAAAGATCGCGTTTGGACGCAATACCACTTTCGTGATTGCTGTTTTGCCTTCGGTATTTTTTTTCATATACCCGATCGCTGCATCGGTATATTCATCGACGACATAGCCGGATTTGGCGGCGATGTCCAGAAAGAAAAGCATATGACAGCTCGACAATGACGCCACGAAAGCTTCTTCCGGATCGATGTTTTCCGCTACGGACATGGGCAGCGGCACGATATCGGGCGATGCAGATGCTGCTACCGTCATACCGCCATCAAATACCCATTCGTGTCCGCGGCTGTATTTATTGTCAGTGAAATTTTGATCACCCCGCTGCCACTTAATTGTCGCGACGTATTCACTCATGTCGACGACACCGCAGATGCTCTCATGTGGACACTCTTATTCTTATCAGGATAAACGCAATCCATTTGTTGCAGGCTTGTCAGGAACTGCCAGGACAACGCTGCCGTCAGCTTGCACAAATCCGCTGACCAGGCATTCTGACATGAACGGTCCGATCTGTTTCGGCGGAAAATTGACAACGCCAACGACTTGTTTTCACACAAGTTCTTCGCTTGTGTATAAATCCGTGATCTGTGCCGAGGCACGCCGTTGGCCGATTTCATCGCCGAAATCCACGGTCAGTTTCCAGGCGGGTTTGCGTGCCTCAGGGAACTCTTCGACCTCAAGTATCGTTCCAATCCGAAGTTCGACCTTTTGAAAATCGCCCCAACTTATTTCCGTCATGAGTTTGTCCTATGCGATGTCAGGTAAACGAGGTGCGGACCCAAAGGCCGATGGTCGTAATGACGCCGCTGGTTGCGCCGAAAAAAATACCCGTGCGCGCACCTTTATTCCCCAGAATTCCTTTCATCTTCAGCTACTGTCAGTTCCTGGTGCCATCCTGCCGCGCGGTCCTTTTGCGCAGCAGAATCGTTGCGTAGATTATGACATTAACGGCGACGACCAGCCCGGCCAGCAATAACTGCGCCTGTCGAGTCAACCCGGCCGGATAAATAACCGGAAAAATGTATTGCTCGACAAAGCTGTTGCCGTAGCCCTCCTGACCGGCATGAGTCCGCAGAAAGTTCTCGAGTGTCGTCAGGGGACAGATCCTGCCCGTCAGTTCGACGAAGGCGCCCCAGGACGCCACAGGTACGTGAATCCACGCGAACCAAGGATAGCGGATTACCGCGATGGCTCCGGCCACGACCACGATGATAAAGGCGAGGTGCGTCACCAGTACCATGTCTGCCGCTATTCGATAGAGCATCGCTCAATTACCGCTATTCAGGCCTCGATCGAGAAGAGATCGATATCGTGATCGTCTTCGGGCATCCGCACCTCGCGCTCGTACACGAAACCGAGCCGCTCCAGCAATCTGACCGAAGTTTCATTGTCCGCGTCTGCCAGCGCAATGATTCGTTTGAGATTGAGCACTTCAAACCCATGTGCCAGCACGGCCCTGGCAGATTCTGTCGCGTAACCGTTGTTCCGGTAGCGCTCCAGGAAAGCGAATCCGATATCGGGCACATCGAACGCCTCCCTTTTTACCAAACCGCAAATTCCTGCGGGCCTTGCAGCGTCTCGCAAGTTCACGAGGAACAGGCCGTAGCCGAATTTGTCGTACATCGTAATCGGCCCCTCACGCAGGTAGCGACGGGCGTCGTCGAGCGAACTGACATTCTTGTCACCGATAAATCGCTTGAAAGAATGCTCGTTGACCAGTTCGAGAATGAACTCGCAGTCGTCGTACGACAAGCGGGATAGCAGCAGTCGTTCGGTTTCAAGAACGATCATTCCAAATTCCTTGAATCAGATATCAGCGAATGCCGCCTCGTACCTGATTGTCCCCTGATAGCCCCGCAAATAACCTGGTGATAACTCGATCATCATAAAGACCTCCTCGGGCACCTCATATTCGCTTTTGATGCCCCACTGCGAAGCTGGCCTGAACCCGAACCGCGGGTAATGCTGTGGATGCCCGAGAACGGCTACGGCGCCGACGTCCGATTCCGTGCACCTTAGCAGACCGGTTTTGAGCAGCTCTGATCCAATCCCGCCTCGCTGCAGGGACGGAGAGACCGCCATCGGCGCAAGACCCATCAGGCGCAGATCTTCGAATGGTTCGAGCGTAACCGGCGTGAACATTATGTGGCCGACAACGTTCTGATCTGCTACTGCCACCTGCGATATATATTCGCTGGCTGATTCCCGCAGAGCATCGACAAGCCTTGCTTCCGCTTCGGTTGGGAACGCCGCGGCGTTGATGTCGTACACTGCTGCCTTGTCATCATCTGTTTCAGATCGAATTTGCATACTCACTGCAGGAACTCGCCCAGCGCGGCGGTGTATTGAGCAAAATTCTGAATCGTATTGTGCGTTGCATTTTCGATGACGTTCACCGTAGTAATCGAGGAGTCCAAAGCCGCCGCTAAGTTCCGGGAACTCTTCATTGGGATAAATTCGTCTCGCTCCGCAATCAGGATTAGCGTCGGAATGGAAATGCTGCTGGCATGGCTCAGTGAGTCATACCTGTCTTTTAGAATCGCAAATACCGGAAAAATCGGAAACGATGACTGCGCCAGTTTGGCGATACTGTCGTACGGTGTTATCAGGACCATTCGTTCTGCATTCCTCGTGGCCGCCAGGAACATTGCCACGCCACTGCCGAGGCTGCGTCCCACCACGGATATACTGGAATGCGCCGGACTGATGTGATCGAAAATAGCCTGAGCATCGCTGACGATGGCCGCTTCGGATGGCGTGCCGGTACTGGCACCATAGCCTCGATAATTTACAAGGTAGAGAGCCTTGTCCGGAAAAATGCTGGAGAACTGTTCAAGGTTCTGGGCGACGTCCTCGGCATTGCCGCCAAAATAGATGACAGCCTCCTCTTTTTCCGCCGCCAGCCGCCAGATTTGCAACGTTGCGCCGTCGAATTCCAGGCGCAGGTCTTCGGCCATGACGTTTTGCGATTCCGGCGTTGGGAAATAGATGAACGATCTTTGGGCGAGGTACAGATAGCCGCAAAAGCCGATGTATATCAGGATGACTGTGGTCAGGATTCCCATTGCGCTACGCTTCATTTTCGGCGGTTGGTCGAATTTTGTAAGGCTGATGTTGATAGTACTTCGGCGATGAATCCAGTCGAATATGCAGCCACGCGACGCCGAGGCCCGAGGTGCTAATCCATATTGGCTGGTCAGACAGCGCGCCGCAAACCGCCTGTCCGACGCTGCGCCATAGATTACGAACCTGCTGGCCGGGCGCTTTTTGCAGAAATGCGGCCAGGTGCGGGTAGCTACACGAGGAATCCTCGCACGACGGGGCGATCAGGATCGCGTCTCCACCGAGGTTGCGGAAGGTCGCAACGTCGTCACCTGCGAAATACGAGCGAAATGCTTCAGTATCCGGGCACATGTTGTCGAGTATCGGCGCATCAATCATCACAAACTCCGCGCCACGACTGAAACTGGATTTTGTCAACGGCGGATGCTCCCAAAAATATGACGCAAACGGCGAATCCCGTAGTAGTTTTGTGTACCAGTCGGCGAATGCCTGATCGTTTTGCAGCAACCCGAATAATGCGCTGAATGTCAGCGGTTTCGCATGCTGGAACAGTTTGAATTGCTCAGTATTGCCCGTGCCCGACTTACTTGCCGTCCACTTGCTGGTCTTGGACACAACAATTACGCCTCTAGCGGGGATCGAGCCCAAGATAATCGAGCGTTTCCTCTTCGAGGACTTCATTCGACTGCAAGTCAACGCTGCATCGGTTGCCGCGACATACGGCCTGCCGTTCCAGGCTGCCGGTCGGGCAATCGTAATAGACGCGGTAGGCGCAACTTCGATGGTAATTCCGGTACTCCAGCCGCAACGTCGTAATTTCGGATTTAGCGACCGACGTCAGACACTGGATCGGATAACCATAGTCGAACAGTGTGCAATCATCATTGGTCGAACAAAATTGTGCTGCGTCTACTCTTTGTCGCAGCGCGTCCTCAGCTTGCTCGCATCCGGCGAGTTCCGGCCTGACCTGTACCGGTGTATCCGGCCGCACTTCAGAATTTGCAAACCCGGCGCCTGCCTCCGACCCCGGCACCAACCACGGCGAGTCGCCCTCCAGCCATGTTGCGATCAACCACAATGCGACCGCAACTGTTACGGAAATCAATGCGGTAGCGTATGGCAGGCGCTTCATAAAATCTTGTCGGCGCTGCAAAACCGGTCGATGACCGTTACACCGGCCACCTGCAATTCATCAGGATCGCCTAGCGCGTTTGCCGCGCGTTCCAGGTCAATAGTCTGGCCAAGCAGCTGCTGAGGTTGCAATTGCCCGCTTACAATCATTTTTAACATTCGATCGTACTCGTGTGCCGGCATGCCATGACTGCCGACAATCTCGAGTTCGTTGGCGATAACGAGCTCCATCGGTACCGCCGGATGATAATCATCGCCTGCCATCAGGCCGACCTGTACATGGCGACCTCGCTTTCTCAGGTTAGCGATCGAGTTATGGCAGGTTTCGCTACTGCCCAGCGCATCAATTGACAAATGCACGCCGCCCCCGGTGAGGTCCTTTATCGCGTCGACAACAGATGCAACGGATGTCGCGTCAATCAATTCGACTGCGCCGACTGACTTTGCCAACCGAAGCGCATCATCGCTGATATCCACGGCAATCACATTGGCGTCGAAAGCACTGGCGATCATGACGGCCGACAGGCCAACGCCGCCACACCCATGAACGGCCACCCACTGGCCGGGCGCTACCGCACCCTGCGCGGCTACGGCCCGGAATGACGTCGCAAAGCGGCACCCCAGGCTCGCGGCAGTGACGAAGTCAATATCATCGGGAAGTGCGACCAGATTGATATCGGCATATTGGATCGCCACATATTCCGCATAGGATCCCCAATGTGTAAACCCCGGCTGAAACTGGAAATCACAGATTTGCTGGTTGCCTGAAACGCATTGTTCGCACTTCCCGCAGCCACCGACGAATGGCAGGGTCACCCTGTCTCCCTCGTGAAAATTCCTGATACCGGCGCCCACCGCCTCGACCACACCGGATATTTCGTGCCCGGGCACATGCGGCAAGCTGATGTCGGGATCGTGGCCCATCCAGCCATGCCAGTCGCTGCGACAGACGCCGGTGGCGGCGACGCGCAACACGACCCCGTTATTTGACGGCTGCGGATCGGCGACCGTCTGTATTTTCACGGGACCCTGAAAACGTTCGTAAACGGCCGCTTTCATGATGTTCCAGACAATACCTTGTACATCACATAGGCATCCACGAAGCCGTGTTCGGCATGTTTGAACGCACCAGGCAATGTGGCCGCGATTGCGAATCCCATTTTTTGCCAAAGATGGACGCTGGCCTCGTTGGTCTTGACCACGAGGTTGTACTGCATGGCGCGATAGCCCATCCGCACCGCTTCATCCTGGGAGTGTTCACACATTTGCGTAGCAATACCCATGCCCCGCGCTTGTTCTGCAACCATGTAGCCGCAGTTGGCTACATGTGCGCCGAGCGTCGGCTGATTCGGCTTCAGGTAATAGGTGCCGAGCAGGTTGCCGTCTGCATCCTCCGCTACATACGTAGCGGCCGGTCTCTCTAGCCACATCTGTCGTGCACCATCGGCCGTCATATCCGTTGCATAGGGATAGGTGTCGCCGGCCCGGATGACCGGCTCCATGATCGCCCAGACGGCCGGCCGATCAGCTTCGCTGAATGGCCGAATATTTATGTTCGGGGCCATATGATCAATCGAATTACTCTGCGAATTCCTTGATGTAGCGCAGTAATTCGCCGTCGTAACCAGACTGTTCGTAAAACCCGCGTGCCCGCGTATTGCTGGCAAAAACGTGCAAGGTAATCGTCAGCGCACCTTGCGACTTCGCCTCACTT